>MDTA01011898.1_pt1 | contig 22747 bp, 19 predicted proteins | sample 811151 | NCBI WGS metagenome assembly MDTA01 (sample SAMN05326648, study PRJNA326480) | marine metagenome | isolation source: seawater | place: Indian Ocean: South | collected 2010
CCGCATCTTTGCAAGATCAATACCCATTGTATTCTCCTTTACTGGTTAGTTGACCGTGATCTACTATACCATATCAGGAGGGAGTGTATAGTTAATTTTCTTCGGGAGGGTCTTCTATTTTGAAAATCTTAACAACTTCAATGTGGTAGACAGCAAGTTCTTTTCCTGAGGTCATCAACAAGGAGTCTTGGTACTCTTCCCAGTTTAATTTGAGATGTTTTCCAGTTTGCCCATTGTGTTCTTTAGCAATAGCGGTGTTAAGAGCATTAATAGTATACAGGGTGTTCGTTTGTTTTTTTCGGTGGACCCTCAAGGTGAAAAGACGGTTCACGGATTTTTCCTGTTTCCCTCCAGCCACATTGTATGTGATAATTTTTCTTTGGGGATTCTCTTTGTCCCTCAAAAGAAAAATATAATTATTAGTCAAGTTGGCATTGGCAGCAATAAACTCAACTTCCTGAAGGATTTGATCTTCATCATCTGTATTAATAAAAGATGCAAGCAAAATGCCTGACCTTTGTCTTTTTTTTGTAGCAGTGTTGTTATCTGTCATAATGTTATAAGTAGTCTGCCGTTCACTCTTTACTGTTATGACTCCAACATTTTTTGAATATTCTTGGTGTAAGCTGTGCATAGAATCATTCGGTCATCAAAGGTTGTCTCATGTACGGAATAGCTAACCGAAATGTCCTCTGAGGCGTAAGATTTTGCGTGTGTTTTTATTTCCTTCATGAGCGTCGGATCTGAGCCAAGCTCCTGACTTGGGATTCCATAATAAAAGTGAATGTCACTAATCCCCTGAAGCGGGAACAAAAGGACATCACGGCTGCGATCGTCTAAGGAGGAGACGCCAAAGGTTGAAATCCTGCAAATTGGATGAAGTTCTAGTTTGTGAGAAACAATAGGTTTACTGTGCGAGAAAAAATTAATCATTGCCACCAAGTATGAAATAAAGTTAGAAACCGTATTTTCGTACTCATTAATAGGCACATCCCCCATAAAAGATTCAACCATGCCTTTACCTATCAAGTAAATCTTTTCAAACTTTCCCGATCTAGCATATTCCTGAAGGACGTTAAACGCAATTTTATCGTCTCTTTTTTGTATCTCCGACAACATGGATCGTTCTGGGCAGATGTATAGCACGTTTATTTTGCAACCCTGGATGGTCTCTAATATCTTTAAGACAGCACCGCTGATTGGGTCTCCCCCTTCCACAATCAACAAGACTTGATCTTCTTTTTTGATACTCCGCAGGTAAACAGCGATCTCGTTCGTATCAACGTTTTTTTCATAGCCATACATGCTCTCTTGTGCGCCCAAGGACAATGAGGCACGGTCTCCTGACTCCGACACTATGGTGTATATACGATATTCAGGATGCTTAGTGAGGTCCTCAGCGATGCGGGCTCCCATTTTTCCAAGCCCAATTACTTTATCCATAGTTTAATTTCTCCATCTTATCTAATGACTCTCCTCCAGAAACATTAAGCCGAAAGTGACCAAAGTTAGTAGAGCGCACAAGATAACAGATAGCTTCCATAAGATTCATCTCGGATGTAGAGACGTCCAAAATGATAGAGTCATGAAGAATCATTGATATAAAAGACTTAGCCTTCCGTTGCTCTAAATAGTGATTCACCTTTACGAATTGCTTCAGCGAAAGTTCGGCCGCAGTAGACTGGATCAAATAGTTTAGTGCGTGATGCTTGTCTACATCAATAATTTTTTTACCATAAGGGGTGACAACCTCTTGTCCGTTCCAGTATTTCTGAAGCAGGGAGTTTGGTGAATAAAATTTTTCTAATTGTTTGCGATGGTCTGGGCTTATTCCTTTCTTTGCGCCATAAAGCCACGCAAAGAAAAGACGTTTGGCGTCGTTCCTGTCCGTATTGGGTCCGAAAACATTCTGGATATGGAAATCATGAACATCTTCCTCTGGTTGGCTTTTTTCCAAAAGCCCAAGTAGGGTTCGGATCTCGCACCCATTAAAGTCAATCTCTATAAACATATCATTCACCGGGCGAACAAATGATCTTAACTCCTTTTTCAACGTCAAAATAGGAAAAGATTCAGGATGTGTTGTTAGGCGTCCTGTCTTGGTTCCAAACTGAATGTAGCGAATATGCGGAGGGGCGTCAAAAATCCTGCTTATGCCTTGTTTATTATGAGATGCAATCTTTCGGTGGTCAAAAAGTAATTTTTGCCCTCTTATCTTGTGAAGAAGGTGAGCCACATGATGATAGAAACCATATCGTAAGGGACGCTTCACATTTTTTAATACGTAAGAGGTTATCCTGTTTTTTACTTCACAGTAATCAACCAAAAAACGGTCGGGAACCAAATCATAAAAACAATTTTCTGCCCTTGAGACTTGAGAAGTTTTTAAATAACGACGAAAAGCTTCTAGCCGGCTAAGGATGTCATCCCAGTCATCCTTCAAGTATTCAGGCAAAACACTTTGTACATCTTTCCCCTCTAGGTATAGGGAAGCTATCTCGGCATCTCGCCACCGGGGGGTGTAAGACCAAGTTGCGCTGAGGTTATCTGGGAAGGTGTCCTCATCAAAGAACAATCTCTGGTCAGTGTAAATTCCTATACACTCTTGTTTGGAATCCAGGGTTTGAAATAACATTCATAACTCATTTCGTGGGTGGGGCTTTATAATATCTTTTATTTGCCGTAAGTTTAATACTTCGTTCTGCAAAGGTCCGATATATTTTTCATATATTATTCTTAAAGTTTGATAATATTTGTTCGCCTCATCAGGTAAACTAAAATCATATATGTTAAAAATCTCTCTAAGGTTCGCTTTATCTTGTTCGGTGGTATATCCCAGCTTCCTCTCCAAAGACCGAGCTATGTAAAAAGTTTTGAGAGCCCACTTGTCCCCAAATTGATCCAGTGGATCACCGTCGTTAGGTCCTATCATTTCCCGCCGATGAACCACGACCCTGTTGCACTCCTTGATCCCAAAGACAGATCGTGTAGTGAAAAATGGATTTTCTTGAGCAAAGGTATTGTACATGTTAAAAAGATAGGATCGCAAAACAAGAATATCTTTTTCCCAAGACTGTCTAAAAAAGCTAGAAAAAACTATTTGTATTTTTTCTTTGGTTACGTCTGTTTCTCTAATTTCTTGAAGCTCTAGATACCCCGGCTTAACTACCTCATCAGTAGGGTCAATATAAATGTTAATATGACGAATAACATTTTCTATGCCAGGAATTTGAGAAAACCCATAAGCATCAGGAAGTGCGTCTGGATTTTTCTGAATGGCCCGCTTACACTGGTCCAGGGGGTTTTTATTGTTTCCTTCAACGCCCACAATTGGTACTCCCTTCATATACTCTTGCATGGCAGCACTAGAAAGGTCTGCAACGAGCCGAAAAGGAATGTTACGATCAATCATGAATCCATACTCAGATGCAATCTTGGAAACAAGATTAAAATTTAGGTCTGCATAGTTGGAAATTTTTTCAAAATCATCATCATATGATTCGTCTCCAATCTCTAAGACTAATCCAGAAATAACGGGTGATGTGCTCATGCCCTCTATGTACCCAGATAAAGTTAAGGCCCCCACATCTAAAATACCACCTTTTAAAAAATCCGTGAAAACCTTCAAAAAATCGTTTGGACCAGTAATCCTGTTAGAGATTGTAGGAGACAGTAAATATTGCCCGACAAAAACTGGGTATATGGTGTCGGTCATATAAGAATTATATAAACTTGACACCATTGGGCAAGCGGAGTGAATTTCAGGGGCTGCCCAAGGGCTGTCTTTATAAAGAATTCCTGATGAAGTTAAATCCCTAAGTCTTTCTGCGAAATCTCTCCACGCATCTGCTACAAAACCCAGGGCATAATAAGTTTGAGTGTCTTTTGTATAGCGGAGCGGTTTCATATAACGTGTACGAGGAAATATTGCATTCCCGTGTGTGTCTATTTTTCCATAAAAACGATCTTTCCCCCAAGTGTCTGCCATGTTAGAAATATACCCGTCAGGGAATATGTCTTCCACATACTTTTTTCTCTCTCCAAATACAAGCTCGGCATCACCGCCATTAGAGGCGAAAGAGATTTCTTCAGGATTGGCGCTGTAATCTTTCCTAAGCTGGCTCATGGCGGAAGACCCGTCCTAGATCGCTCAAAAATAGACTCTACTGTAGTGGTGAATTCGCCTGGCCGGATAGTATTAGAAGTTTTATAAACTCTGTAATATCCTCCCAAAGCCAGCATGTCAGCAACTTCAGTGCCTACCCCCATGTCAGCATTGATAAAAATCATACTACCATTGCGAAACAACTGATTTCCTACCATGTCCAAGCTGACGTCTTGAGGAAGAATTAAGACCCCTGCTTTGCTCTTTCCTTTATTTAGGTTCTCAATATTCATGGCTCGCAGTTGAGGTAATTTCTTCTCAGAAAAATTAAATCTTTTAGCAATTCCTCGGTCAGCGCCTACAAAAAAATGATAGATGCCATTTTTTTCATCTTCGGTTTTGTTACCCGATAAGTTGGGTGACCCCTGAAGGGCGTAAATTATCAAGTAAGTGGACAATTCTTTGGATTGTGTAGGGTCTGCGAAATACTTTTTTAGCGGGGCAAGAAAGCCATCACCCCACAAAGATAAATATTGGGCGCTTTGAGGTTTTCCCTGTTGCCTCAGCACAGCAACTATTTCCTTAAGTGGGCTCTGTGCAGCCGTGAGACTACCAAACGGGACAGGGCGATATCCCGCATTTGGAACGAGCGAAGATGGGGAAATTCTAACATCTTGTCGGACAGGTTTGGCAGTAAAGCTTGTATAACTCATGGATATCCGATGAGTTGGTTCATCGCAAACATCATTAATAATCGGGAGTACAAGACCGTTCAATAGATCATCTAGAAATCGCCGGAAGGGATATACGTCTCTTCCTTGTGACATGATATTATCAAAAAACCATTGTCCAAAATATTCTAAAGAAATAGGAATATCTCCAAGTGGAACAAACTCTTCCTCTTTGTACCCTGGGATACCGGACAAGTAAGGGGAAAAGCTTCCTAAAATAATTTCCAAGTCTCCTCGCATACGAGCATTAACAAGCCCTGTCCTAATAATATCGCTCAGTCTGATATAAGGAAGGATCGTTCCTCCGCCAGCAGTGAGTGCGGCATTGCCTGGTGCCGTCCCATCTGGTCGTCTTGTCGGGTCTAAAACCCCTCTATCAAGCAGATATTGCTGTGTGGTTCGGGGGGACCCTTGTTCAGCCTGTGTAGCTGCCTCCGCCCGAGCTAGTGTTTCCATTCTGTTTCTTGCTTCAGTAGCGGTAGTGAAACTGGAGTTTGCATAAAACTCAGCTAATGTCATAACTTTTAATTTAGATACTGATCTTCTGCGCCTGGTTGTCCGTTGTGACAGCGAACTCTGCAAAGCAACAGCAAATCTTAAGTTTCCGGCTTCAGCGACAGCAGACAAAAAAGACTCGTAGCGAGATCCCCGTGTATAAACAAGAGCTTCCTCATAGGCTTCCGAGGCGGCGGTTAAATACTTTTGAGCCTCGGCAAGCTGGTCAGCCCTGCTTTCTCCCAGTATTTCCTCTAGTTGTACCAAAAACTCCAACCCCTCAATCTCGGCTTGAATTTTGTCAATCTCTACTTTAAAAAGCTCTGCCTCGTCCTCATTTTTAATCAATCCCTGGTTTCTGCCTGATGTACTGGTGGCATATTTGAGCAGTTGATGAAGGTATCCATCAGGGTAAAAATCTTCTATTCGGGCTGGTGTTTCACCAATTTCAATACCAAATGGCAAACGGAATCCTGGAGAATACCCAGTTGGAATCCACGCCTCTATCAAGCGATTATCTATACCGCCCAAGATGTCAGAGCTTGGAGTTAACATATAAGCATCCGTGCTCGCAACATACTCTAGCACCAAACTTACGGAACCATTTTGGTTGAAGTTTAAATTATAATGAGTTAAGTTCAAAAGTAGAGTTTGTTTGTTACGGGATACCGCACGCATAAACCTTATTTCTTGAGTTCTGTTGGCAAAAAGTCCGGTCGTTTCATTTTTCCTGAGTTCGGGCATACTCCAACCAACATCCACACGTAGCTGACGGAAGTCTCTACGCTCAGTATCTTCCGAAACCAATGGCCCAAGGGGGGTCTTGTCTGTAAGCTTGTGTGTTGCATCAAATTGCGACTCAAATTCTCTTACCTTTGCCCTAAGTTTTTTAATTTTTTGTTGCCGAGAAAGTTGCTTAGAGGGAGATGGAGATTTTAAATCTTTTGTTCCATCTGTGAAAACAAAATTTAAATAGTGATCATTTACTAATTCTGTAATAGAACCAAAATACAAAGAAAGATTAGCTTTAACAATCTTGTCCCCTTCGTGCTTGTTGTCAAAAACCCAGTTAAACTCCTTGATTCCCACATTATACCCCTGGACAGATGAGGGCTGAAGGATCTGGCTACTGTTAGCATTTCTAGTTTTTGCTAGGTCTACCATTTTTTGCCCATCTACAAATTCGCTAAACTCAATTGGGGTGTCAATATAAGCAGGCGAAGCCGCTTGATCTTTGTTAGATTCCCGTATATAAAACCTCAAGTATGGCTGCAATAATGATAGCTGGGCCGGGGTGGCGTCTATAAAAGGAGCAAAATCTTCAGGTTGCACCATTTCATTTACTATTTTTTCAGGGCTTCCAAAAAAATTGATTATATCGGAAGACAATCTTGGGACGCTATTAACGTTGGCTGCGGATTGCACCGTGCTAGCTAACACTTTTGCCTCCGCCTCTAGTCCATTTGTAGCCACTATCTCTTTCAGGTTGTTTAAAAGCAGACACTGTGAGTTTGTCTGTATCAGAGCTAATTTTTCTTCTTCAGAGATTGTCATCTAAAAGCCCATGTATTCCAGTGCTAAGTTAAGAGGAGTAGGTATTTCTACAACTTGTCCCACCGAAAAATCTGCCTCTAAAGGCGTCTTGTTGAAGTGAGCTATCACCCACCACAAAGAAGGGTCACCATAAAACTCATAAGCTAAGTTTGTCAACCTACTTGTTGAGTCCCAGATTGTAGGAATGACAGTAAGATTAAGCAACTCTGTATTGGTAGGGTATGAAAAGTTTGGATACCCATATTGGGGCATCTCTTTGAGGTCTCGGTTTTCAAAGAAAACTTTTTTATATTCTTTGTTGCGATTAACGAAGATACTTCTCTTTGACATTCTTGAATACAGCATTTTTTTACTCCCCTATATCTAATGGCAACGGGGGGTTCCTATATAAACCCAGTAGTGCATCATTTACAGCGTCCTGTCCCGCTTGGTTGTCCGCTGAGAAACCTTGTGCCTGTAGCATCTGTGTAAGTCCTACCATCTGTTGAACGCTTAATTCGGGTATGAAGATCCCCGGCCTCACAATGCTCGGCGATGCGGGTGGGGGCTGCTGTCCTGAGTTTGCTCCGGGAGTGGGAGCGGAAGAAGCAGCCTGACTCGTAGCCCCTTTCTGTCCTTTCGGAACCTGTGGCACACTTGTTTCTGGGTAGGATCCTGCCGAGGCTCTTCCGAGTATAGTAAAAGGGTAGACTCTATTAGTGTTATAGGGGTATGCTCCCTTGTGTGCCCGCCAGACATGAGTTTCTTTATTGGAGCCTTTAATCGTAGCCTTGACAAAGCCTAATTGGTGCTCATGCAACACTGTTAATTCAAAGTTTAAATTATATGATTTGTATAATATCTCGTTTCCCTTGACACCTGTCTGGGTGTGACTGCCGCCCTCATTCCTTATGGCAGTAAACATTCCTGCCTCCATATCAGGAGTAACTGTAATGCCTGTTGTGATATAGCCCAAGAGGCCCTTGCTTGGGGAGGACGGGTTGGTAATAATATTGGCATATTTTACTCGGACCAATGGACCCATATTCATCGTTCCCATCCGGGTACCATCAGAAGCCACTCCTCGCTCCGAGTATGTGGGGTATAAAAAAGATACCAGGGTGTTCAATTTAGAAAGGTTGTACGCAGCCTGTTCTCTACTAGCGGCGGGGAGGGCAAACCCTAGACTAGCTACCCTTTTAGTTGATTCAAAAGTAGCTATGGGATCCATACGACCATAGACTGTTTCTTCTGTCCAGTTACTTGTAAAGGCATCTGAATGGTCTGTTATGTATGCGGGAAAAGCGATTGACTTCCCTGTTGGCACATGTACAATCTCTAAAGCATACCCAGCATTAAACAGTCCTTGTTCTTCAGCTACAAACTCGTACTTCAGACTCCCCGTGGAGGCACCGGCAGCTTGTACCTGTTTTGCAGTCTGTGCTTTCATGGGATGCTCGGGAAAAGTTTTTTTCTTCTTGCTCATTACTTGATCCTCGTTACGTCAAATTTGTTCTCAACCACATTAATAACATATGAGGCCACCGCCGTGTCGTCTATATTAAAGTTTATAGGGATCGTCATCTTTTTTGTTGCCGCACCAGCAGCCGGAGCAGCAGGAGGTGTCACTGGTGCTGTTGCCTGCATAATTGCTTTGAAACTGGCAACATTTGCTTCGTCCAGTTGGGCGCTAACCTTCACCACACCCTCCAAGGCCTTGAGGCTTTCTGCTGAAGCGACAAAGTTTTCCATGTTTGCGCCGGCTCCAGCCAAGGCTCCCAAGACACCAGTAAGGGCGGCGGCTTTATCATTGTCAATGTCCAACAGATCAGTCATGGCACTCTTCAGAATGCCCATCGCACCAGCTACTTTTATAATGTGCATGACTGAAACGTCGGCTAGCCCAGAAAAAATATCTCCAATCCCTTTTGCAATTTCTCCCGTCGCCGAAAGTCCCGAAACGAAAACTGTTCCAAGTTTTTCCAGGGCGGGTCCTACAAAATAAAGGGCTCCCCCAAGCGCCAAAAGAGCGCCACTTAACTTAAACACAAACACGGAACTTACGCCAGCAAGGGTCGCCGCTTTGCTGAACAGAATGAAAGATCCTCCGATCATTGCTAGGCTAGCAGCTATAGCCGCACCTTTCTCAAGGGTCAAAAATGACAGAGAAGTTATCAGCCCCGCCAGGCTGTCCACTACCAATTTTGTCGCAAAGCCCATGGCCAGCATAGCGGCACCCAAGGCTATAAGAGCAGCTACACCTGGCCAGCCAAAAGTTCCAAGACCAACCAAAGCGGGAATAATCATAGTCATTGCAAAGCCGAATGCCACAATACCAGCAACGGCTGCCATAGCTTCAGCGCCCATTCCCTTAAATGCGGCCACTAGATTTCCAACACCTGTTGCCGCTAGATAAACTGCGGCTCCAATCGCTGCAATAACAGCAGCCATTCCTAGCATGGAACCCAAGTTAGATTTGGCTGCGCTTCCTGCTTTATCTGTTCCTGTCGCCAGGTCATCCATTCCTTCTGCTGCACCTTTTAAAGGGTTAGACATTCCTTTAGTAAGTGTGCCCGCAAAATCTTTAAGCTTGCCCTTCAAGAGCCCAACTCCGGCTTGTACCATTTTGAAGTTGGACCCGAGCTTATATATAAGTCCTGAAAAAAGGAGCCATTTAGCGTAGTTGTTGCCTGAGATAAATTTCAAGACTTCTCTTATGCCCTTTATAAGTGGACCAAAAGTCAGAGCTAACTCTTGCATGATATTTTTCAGATCCTCACTAACCGTGGTGACCGCCTTAGCTCGCTCTTCCAGCCCCTTTTGCTCTCTCTGGTATTTACGCAGGGCAATCGGGTCCCCAAAGATACGAGAAGCCATATCTACGTCAACACCCATCACTTCAGCGATTGCTTGCTGTTGACGTCTAGACATGTCATCAAAATTCTTGCCACGCATTTTGAACTCTGATTGAAGAATTTTAATTCTGTCCTCGTGTGATGCGTTCATAAGCTGGACAGAGTTTAACTGAAGTCCGATCTGGGCATTGAGCTTTCCTGCTAGTTCAGCGGCTGATTCAAATGTATCAAATGCCTCAGCAATATCAAAAGCCTCTTGAACGGTGATGCCCATAGATCGGGCTTGTTTTGTAAGTTCAGCAAAGACCTGTTTTCCACGAGAGCCAAAACGAGACAATTGAGGAGCTATTGCATTGAAATCATCTATGACTTGGCTCGTTGGAAGACCAACTTTTTGAGCCAAGGTGTCAAAATCACGAGTAGCTTGCACCGCAGCGTCTGCTGTCAGATTCATGCCGTGAGTTAGGACGTCCAGAGCCTGACCCTGTGCCTCCGCAGAGACCCCCAGGCGATTTAAGGCTAAACTAGTTTTTTCCACTGTCAGTCTTTGTTGGTCAGAGAGCGTATTAAACATTGTCATATTGGTGGACAAACCACCAATCACAGCAGAAGCCTCTGCCATACTCATGGAGAAGCCTTCAGTGGCTTTAGCAGATTTGATTATGTCGTCATTGAACGATTCAACATAACCTGTTGTTTTACCAAGTTCGGTTGCTGCGCCATCAAATTGATTAGCCAGTTCTAGAACCGCCGTAGCGAGACCATTAATTGATTCAAACGCTTTACGGGATGTCCCGATCGTGTTGTCTAGAATAGTGTTACCAGTCTCATTGAGGTCGTTTAGTACCTTCTGAGATCTGATTCTTTTTCCAACTGTTGCGTCTAGTTCTTCTAATCTCTTCCGATCTTCTTCGTGAAGCGTAGTATTTTTTTCTATCGCTTCCGCTTGAAGACGAAGGAGGTTATTGTATTCTGATTCGTTCTGCCGAAGCTCCTTAAGCTTCTCGTCAGTCTTTGTGAGGAGCCGGTTGCGCTCCTTCTGTGCTTCAGCAAGAGCCTCTAACGCTTCAGGCGAAAGTCCGGGTGGTGCTCCACTGTTTCCGTCATTACCATTAGCCATCTAGGATCCTCTAGTGTCCCCGTATAGGCCAATTAATTTTGGCTTCTTTTTCAAACCTGCGAATAGCTAAATCTAGTTTCCCCTTCTGTTGATAAGTGAGGGGATCATCTAGCCCATATTTTTTAATGTAATCCATGTATCGCTTCTCGTTGACTAGTGCATCAGTGAAAGCAGAAATCTCTATTCGGCTGCCCCTCACCCTAACAGGAACCTTCCTTCCTTTAAACATCTTAGACAAAAGGTATTGTATCCACGCCGCAAAAACGTGAAGGATGTTTTCATTGAGTTGACCTTTACGAGCGGCACCCAAGTCAAAGACTAATTCTTTAAGTTCTTCTTCATTTAACTTTTTCACGCAGAAACCTCCCACTACGCTGTTATTTAATTAGTCTTGTTTTATAATTTATGCCCTATCTCATTTTCGGGACGGTCGGGAGGTGCGAGCCTTGCGCTGGGCTTCCTGCATCTGCTCCGCTTCTTGTTTTTTCTGTTCAACCAAACGCCTGATAAACCAACGGCGAATGGTCACTGGGAGGTTATAAGCCTCAAAGAAGCTCCAGCCTCCCCAGTATTTAAGTTGGAAAAACTCTTCATAAAGGGCTAGTGTATATTCCTCACTTAGGCCAAAAAAAGTCTACAGTGAGCGGCACCTCCAGGGCCGCCTCGTAACCACAACTATCGCAATCATAAATTTGTGTCAAGTCAACGTTAGGAGCAATTTGATTGTAGGCATTTCTCAAAAACTTAGAGTCTCTAGCCGGCATTCGGTCTACAAACTGCCGCATCGCAACAGGCTCATTTGTCTCATTGATTGATACAATAAAACTAAAAATTGAGTCCGTAAGATTGCTCTTGTCTCGTGCGGCACGATGGCGTTTTTTGTTTTTATTAAAGGTGCGAACTTCGTCATGTCCATTCAAAAACTTGCACTCTATAACTGCTTTTGAAAGTGGAAGAGTTACAATAAAAGTCCCATTGTCTGTAAGCGTTGCCTGAGCGTCTCGCAGCCCATCATTAATATCGTTAGTATTCTGAATGGATAGATCAAAAGTGTGCTCGCTTGTAGTTGAACAAGATGGGCAAGTTACTTTTGTCTTATATTCAGGTCCATAGCCCGTGATGCGAGATGCAATAATTAAAGCATTCTTGTCGCCCAATAGCAAACTGTTAATATCTATGCTCTTGTCTACTAAAAGGTTCTGGAGCATACGATCTACCGCAACACCTTCTTTGATTAATGCCCTAGAACTAAGAATATCTTCTTCTTTTGCCGTCATGTAACGGATCTCTACAGTAGTCTGGTTGTGTAGGGGATGTCCTTCGTTGTAGAAACGACCCTGACTTGGTAAATACACTACCTCAGTTGGGATAGACCATTGAAAGTCTGTCCCAGAGGTAGGCTCATTTTGTGTAGTTGCGGCGACCATTGGTGCTGGGTCGCTATCCTTCACAGGTTCATCGTCCTGAAAGAAGGACCTATCATTATTTCTACTCATTTAAAAAAACCTTTCTTGGTGTAACTTTATTATATAGGGACGTCCCTCTTTTGTTAAAATTAAGGAACAACGGGTTGCGATGTACCCGGTGAAGCGTCTGCAATATTTTGATTCAACGTGGCATAGTCATAAGCCACCTCTATGGATATTTCAGAAAATTCGTCACTGGAATAGTCTAGGGTTCCGCCGAAATCTATGTTGACGAGAAAAGGGTTTACCAATGTCCACTGCTCTACACACTGTCCTATTTCATCAAGTTGTTTAATAAGTATCTGGTTGACGGCTTTATTAGCTTTCGTCTTGCTGATAGATGCTTTTGCTGTCAGCGGGTCGGTGGGATATAGGTATCCACTATCTCCTAGACGCCCCAAAAGAGCCCTTGCCATATCATATTCGGCTCCGGATGTACTTGATCCGTGAGGGTCAACCATTGTAATTGTTATATTGCCCCACGTTGCTCGTCCAGGGAACTTAAATTCATGATCCATAAAGTTATGAGCAAAAGAGTTAACTGTAATTACAGGCTTGGTGACTGTTTTGATAGCCCAACTGGGAATGGTAAGGGGCTCACCCAACTGTGAATCAGGTATAATCACCTCAAATCGGAACTGTCTTTTTGGAGCCAAGTTAGCATCAGACCAAAAAATACTCATTTTTTATTTTCTCCTTGTAATAAATAGAATCTCGGTAACTTTTTAGTCGTCAAAAGATGCTCCGCTTCGGGTTACCACAAAATCAATGGCAAAGTATTCAGCCGCACGAGTTGGCTTAATAAACAACTTAGCATAGATAATGTTCCGATCCACAAGATCTGGTGTAGTCGTAGTCTCATCCAATACAAGTTTGAAGTCATCCACGCCGAATTGTGCCTTGACATTTTTCAACAATGGAACCGCCTGGGTCGTGAAGTTAGCCCACGTTGCGGGAACGTTGGGTCCAAACAACAACCTAGATGCGATGAATGATATTTCACGCTTAAGGAAAATCATCAAGCGACGAACATTGATCCGATCAAGTGCCGAAGCTGTTTGTTGAAGTGTTTTCTGTCCAAAGATTACAATTCCTTCAGCGGGGAACTTAGCGATGGGGTTAATGTTTGCTTCGTACAAACTATCACGATCATCTGATGTGAGTCTGCGAGTTACATCCAAGATTGGCAACCCAGCAGCACCTTCACTAAGTCCGCCTCGGTTGAATCCGGCAGGAGCAAACCATGGAGCAGCTAGCTTATCGTTAGTTGCCATGGCTCCTAGTGCTGCCACTGAAGGTGGCATCCACAAGGTGCGGTTAGTGTTTGTGTCACGAGCCAAAACCCATGGCATATAAGTAGCACCGTAGCTGTTGTTGATGCTGCGGTCTTTGAGATCATCCACAGCTTGTTTTACTGTGAAGTTTCTTCTGGTCGCAGCCGTCTCATTGCTGTCGGATGCTGGGGTGTAAACATTGGGAATATCAATAATGGCAAGGGCGTCTGCACGGTCCTCAACCATCTCCAACAGATAGTCAGTTACCAGGGGTTGTGTTACTCCTGGGATGGTGATCAAATTATACTGAAGATCTTCAGGGTCTGACACAATGTTAATCGCATTACGAAGGCTGTTTAGTTCGTAATTTGTAGTAACTGTTCCGCCGTCCATGTTGGAATTCATAAATGGATTTTTGAAAGTAATATCTAGTCCATCTGTACCTCCAAACATCACAGTCGTAAAACGATCAAGTCCTGCATCTAGTGATGCTGTGTAAGATCCCGATACAGCGGACAAGCTGGTTCCAGCAGTGCGAGAACCAGAAGAATATGTCCAGTTCTGTGCAAGACCACCATCGCCCACCACATCATCTAGAGTAAAAATCCAGTCGGTTACAATTGGGCTGGAACCGCTAGACACGAGACTGCCACTGGTTGCTGAACCAAGAGTGGTGCTATCCATGTTTGTCTCTAATCCTCTTGCCTTATTGCGAGTAGCGTCTATTACACATGGACTGAAGTTAGGATTAGTGGAACTTTTCCCCGTCCAAACTCCCCAAAAGCAACTCTTGAGCGTATTGGGAGCGCCGAACGAGGTGTTATTTTTACGTAAAGGCACCGTGGGGAACACGATACTTGCACTGTACTGTACTTTTAAGGCTTCGGCAGCGGTGATCGCAGCGCCCGTTAAGGCAAGAACTGGTGATGTAGCGGCGTCGCCGCCATTGATATGACTTCCGCCGATGGCACCAAAAAACGAAGTATCACCACCGTTCACCATCGTAGAAACGCCGCCGGCAGCGGTGGATGTCCGAGTCTCTGCTATGTATGTACCAAATTGAACGGGCATAGAGGACCCGCTGATCAAACTAAACGGTCTATACGTAACTGGTCCAAAGACGCCGAAAGGCAGAAGATCAGGATCGCCTGCACCAGCCTCAATATCGTCGTTCATCACCACACGAATATAGTCGGACTTGTTGTCGTATTGTCCGTATTCACGATTTCCACGATCAGATTGGCTATATTCTACATACTTATCGCCAATTATTTTGGCAATGTAGTTTGCCGAGGCTGGGTTCAAATTAAGGTTATCAAAACGCTCAATGATCCGTGGCTTCTTGTCGGTATCACGCAAGTCTCTGACTAGCACACTGAATGTTCCGTACTCTTGGAAGTCCCCTTGAGCATAATTAATATTAGAGATAGATATCTTTATCTTTTGTTGCGTCCAAAGTCCGGGAGCCAATGCCTCTAGGCGGAAAAGTTTTTCCATATTTTCAGGCTGATAGTTTCCTGGGGTCGCACCTAAATCTTGAGCAATAAACCAACCCGTTGTACTGCGAGCAGAAGTATAGCGGCGGTCATTTTGTTCTTGAGTGGTGTCGGTTGAAGTCTCAAGAGGCAAAACAGCGACTCTAAACAAGCCGCCTGTGGCAACAGCATTTTGATCTGGATTACCGAGTACGCCGATACCTCCAGCGGTCTCTTGGGACAGCATTGTTTCATACGATTCACCAAGCCAATAGTTACCACCTTGGGCTGAGGCTCTTGTCTTTGCTGTAGTGATATTGCTGTTAGTTACAGTAGGATTAGTGTTAAGAACCTTTCGGATAAATTGTTTACTGCTAGGATCAAAGTTAACAGTAACGTACTCTGTTGCAGCTTCCGTTCCGTCATCTGTAATTCCCAGAGTAATGTTTCCAGCAGCGTCGCTATTGACTAGAGTGCAGCCATTTCTAGATGCTGGCCACGCATCAGAGGTAGCGTTGTTTAGAGCGTCTCCTGCCAGTGTTCCGCTAGGAAAGACCCGCCCATTTGTGCAGTAAATAGTAGCGGCAAGAGCACCTGTCACCGCACCAGCGTGGGGTACGGGGTCCGCAGCGGCGGAGCCGGTACCAATGGATGAGGACGGAAACACAAAGATGCCCCAAGCTCCACCGTCGTTGGGAGTGGAGTTAATCGTTCCGGCTTTCCATCCGGCATATCCAGCCTCAGTAGCATTGTCATTTTGTTGTCCGCCGAGACGGATAAACGTCAAGGGTCCACCGTTAGAAAGATAAGCCTGGGCAGCGTATGCGCCATAGGTCGGCGCAGTCTTATTGCCATTTCTCCAAACATCTCCGCCTTCGCCGCCTGGAAGCGGGTTGCCGAACAATCCAACAAACTCGCTAAATGAGTTTACTGTCATGGGTCGCATAAGCGGTCCCTCGGGTGCAGTACCAATAACAACTGGTCCAACATCTCCAGCCTCCGCTGGCAGTTGTGACTGATCTATTTCATTGACAAAAACGCCTGGGGAAATAAACTTAAACTTTCTTGAAGATTCCTGGGCCATCTGATTAATGTCTCCTTGTTTTCATATTCACTAAATAATGATAGACACTCGTCGGTCTAATAATAAATAGTAGCTGTTTAGTCCAAAGTCCTTTGTAATTCAATTCTAATTAAGGACGATATTTGGGCTTCTGATTGACGTGGAAAGGCACTTCATCCCCCAGGACAACTCGCTCTCGTTGGATCTGTACTTTAGCTGCTGATTCTCTCTTGACAATTATTGGAGTATCTTGATTTTTTCCTTCTCCGATGAGATGACCTAGTACAGTAAATGATATATTGGTCTTAAACACCCTTTGGTTGACATCTAGTCCTGATGAGTTGTTTTCAAAGGAAAAATCTGGGGACATAAATGTTTCATACGTATTTCTTTCATTTTTTATGGGAAACACAGAAGGAATAGATGAAAAGTTCTGGAAGACCTCTATGATCTCGTTCATTTGCTGCTGGTAGTGAGTCACCGCCGAAACAGTGTAGCTAATCTCTACATACGTTGGCATCGGAATACTCAGAGTATCATAGACGATTTCGTCATTTATCATAGGAAATGTTTGATAATTTATATTTTTATCTGTTGCTGACTTGTTTAAGGCGCTTGCGTTTGCAAAGTTTCGTGTTTTATCCTGATTAACCACTCTGGCAATATCAATCGCACCGCCTTTTTTATAATAAGCAAAATAAGGAAACTGATAGCTTTTAAAAGGACCTTGGTTTGAGGGGTTGCGATTAATACCCTCCTTAACAATAGAAATCAAAGGATATTCTAGTGTCATACCATCCTCTCGCAGAGAAGGGTGAGCCTTTACCTGATAAGCTCTCTCAGGTACTGAGAAGATTACGGGCACTTTTTTAAACCCAGCGTTAGTAGTACAAAATATATTAAGGTCTTTATCCAAAAAATCAAACAACGCTGTGTCTATACTTTCCAAGGAAGAGCCGGCTAAGGAGTATGAAGCAGTTGGCTGAATATTTAAAGGGGTATTTATAGACACTACACCACTCTCCCATGGTTTTTACCAACTTCATCATATGGATTAAAAGTTCCCTTACGAGCTTGCTGGCACGTTGCCTGAATCTCAAATGAGTTGTTGTTTGTGAATGCTTGGTCTTGTCCGAACAAATATCGTGGTTCCGAAATGTCCTGAATTTCAAAATACAAATTATCATACTGAACAAAATCACCTAGGCGAACCACAAGATTCTGATCCTCAGTTAACCTTTTCTTGTGAAAGTTAACAGTTATGTTTCTTAAACTATCAAAGCCGAACTGACCTTGTGTCCTCAATGATCCGTTATACTCCACCAAGCTATAGACTCTCACAGGGGGCAAAAATGTTTTATTGATGGCTTCCCCATATACGTTAAAGTTTGTTCTCTCAATATCAATAGGGAAATAAAGAACCTGTTGCCCAATGACTTTTTCAATAACTTCGTCATTTATTTGTTTGACAAAGTTGCGCTCTGCCCTACCAACAAATAATGGGGGTGGCGGCGAGGATGGTTGAGACCAGCGATTGTTTTCGTTGCTCATATGTTACCCCACATAAATCCCGGTAGGAATACGAGCAATAGCCTCCTGCACACTGGCTTGCAATGCAGCATCGCCTTCCGCTAGTTTTCCGTACACCATCTCATCTAAAACTAGCTTTAACTCTTCTCTTAAAGCAGACTGTTCTTCTTTTCCCTCTGATATAAGGGCTGGTCCATTAAGAGTGACTTCATTGCCGGGGATAGGTATGGAGGCTAGCTTAGATCTCACTTGTCCGAGTGTCTCCTTGGTCAAAGCAAGAGCATAGCGTCTAATCCATTGCTTACCGATGCTGTTAATGTTAGCATATGGAACGTTGGGAAACGGTAATGTATTCATATTATTTACACCGTCAGCGCCATATTTACGATCAGGTGACTCATCAAAAGCATCCTCGGATACTCTAAACTTTACCCAAAACTTTTTAGGAGCACTTCCATCAGGCGTGGGATAGAGTTCCAGTTTGTTATCATTAATCTTGAACGAGTAGTGGGATGCTCTTACGTTCATGTCTTCTTCAAAAGCATAAGCCTGCAAAACATTTTGCCATGCTGGGACAAGCTCAAAGGTGCTGTCATCTGCATACATACCATAAGTTGACAAATTGCCGACGGTACCTATAGCATATCCTCCAAAGAAATTCCATGTTGCTTGTGGGGTTTTAAAATAAACTTTATCAATAGTCACCGCACTTTTTCCAACTTTATCTTTAAAGGGTGAGTCAGCCTCTAGCGACGCACTATAAAGAATAGCTTGAAGATCGTACTGTTGTTGGTCTTTCACCGCATCAAAAGATGCTGAGTATTGTGCCTGTGTAGATCCTATACCGACGTGAAGACCTACGCCTCGGCCAATATGCGTGGCATACCCTAGCTGAAATCGTGGAAATTTTAAGTTTGGTTTTTCGTCGGTGCCTTTATCGTAAGCAGAAAACTCCCCATCTTGATCAAACGATCCAGTAGTGTTTCCCATCATATCCGAAAGAACATTTTTTGCCTGGTGGGTGTTGATCAAGTATGAATATTCTAAGCAAGCTTCTTCGTAGGCAGAATACACATTCCGAGTCGTTAGTTCTAGATCTAAAACATTGCCACCTAGTTTATTATAAGTATATGCGACCTGATCTACGGCACCACTAATAAAGGCATCACCAGTATAAACCCCATAAGGGAGCAATTCGGTTACTTCCGAAGCGGTTCCAGTTGATGGTAAAACTACGGCGCTCAATTGGCTCGCAGGCTGTAAGTTAGTGGGCATTTAAAATCCTCGCTTTAGGAATAAAATAACTTTTCTTAGTAAATAGTTTTTCTCTTCTTTAATTAACAACCTAAAAAAAAGAAAACCCCGCCACAAGGACGGGGTTCTCTTCAGTTTATTCACTGATCTTGGCTATTAAGAGCTTCCGCCATTAACAAGATCCATGACAACTACTACGCCGTACATGTCAGGGCGAACCATCTTCTTGGCATAGCGAGTCATCACGCCCTTGCGGGGCACGAAGTCTTCGGTACCAAAGATGGTTGGTGTGACTTGTAGTGGGACATAGGGAGCATACACGTAGCCGCTTTCTAGGAAGCTATTACCACGACGACCCACGAGAATAAGAGCACGAGGGAAGTATGGATCTACATGAATGTCCATCTTACGGCTGATTGAACCAACCTGCTTAACACCCCAGCTTCCACCTTCTTCATCCACAGCCGCTGCTGCACGGAATCCGCTTGTGAACTCTAGAATGTTGGCAACTTCTGGCGAACACACCAAGAAGTTAGCGCCACCACGGAGAGTACGGCGGTGAATACGAGCACTTACTTCGTTGACTGTTTCAAGAAGTGTTTCGTACCACTCACTAACCGTTCCAGTGAAGTCAGGGTAGAGCGAGCTACCAAGAACTGTACCATTGTCACGGTCTACAAACTTACCTGGCATACGGCTCCAGAAGAGTGTTCCGGCAGTCGCACCATCAAGAAGATCAGCAAGAATTTCTTGATCAATTTCAAGGGCAATTTGCTCTGAAAGGATGCTAGTAAGTTCAACCTCAGCGTCAAGGTTATGGTATGCATTAAGATCCTGTGCTAGCTCAGGGCTCCACTTAGCTTTAAGCTTCTTGGTCTGTGCTGTCACAGCAATGCTGTCAACCTTGATATCCACTTCGGCGATGCCGGTGGCATTTTCTAGTGGCCAACCTTGGTTGCTATTGGCACCGATGACCGATCCGAGGGCTCCACCAGCCTGCAATTGATCAGTTACTGGGAAGAAGAGTTGAGTACCCGAGGCCTCAACGGCAGCCTTGAGGTGGGCGTCAGTTAGTTCACCGTCCACCGATACTGCGGCAACACGGAACTTATCGTTGCTACGGCTTCCCGAAAGAACCGAAGTACGGCGGGAAACATAGCTACTGGAAGCAGGCTGATCGTTCATGGTAATACCACCAACGCCATCCGAGGCACCATAAACGATGTCCATGACTGAACTACCTGTAGCAAATCCAGTTGCACCTGTAAGGCTCAATTCTAGAATAGCAAAGGTGCTGGTGCCGCTCTTAAGGGCAGCGTCACGGGAAAGAACTTCCCAGAATTCGCCACCTGGGCTAGCAGCAGCGCCGTCATAAAATGTACCACTACCAATAACCGTAGTCGTGGCAACCATGACCGAACCAGTTGCGCTAGCATAGCCAGTATTCAATGAATAAAAGCCAGCCTGGCTGCCGGTTCCGGCAAGGTTTAGTCCGTCTGAAATCTGCTTGGCTACACGACCGCCGCCATAAAGCGAGGTTTCGCTAGCATATCCAAGACGAGGTAGATCATCTGTATCCGAGGATACGGTGAAGTCTAGGAAGAAAATGAGTCCACTTGGGAGGCTCATGGGTTGAACGGATACAAGATCCTGTGCCAAAAGGTTGCCGAATACACGACGCACGATTGGGAATGCGACCGAGGCGAAGCCTTCTACGTCACCAGCGTTCATGGTGCTGGTTTCTTTGAGAAGTTGAGCAGCTTGGTTCTCTAGAAGACGAGCCATGTTATTACCGGCTACCTCATCTAGACCTTCCAAAAGACCTGTCTTCTCCCACTTATTGACGAGAGCTTCACCCTCATTGGCAAGCGAGCGGGCTCGGATGCCTTCTGTGAGTGTTTCAATTACTGACATTTTTTTAATCTCCTTAGTTATTTATCAGTTGTTTTTTAACCCGGCTAGGGTTGCCCAACGGTTTAAAGTTGGACTCTCTACATCAGCAGAGGTCTCTTTACGAGTTCCCCCAAGAATAACAGAAGATTTTCTGGTCACGACTTCGGACAACGACTTTGGAGCATTAGCCTTAACGCTCTCCATTGACCTTTGAAGGGTTTCACAGATTGTCTTTGCTTCTTCTACTGATTGTGCTTTCTTGATCATGTCAACAATTTTATTCTTTTGCTGCTCATTCAGGGAGAAATCAGAAAAAACACGATTGATGTAAAATAATCTGCCATTTTCTACACTTAAATTTTGAAGCCTGTTTTTGGCTTCTCCTAATATTTTCTTTAATATACGAACCTCTCTTTGTAAGGATTCGTTCTTAGCCATAGTTTTTTCGTACTCTTCAATGTCATCAGCGTTCATGCCATCAGTACGAATAGTCTCTACTTTTTCATCTTCTTCTTTTTCATCCGCAGACAACTCCTCTAGTGACTGTTCTATAGTCACCTCGGGGACGTCTATTACTAGAGTCTCTTTGAAAATGTCTACGAGGTCGGCCTCGGATAATTCTATTTCGTCATCTGAGCGGTTGGCGGGCTCATCCTCTAATTCAATGCCAATCTCGTCGGCAATCTCTTCCCTATCCAATCCGGCGTCTTCGCCGTCTTCATCATCAGCGGCGAGCATTATGTCGTCTAGATCAACCACGACAACCTCCTCGTCACCCTCTCCTTCTAGGTGAGACATAGGGACCTGCTCCAGGGTTGACTCTAAATCTACCTCTTGGGCAGACTCGGCACCGGGCACGGCTTCATCCTGTTCTAAAAGTGACTGTAGGTTCTGTTTTACTTCAGATGCATATTTTTCTATAACAGCAGCTTCAGCGTTTTTCATAGCAGCTTCACGAAGCTCTGTCGCATCAAGGATGGCTTTCTCTAGCATAGAAGGCATAATTAATCCTCTCCTTAAATATTATCACAGTGGATCAAATTAATTAGTTGGCTCAAAATGGAAACGCAAGAGTTTCTAAAGCATTAGGCTAGTTCAGTTATTCCTGATCCTGTTAAGTGCCACATTTGTCCGCCAGGAATGCCTGTAAGCGCAGCAAAGACTGAGTAGTCCAAATTGTTATTTGCGCCTGGATTTGAAATATACAACTTTGTGCATTTGACGTTTGCCGACCATGAAGGCAGGCTTGCATCCAACTGAATCATGTGGCGTCCCGCTATAACGTCTCCTGATCCGGAAGCAGCAAAGGCAATATTTACAACGTTGGCGGGGTTTCCTAAACTGGCTGGTCCCAGTCTTACCTCTACGTAAGAAGAAACATATGGGAGAGAGATTTCATCCTCAGCACCACCATCAAGATTAGAGGATCCAGTAACCCAAGGAGTTCCCGATATTTGATATTGTCCAACACTGCTAATGCCAGGTTGACGCCATTGTCCTACAGGTACATCACTCATTTTTTCGCTCTCCTTTTATGATTGACAGGTGTACTAAATAGTTCTTCTCTTTTGGAATTTATCTTTTCTATCAATCTTTCTCTTCTTCTTTTTTCTTCAATTCTTTTGACAGAAGGTTTTTTAAAATATCTACGGTCTCGTACTTCGTCCAATATTTTCTCTTGTTTTACTTTCTTGATAAACCTTCTTACCATCTTGTCGTTGTTGTTTCCACACTCTTCCGCCGTAACGATAAGAGTTCCGCTGATTGTTTTTTGTCTTCTTGATCTTTTCATTTTTTAATTTCTTTCTGTTTTAGCAATGTGTGCCCAGTTTCCCATACCAGGGATGCTGGAGATGTCTATTCCGGGATCTCCGGGGTCCATTCCCGAAAGAGCACTGCCTGCCTTGCCCTCACGAATCGGCTTGGTACCCTCAAAGAGTTCAGGGTGTTTAA
>MDTA01117131.1_pt1 | contig 22744 bp, 20 predicted proteins | sample 811151 | NCBI WGS metagenome assembly MDTA01 (sample SAMN05326648, study PRJNA326480) | marine metagenome | isolation source: seawater | place: Indian Ocean: South | collected 2010
ATAAAATAGCTATTTGTGGATATCACGGATGGCATGATTGGTATTTAGCTGCAAATTTAAAATCTAAAAAGAAACTTAATGATCATCACATTCAAGAATTAAAAGTCGTTGGTGTACCAAAGGCATTAAAAAATACAGTTTACCCTTTTCGAATGAATAATTTTAATGATTTAAATTTAATAAAAAAAATTAAAGATTTAGGTGTAATTAAAATGGAAGTTTATAGAGAAAAAAAACCAAATAAAAAATTTTTAAAAGAAATAAGAAAATATTGTGATAAGAAAAATATTGTATTAATTTTTGATGAATGCACTTCAGGTTTTAGAGAAACATTTGGAGGAATACACAAAAATTTTAAAGTATATCCAGATTTATTAATGCTTGGGAAAGCAATGGGTAATGGATATCCAATAACTTCAGTTTTAGGAAGAAAAAAGTTTATTAAAAAAGTATCAAATTGTTTTGTTAGTAGCACATTTTGGACAGAAAGATCGGGAGCCGTTGCAGCTTTAAAAACCTTAGATATTATGAAAAGAGATAAAACATACTCTCAAATAAAAAGAATAGGTAAAAAAATTAAAAAAATTTGGCAAGAATTATCTTTAAAACACAATTTAAAAATTAAAATTTATGGATTAGACTCAATTCCTTGTTTTCAATTTTTGTATAAAAATCACTTAGCTTATAAAACATTTTTGACTCAAGAAATGTTAAAAAATAATATTTTAGCCTCAACACAAATATATGTTTCGATTGCTCATGAAGAAAAATATATAAAAAGATATAAAAATAAACTAGATAATATATTTAAATTTATTTCAGAATTTGAGGAAAAAAAAATTCCAATAAATAAATTTTTAGAGTCTAAAGTTTCTGAGGTTGGATTTAAAAGATATACAAATTAAATGAAAAGAAACCGATTATTAATTATACCTGCAAGATCGGGATCAAAAAGAATAAAAAATAAAAATATTAAATTATTTGTAGGAAAACCTATAATTTCTTATCCAATCAAAGAAGCAATTAAATCAAAACTTTTTAATAAAATTCATGTTTCCACGGACTCAAACAAGATAGCAGATATTTCAAAAAAATATGGAGCAAGTGCTGATTTTTTAAGACCAAAAAAATTATCAGGAGACAGGGTATCTTTATTTCAGGTAATAAAGTTTGTTAAAAAAAAGTACGAGTCCATTGGATTAAATTTTAACGAAATATGGTGTATTCTACCATCTTCACCCTTAATTGACTCTAAAGATTTAAAAATTTTTGCAAAACGTTTTAAGAAAATAAAACAACCGATGATTATAGGTTCTCCTTATCCAGCACCATTGAATTGGAGTTTTGAAGTAAAAAATGGGTTGTTAAAAAAATCAAATGTAAAAATGAGAGACTCAAAATTGAGCAAGAAACAACTATTTTATGACTCAGGTCAGATTTACTGTTTTAATAATAATTATTTAAAGAAAAAAGATTTTAGTTTTAAGGATAAAATTTCTGTTTATACAATACCTTTAGAAAAATCAGTCGATATAGACAATATTAGAGATTGGAAATTTGCAGAAGTTCTTTTCCATGGTTTAAAAAAATTAAATAATTTGAAATAATAATTGTTAAATTTAAAAAAATAGAATTTGATATGCAGATAATTTCAAAAAATATAAAATTAAAAGTATTGACATTATCTCAGGTTAACCAAAATTATTTAAATTGGTTTAAAGATAAAAAAGTTAAAGAATATATTCAATATAGTCCAAAAAATTTAAAAGATCTTAAAAGTAGTGTTCGTGAACATTTAAAAGAAAAAAATTCATTTTTTTTTGGAATATTTTATAAATCTAATCACGTAGGAAATTTGAAAATACACGACATTAATTATCAAAAATTCACTGCTTCATTAGGAATACTAATAGGCGAAAAGAAATTAAGAAAAAAAGGAATTGGAAAGCAAGTTATAAATTTGATTAAAAAATGGCTTTTAGACAGAAACATTTACTTATTAAATCTAGGTGTACATAAATCAAATATACCAGCAATTCGATTGTATGAGTCTTGTAATTTTAGAATAGTAAAAAAAAATAAAGATTTTTATAAAATGCAATGTCCAATTTTTCATCATAAGTTAGTTATGGGAACTGCACAATTTAGAAGTAGTTATGGTGTCACAAATAAAAATAAAACTTTAATGAAATCAAATGAAATAAAAAAAATTTTAACTTTTTTAGATAAAAACACTGATATTTATCAAATTGATACTGCAATTAATTATAATTTAGCCCAAAAAGATATAAAATATATAAAGAAAAATTGTTCATTAAATAATAAAATTCATACATTAGATAACATTTCACATAAAAATTTAAAAAAATTTTTCAAGAAAGATAAAAAAAAATCTACGAATATAGTTTTCATACATGACGGTAATAATATTCTTTCAAAACAAGGCACAAAATTATTTTTAAAATTAAAAAAGCTTAAAAAAGAAAAATTTATAAAAAAAATCGGAATTTCAATACACAATTATAATAATTTAAATAAAATTTTAAAAAGATTTTCAATCGATGCTATTCAATTACCCTACAGTTTTGTTGATAGAAGAGCAGAAAAATTTTTAAAAAAAATTAAAAAAAAAAATATAGAAATACATGCTAGATCTATTTTTTTGCAAGGATCATTATTTTCCAAGATAAAAACAAATACAAAACTTTCAGTTTTATTTGATAAATTTCATTATATTTCACAAAAACAACATTTAAAAAAAATAATGTTCGCCTTAGTATATGTCCTAAAAAATAAATATATTGATAGAATAATATTTGGGGTTAGAAATTTTAAAGAATTTAAACAACTGTCAATGATGAATAACTTTGACTGTAAATTAAGTAAATTAGATAAATTAAAATCTAATGATCTAGATATAATTGACCCTCTTAATTGGCCAGAACTAATTTTAGAGAAGAAAAAAAAATTTTAAATTTTATAATTTTTATTTTTTATTTGGATTTTCAAATTAATTGAATAAAAAATTTTTACTTTTTTTTGAAAAAGAAAAATTTTTAATGCATCTTTTTAAGAATTCAACACATTCTATAGGAAATTTTCCTATAGCTGTTTCAGCTGCTAAAACTAGTCCAGATGCACCATCAATTAAAGAATTATAAATATCATTACTTTCTGCCCTTGTAGGGTTCTTTCCTTGAACCATAGTTTCTAATAAATTAGTGGCTATAAAAAGCTCTCTATTCTGTTTAACACACTCTTTGGTAAGAATTTTTTGAGCAAGTGGGATTTTTTCTATTGAAATATATCTAGATAGATCACCTCTATCTATTAATATTGTATCTGACGCAAAAATTATTTTTTTTCTATTTAAAAATCCTTTTTTTGTTTCAATTTTAGAAATAAGTTTATCGCTCTTATTTAAATATTTTCTTATTATTTTGATAGATTCAAGGTCATTTGCAAAGGAAAGTGCAAAATTTTTAATATTAAATTTTTTTGCTATTTGAATTGATTGAATATCTTTTTGAGTTAATGCCATAAGCTTAATATTTTTATTGATAACATGAACACCTTTGTTATTTTCTATTAATCCTTCAGTTAAAACCTTTGCTTTAGCAAAAGTTTTATTTGAAGATTCAATTTCAACCTTTAAATTTTCAAATCCAATCAGAATTTTGGTTCCCTTAGTAAAATTTTTTAAATCTAATTTTGGATATAAGTTAATATGATTTGATTTATTATTTTTTTTACTAGAGTTTGTAATAATTACTTTTTGACCAATTTTAAAAAATTTCTTTTTTACACCAAATGTTCTAACTTGAGCTCCCTCAGTATCAATACATATAGGTGATATTTTCTCTTTTTTTAACTTATTTAGTACTTTTGGCAAATCTTCTAAACTTGTATGTGATAAGTTAATTCTAAACAAATTAATTTTTTTTTTTTTCAATTTTCTTAAAACGTTGGTTTTCATGCTTGAGGGGCCCAAAGTAATAATTATCTTTTTTCTCATTTTTATTGTTGATTAAATATAGTTATACTTTTAAATGTTTTTGTATAAACTATTATTATTTATTTAAAAGTAATATTATTTTTGTTTAGTTGACCTAGAAAGTAAATAACTAGTTGAGCTAAAATAAATGATTGATAAATTGCATTTATGGTAGAAAGAACAAATCTAAAAATCAAAAGAAAAGTTGCTTTAGTTTCTGGTGCTAGTAAAGGTGTTGGATTTGGAATAATAGAGAAACTAGCTTTATCTGGATTTAAAGTTTTAGCTATTTCCAGAAATAAAAAAAATCTTTTAACAGCGCAGAAAATTATTTTGAAAAAACATGGTATCAAAATTGATATTATTGTTGGTGACGTATCTAATTTGAAGCTGCCAAAAAGAATAGTTGATAAATGTATAAAAAAATGGAAAAGAATAGACATTTTAGTCAATAATACCGGAGGTCCTCCCCCTATAAATATTTCCAAAGCTAAATTAAAAGATTGGGATTATGCATATAAAAATAATTTTATGAGTGTTGTAAGTTTTATAAAAAATACAATACCAATTATGAAAAAAAATAAATGGGGAAGAATATTGACTATTTCATCAACTGTTGCTAAAGAACCTTCTCCTGGGATGGTTCTTTCTGCTTCTATGAGAGCAGGTGTAATAGCAATGAATAAAGCTGTATCAGTTGATTTGGCTAAATATAATATTAACTCAAATGTCTTATGTTTGGGAGGGATATTCACTGAGAGATTAAGATCCTTGGTAAAGTTAAGTGCAAAGAAAAAGAAAATATCTTTTAAAAAAGAGTTAAAAATAATTGAGCAGATGATACCAGCAAAAAGATTCGGAACTATAGAAGAAGTTGCAAATATAGCATTATTTTTATTGTCTGAAAAAAACACATATATAACAGGCCAAACACTTTCAATTGACGGTGGTTTATCAAAGTCAAGTTAATAAAAATAAAAGTTACCTTTTAAGAGAATAGTTCTTTTGTTTCAACAAGATGTTCAAGTTGAATTTTAATAACCTTATTCCATTTTTTATCTTTTTTTAAAATTGAAAGTTTAAATATTATACAAAGTCTTCTTAATACTTCTAATAAAGCTAATTTATAAAATTGATTTATTATACTTTTATTGAGCAAAGAATATTTAAATATTATTTTTTGATACTCTTTGCCAATTTTACTGGGAATAAAAGTCTTATTTTTAACCAAAGTTTGTCTACATATTTTTAAACCTGCGTATGCCAATGAAATACCAGTAGGATTTAGAATGCAAGATTCCCAGTCTAGTATACCTTTAACTTTTTTGTGTTTAGTAATTAAATTATGAGGATGTAAGTCGTTATGTATTAAATGAACTGCTAAATGTTTAAAACTAAAATCTTTAACATGATCCCATGAATATAAGACATTTTGCCAATGTTTTCTTATTAAATTAGAATTTTTCTTACTAAAATATTTTTCTAAATTTTTTAGATTTTCACTTATAAAATTAATTATTTTATAATCTTCTTTTGTAAAATAATTGTGTTCTTTTCGTTTTTTTTTAGGATATTTTGATAATATAGCAGACATTTTAGCAATCGTCCTAGACGCATTTTTAAATTCTTGATACGTTCCAGAAAATGTTTTTCCACTGATATATTCAACTATTCTCCACTTTTTCCCAAATTTAGATAATGTATATTTTTTATTAATATTTTTAATGGGTTTTTGTATTGGTATATTTTTTGTATTTAGCCAATCCATCAACTCCGCTGTAAATTCTAAATTATTTTTTTTATTGTCAGTATATTTTTTCAATACATAAAATTTTTTTTTTATTTTAAACAAATAATTATTTGAATTAAGTCCAAAATTGTCTATTTGCTTAACACTCTTGATTTGATTTACTAAGGAGTCTTTAAAAAAATAATTTATAACCTTTAAAATTTTTATTTTGTTTTTTATTTTAATTTCTTTTCTAATTAAATGAGTTCTTGAAAAAAAATCAGGTTTAAAGTATGAAATATTTAAATCCATTTTTTATATATTTCTTTATCATATTTACCAATTTTAAATGAATCTTTAACTAATCCACAATAATAAGAGTATATATTTGGAACATCTTTTTTTACAATTGGCAGAATATAATTTTTGATTTCATTTAGATATTTCATTCTAATTTCTTTGGATGGGTTAAGTCCAATTAAAAACAAATTATCAAGTTTGTCCATTATTTTTATAATTCTAACATCGTAAGAGTGTTTAATTAAATTTCTGTAATATTTTTTTTTATAATTTTTGTTCCATTGTAATTTTCTGTTTACAGTAAGAATTAATAATTTTTCGTAAAAATCTTTATCAAATAATTTTATTAACCTACTTCTTGATAAATTTGAAACTTCCAGAATATTATGATTTAGAGCTAAGATTACTAAATTGCAATCAATGATTTTTTTATGCATTAGAACCATATTAGTTACTCTTAAAGGATGAGAAAAATATAGTGAAGAGTTGTTATGTTTATATTTTAGTTTCTTTGCAAAATTGTAAGCTGACCGTACTTTTTTTAAATCTTTTATATCTAGTTTTTTTTTTACTAAATTTAACCATTCTTTCCTAGCTTTTTGATCCACTTTTTTTATTGCATTTAATCGTCTAATTCTTTCTTTCTTAAATGTTCTTAAATTTTTTTTTAGTTCTGACATAAATTTTAAAGTTATAGAATTTTATTTAATTTTCTCCATCCAACTAGAATTATCTTTTTCAAAATTTTTATTTAGTAAAATACAATTCTTTGTCCCTTTTATCTTCCAGCTTATCTTTTCCTTGATAAGTCCCTCTAAATTTATTGGTATAACATTGCTTTCCAATAGATAAACAGGTTTTGTCGATGCTAACGCCCAGCCTAGTGTACTTTGATAGCTTGAGATATAAATTTTCTCAAATATTTCTCTTATGAATCGAAAGTCAATTTTCCTTATAATGTAAAGGTTTTTGTATTCTCTTTTTAGGTCTTCAAAGTCATAATTTTGCATATATCTATTTGTTGGATAAAGTTTTAAAAAAACATTTTTACTTGGATTCTTCTCACACAAATATTTTATACATTCTCTAGTATTATGATAATAGTCTAAATCAGTTCCCAAATATGGACCTGAAATAAAATTATTCTTTTCAATATCGGCTATATAAATAATAGAATCTTTATTGTTTTTAATTTGAAGATATTTTTTTATTAAAATTTTTTTAATATTTTCAAATTTATTACCATATTGTTTATATGAAAGACCTGATATTACAACCTTTTGATGTGATAAATCTTTTTCAAATAATAAAGATTTTTTCCAAGTATAAACTCCAATGTCTGCTAAATGCATAGGATTAAAATTAATTCTATATTTTTGAGCAATTTGTAAACCTTGAACAATTCCATGTTCAAAAAATATAATTTTTATTTTTTTTATATTTTTAACATACATTGCATAAATAAGCGGCAATTCATCAAATATATAATTCGAGAAAAATAAATGATTATTATCAAACTCTTTATACTTTTTATCAAAATTTTTATTAATGACATTAATATTTTTTTTTATTTTTAAAATTCTATAAAAAATTTTCTTAAAAGTAGAATTAAGTATGAGCTCAAATTTGCTATCATATTTGACATTATTATAATTAAAAAAAATTTTTTTAAATTTTTCTGATAAATATAATTTATTTTTACTATAGATTTCATCAATCTCTTGAATTGATGGTTCTTGTAAAATAAGGTTTGGTAAGTTTAGAAACTTAAACTCATATCCTCTATTTAATAAACTAAAAAAAGAACACTCAATAGTATCTGTTTGATCGTATAAAACAACTTGCTTACTTTTTTTTTTATAGAATAATTTTATTTTATTAATAACTTTATATTTAATTAGCTTTAAAATTATTTTAAAAAAAATAGAACTTAAATTATTATTTAGTAAAGATAATATTTTTTCTTCAAACGACATTTTTGTCTTTTTTACTTCAAAATGTTTTTTTAATATTGTTTTCTCATCCTGTTCAAAATTAATTATTTTAATGTCTGGAAAATATTTATTTGCAATTATTGCATAATAGTTTTTGAATCTAGTATCAGGTAAATGATTTGAAAAATCATATTCTTTTTTTTCACTTGGATCTCCAACTATAATTATATTACCTTTAAAATTTTGTTTGATTTTATTTATTATAGAGCACTTGTATATAAGCATAGATAAGTAGGAGTGGTACTGACTTGCGTAAATATATTTGAAATCTATGTAATCTCTCCATTTATTTTCTTTATTTAAATATTCAAGAAAGAATTCTTGAAAATCCATACAAATTTTTTGTAGATCATTTAACTCATCATGATTTATATATTTTTCAATTTCTACAAATTGAATGCTATTTTCACTTAAATAATTTATTATAAATGGAGAAGTTGTAATCCAAGTCACATCATCTAGTTTTTTTTCATAAATTTTTTTTGCGTGATAATAAGCTTCTATACTTTCTATTAAAATATATTTCATTTTTTGCCCAAATTTATACTTTTTGAGGTTCTTTTATTGAAAGGACTAATCATATTTATTATTATTATCAAATTACTTTATTTTCACTAATGTTGATTTATAAGATAAAAAAAAATTGTATTCAAATAAACCATTATGTTAAATAATAAAACAGTATTAATAACTGGAGGGACAGGAAGCTTTGGTAAAGCGTTTGTATATACAGTTCTTAAAAACTATCCTAAAATTAAAAAACTAATTGTTTTTAGTAGAGACGAGTTAAAACAACATGAAATGTCTAAACAAATTGATATTAAGAAATATCCATCAATAAGATTTTTTTTAGGCGATGTAAGAGATCGTGAAAGATTAAATAGAGCTTTAAAAAAAGTTGATGTAGTAATTCATGCAGCAGCTTTGAAACAAGTCCCTGCTGCAGAATACAATCCAACAGAATTTATAAAAACAAATGTTATTGGTGCACAAAATGTAATAGAGGCAGCGATAGACAACTCAGTTGAAAAAGTAATAGCTCTATCTACAGATAAGGCTGCAGCACCAATCAATCTTTATGGAGCTACTAAGTTATGTAGTGATAAACTTTTTACTGCTGCAAATAATTATTCTGGAAAAAAAAAAAATATATTTTCAGTGGTGAGATATGGAAATGTATGGGCATCTCGAGGGTCTGTGGTTCCAGAGTTTGTTAAAGTTTCAAAAAATCCAAAACTTTCTGTGCCTATTACAGATACTAATATGACAAGATTTTCTATAACTTTACAAAAAGGTGTTGAAATGGTTTTATGGACAATCAAGAACGCAAAAGGTGGAGAAATCTTTGTTCCAAAAATTCCGTCTTACAAGATAATGGATCTCGCTAAGTCAATTTGTCCAAAAAATAAAATTAAAGTAATTGGAATAAGACCAGGTGAAAAACTTCATGAAGAACTTATAACAAAAAGTGACTCAGAATTAACAGTAGATTTAGAAAAATATTATGCAATTTTACCAAACACTAGTGTCTATTTAAATTATCTTAAAAACCCAAAAGTTAAAAAAATTAAAAAAAACTTTTCTTATAATTCAAAAGAAAATAGCAAGTTCTTATCAGTAAGTGATCTAAATAAGTTTTTAAAAAAATTAAAATGAGCAATTTTATTCCTTATGGAAGACAGTTTATAGATAAATCTGATATTGATAATGTAAGTAAAATTCTCAAAAGAGACTTTATAACACAAGGACAAATTGTAGATAAATTTGAAAAGAAGTTTGCAAAATATGTTGGTTCTAAGTATGCTGTTGCAGTATCTAGCTGCAGTGCAGGTCTTCATCTTTCATGTTTAATTTACTCTAAAAAAAATTTTAAAAGAATAATAACCTCTCCAATTACATTTGCTTCAACAGCAAATGCAATTTTACACTCAAAAAAAAAACCTTTATTTTGTGATATAGATATTAACGATGCAAATATAAGCATCTCATCATTAAAAAAAATTTTAAATAATAAAGATATTGGAGGTGTAATACCTGTGCATTTTGCTGGAAACGTTTGTAAAATGAGAGAGATTAAAAAAATTTGCAAAAGAAAAAATCTTTTTATTATTGAGGATGCTGCTCATGCATTAGGTTCAGAGTATGAATGTGGAAGTAAAGTAGGAAGTTGTAAATATTCAGATATTACTGTTTTTTCAATGCATCCACTTAAATCTATTACAACCGGAGAAGGAGGAGTAATTACTACAAATAATTTAAATATTTACAAACAACTTATGATGATGAGATCCCATGGTATAAAAAAAAAAAATAACGATAAAAAACAATGGTGGTATGACATGGAAAGTCCTGGTTTTCATTATAGGATTACTGATTTCCAATGTGCTTTAGGAATTAGTCAATTATCAAAGTTAAATATGTTTTTAAAAAGAAGAGAGGAAATTGTAAAAAAATATATTTTATCTTTTAAAAATTTAAAAAGTTGTAGTTTAGTATTAAAAAATAACTATAAAATAAAAAGTAGCAATCATTTATTTATTTTAAAAATAAACTTTAAAAAAATAAAAAAAACTAAAAATGATTTTGTCAAGTTTTTGAAAAAGAAGGGAATCGGAACACAGGTGCACTATATACCAGTGCCAATGCTAAAATTTTATAAGAATTCTGGATATAGTATGAAAAATCTTGAAAATGCAAAACTTTATTATGAACAAGCTATTAGTATTCCAATATTTTATAAACTAAAAAATAAGACTCAAGCTTATATAATTAATCAAGTAAAAAAATTTATAAAATAAAATTATTGGATAACAAAAATAAAGAGTATATTTAAAAAAAATAATTTAGAATGACAATTTTAGTTACTGGCTGTGCAGGATTTATAGGATATCATATTTCCAAAAGATTGATTAATAAAAATCAAGTAATTGGAATAGATAACTATAATAACTATTATTCAGTTCAACTCAAAAAAGATCGAATTAAAGAATTAAAAAAAAGTAAATATAATAAAAATTTTAAATTTTATAAATCTAATTTAACTGATTTGAAATCATTAAATTTAATTTTTAAAAAAAATAAAATCAGCAAAATAATACATCTAGCAGCTCAAGCTGGAGTGCGACACTCATTAAAAAAACCAAATGATTATGTTGAAAATAATATTATAGCTACCTTTAATCTTTTAGAACTTTCTAAAAAATTTAAAGTCAATCATTTTATTTTTGCAAGTACGTCAAGTGTTTATGGCAATCAAATTAAAATGCCATTTGAAGAAAACACAGCAGCCTCTCATCCAATACAATTTTATGCGGCCACAAAAAGGTCATGTGAATTAATGTGTCATTCTTATAGTCATCTTTACAAATTGCCAATTACAGTATTACGTTTTTTCACGGTGTATGGTCCATGGGGTAGACCAGATATGGCTTTATTTGATTTCACAAAAAAAATTATAAATAAAAAAAAAATTAATGTATTTAATTATGGACACCATCTCAGAGATTTTACTTATGTTGATGATGTTGTTAAAGGAGTTACCAAGATTTTAAACAAATTACCAAAATCAGTTAAAATTAGGCAAATTAAAAATAATCCATCATTAAGTGATGCACCATTTAAGATATATAATATTGGTGGTGGCACACCAGTTAAATTAATGTCTTATATAAGAGAAATCGAGAGAAACTTAGGATTAAAGGCAAAAATAAAATATATGAAACTCCAAAAAGGAGATATTAAAGCAACATATTCCTCAACTAAAAAATTACAAAAAGAAATAGATTACACACCTAACACATCTATAAAAATAGGGATAAAAAAATTTATAGTTTGGTATAAAAATTATCATAATTAAAAATATGATTAATTTTAACAATATTAAAAAAATAATAGGGTTATCTAATTTTAAATTTCTCTATTTTGTTGTATTTTTACTAATTATTCAAAGTATTATAGAAACATTAAGCATAGGAATGATTTATCCTTTGCTAAGTTTTTTTACAAATAATGAAATAAATTTTATACCTCAGATTATACAGAATTATATAACTTTTGATTTAGATGAAAAAAAATTTGGTATTTTAATAATAATTGTTTTTTTATCTTTTTTTTTAATTAAATTTTTATTTCAAATATCCATTGAATGGATCACTACAACTTATTTCAATAATTTAAAAATTTTTATTTCAGGAAAAATAATTAAAAAACACTTTTCATTAAAAAATCTTAACAAATCTTTAATTAAAAACTCCATTGAATTCACAAATTTGTCAGTTACAGAATCTGAAAGATATTGTCACAAAGTTGTAGGTGGATTAGTTAATATTTTTGCGGAATCATTGACAATTATATTTATCTCACTAATGCTTTTTATATTTTCAACAAAGTATTCGATAATAATTTTATTTTTTTATTCAATTATAGTTTTTCTTATTTTTATGATCATTAAAAGTTATTTAAAAAAAATTTCTTTCAAAAGATTGTTACATCACGAGGAAATTATGAAGATTTCTAAGGAAGGTTTTAATGGTCTAAAAGAAATTTTAGTATACATGGCAAGAGATAAATTTTTAGATAGTTTTAAAAAACAATCAATTAAATTGGGAAATGTAAATAGGAATGAGTCAGTTTTGAGTAGTTTACCGAGGTTTCTAATTGAACTTTTAACAATTTCAATTTTTTGCTTTTCTCTTTTTTACATTTTTTTATTTTCTGATTTAACATTTGAGGAAGTAGCCCCTACCATAGGACTTTTTGCTTTAGCTGCATTGAGAATATATCCTGGAGTTACGCGTATTTTAGTAAATCTTCAATCTATAAAATCAGCTATAGCTACAGAAAATAAAATTTTAAACTATCTTAATGTGGATAAAGCAGATGACGATTTTTCTAATCTGATGATTAAAAAAAATATTCAATTTGAAAAGAGAATTAGACTAGAAAATTTATCTTATGAAATAAATGGAAGAATTATTTTAAAAAATTTAAATTTAAGTTTTTGTAAAAATGAATTTATAGGAATATATGGTACAAGTGGTTCTGGAAAAACTACTTTATTAAACTTATTAATGGGGTTCATTGAACCTACTAAAGGGAGAATTTTGGTTGATGATGTTGAATTGAATAATTCAAACTTTTACAAATGGATTGAGAATCTCGGTTATGTAAGTCAAAATAGTTTCTTATTAAACGATACCATCGAAAATAATATTACATTATCCTCAAATAAGCCGGATAAAAATAAAATTGAAGAGTCTATAAATAAAGCTCAATTATCAAACTTTTTTAAAGGAAAGGTAAATTTAAAAAGTTTCTTAGATGAATATGCCTCCAATGTATCTGGTGGGGAAAAACAAAGATTGTCTATAGCAAGAGCAATATATAAGAATGCGGACACCTTATTTTTTGATGAACCCACTAGCTCTTTAGATGAAAAAACTTCTAATAGTTTTTTAGATGTAGTGAGTACTTTTTATAAAAAAAAAACGATGTTTATGGTGTCTCATAAAATTCAAAATTTGAAAAATTGTGATAAAATTTTATTTATTGAAAATTCTCTCGTTACCGAAAAAAAGAATAATTAACCAAATATATAGCTTATAAAATAAAATTGTAATAATTTAATTTAAGTATATTCAAAGTATAAATGATAAATAATATAAAATTAAATTTAAATGATTTACTTGTTTTTTTTGTTAGTGTTTTATTGCTTTTATATTTATTAGTATACGAAAAAAAACAGTACATCGCCGAGGTGTTAATTTATTATCCTAAAGTGCCATCAGTTTATTTTAATTCGGATAGAAAAATATTAGATATAAGTTTAAAATCTGACAAAGTATATACTCCTTACTTTGGAAGAAACTTAACGACTTTGCAAATAGATTCAACATTATCAAAAATGAATAAAAGATGTGATTTATATGCTAAAGTTTATAATTATGTTCCTTATGAAAGCTATATAAGATTTACGATAGAGGCTGAAGATCCAAATTTAATTGACAAATGTTATAATAAAATCAAAAATTTTTATGATCAAGAGTGGGAGAAAGACAAAAATCGCTCTATTGAATTTTTAAAAAAAAGCATACATTCATTTTCCAAATTTTCATATCTATTCCATGATGAGGCAATTAAATCTAGTGAAATAAAAGAAAAAGATTTTAAAAAAATTAATGGCTGTAGAAAAATTTGGGAAGTACCAGACACAATAATTCATATAAAAAAAATAATTTATGAAGTCTGTGGAAATTTTTACCGAATTATATTAATTGATAAGAAAACTAATTCTAAATTGAAAATGGAAAATAATTTACTTACGATTTTGAATGATGACTTTAAGACCAGAGGATTTAAAACACACTTTATAAAAGATGATCAAATTATTTTACCAATATTTTTAGAACAAAATGTTACAATAGATAATCTTTTTTCAGAAAAAAATTTTAATAAAGAAGTTTTAAAAATTTTAAAATTAATTGAAGATAAAAATTATTTAGCTTCTTTATCTACTTTTGAACCTGAACAAGATTTCATATTAGATTATGATTCTGAAACTGGTTATAATCTTGGTATTGAAAATAAATCTTTATTTTTAAAAAATCTAAGTTCAAATTTATATGATTCTTACAAAAAAACTCATAGCGATATAATCAAATATACTGAGGATTTCATAAGATATTCTTTTTTAAATTCTAAAAAAGAAGCACTAATACCAGATGACTTTAAAAACAGTAAATTGATCTGGGTAAAATCTAAACATTTTTTAATAAACACAACTAAATCACTAGAGTCGTTTTGGTTATTTTTTACTGCTATTGTTTTGTCAATCTTTATAATGTTATTTCAAAAAATAATTTTAATGTTTTTCAATTTAAAACAGAATGAAAAAAATTAGAGTAATAGGCTTAATTCCTTGTAGATTAAATTCTTCTAGATTAGCCAAAAAGGCTTTATTAAATATAGATGGTCTTCCTTTAATTGTTCATACCTTTAAAAGAGCTGCACTAAGTAGAAAGTTAAACAGAATAATAGTTTGTACAGATTCTATTGAAATAAAAAAAGTAGTCGAGAAATATGGAGGGGAGGCTATAATTACAAAAAGAACTCATAAGAATGGAACAGATAGAATAGCTGAAGTTGCTAAAAAAATTAAATGTGAAATAATTGTAGATATTCAGGGGGATTTTCCAATGTTAGACCCTAAAAATATAGACAAATTGATTGATTTTCATAAAAAAAATAATTTTGAAATTGTTGTAACTTCATCCCCTCTTCATGATGCTAGTTCGAAAGATGTAGTTAAATTACTCGTAAACAAATTTAACAAGGTTTTATATTTTACACGATCGTCTTCACCATATGTTTATAATTTAAAACCAAAATTTTATTTAAAACATATGTCAATTATTTCATTTAATAGATCCTCTTTAATAAAATACAGTAAGCTAAATCAATCATATTATGAAAAAATTGAAGGCATTGAACTTTTGAGAGCCTTAGAGAACGACATAAAAATTGGAAGTTTTAAGATAAATAAAGATATTTTCTCTGTAGATATCAAGAAAGATTATTTAAAAGCAATATCTTTAATGCCTTTAGACCCAATAAGAAAAAAATATTCATGAAAATTAAACTTATTATTTTTGACCTGGATGGTGTGTTAATTAATTCATTGTCAAATATGGTTTATAGTTGGAATAAGGTAATAAAAAAATTCAATATTAATAAAAAATTTTCAGAATATTATAAATTTATAGGTTTAGACTTTTATGAAATACTTGAAAACTTAGATATAGAAAAAAAAAATTTTTCAAAAATTAAATTTAATTATTCAAAAAATTCAACAGAAAATTTCCATAAAATAAAGCTTTATAAAAATGTAAAGCAAACATTGTTAAAATTAAGTAAAATTACAGATTTAGCAATTTTAACCTCTAAAGATAAATCAAGAACAAATAAGATTTTAAAGAAATTGTTACCAAAAATTAAATTTAAATCTGTACAGTCACCAATTGCAAACTTTAGATCAAAACCCTCTTCAGATTTGCTATTAAAAGTTATCTCAGAAAATAATGTTGATTTAGATCAAGTATTATATGTGGGTGATAGCATTTATGACTACAAAATGGCAAAAAAATCTCATGTGAAATTTGTTTACGCTAAATATGGATATTCAGATTTAAAAATAAAGAAAATTAACACCATAAATTCAATTAATAAAATTTTTAAATATTTAGACTAGATGTTTTTCCCAGTTTATTTGATCCTTTTTGCAAGTATTCCATATTTTTTTGAATTAAAAGAAAAGGAAATTAAAGTACATCTGTACACAATAATTTTTTTTATTTTTTTATTATCAATAATGTCAGCCAATGGTCCTGATATTTCTACTTATAAAAAAAATTTTTTTTTATCTAGTGAAATAAATATAATTCGATACTCTGATTTATTTTTTCGTTTTTTTTCATCGTTTTTTTCTAAACTGGATTTAAGTTTTTTTATCTTTCAGTGTTTTGTTAAATTAATATTTTTATTTGGTTTTTATGTATTTATTAAAGATTTATTTAACAAAAACTTAGAGTACATTTTTGCAATAATTTTTGCATGTATGTATTTTATACCTGTAATTTCCATTAATAGTCTTTTTCAAATGGCGTCTTTCGGATTATTTTTAATTATTGTAACGTTTAGAAGTTTTAATTTACCAAGAGATTTATCAATTATAATAATTATTTTTTTGATGCATAGATCAGGTGTAGCTGTATTAGTTTTATATTTAATAAGTTATATTATTCAGTTTAGAAGAGAAAAAATATTTAAAAAATTACTATTACCCTTAATAATATTGTTTTTTATATTTACTTTTATTTTCTTTTGGAAATTAGATTTTTTTCATAAAAATATTTTTTCAAAATTATATATTATTGATAATAAAATTTCATATTTTCACTATATCTGGTTATTTTTATTTGTTTTTTTATCTACCTTATTTTTTATCTCAAAAAAAGAGATAAAAAAAAAGCTGTCATATAAAGATTACAATTTTTTAATTAGTTCGATGATATTTATGATATTCATCTCTTTTATATACTTTATATCTGAAACGTATGCCCTAAGATTTTTTTATTATGAATTTATTTTCTTTATGATTATGATTTCTTTAATACCTAATTTAAAAGTGTTAAATTATGAAAAATTAAAAAATTATTTTGTAATCTTTTTTATTTCTGCCTCACTGTCTTTTTCAGCGATATGGTATAAATATGCTAATGAAAATTTAAATTATAAAAATTACAAAGTATATTCCGATATTAAGATTTTTTGTAAAAAAAAAGAATCTTGCAATAATACGGGATTATATACTATGAATTTATTTGATGCAGTAACAAATTCTTATATATTACACAAGAAACACTTACAAATTTTTTCAGATTAAATTTTAATACAAAAATTAAGTTGAGAAATTATTAAATTTATTAAAATAAAAATTTATTATCATTTAAATAAATTGTATAAATTAAATTATTTTAAAAATTAATGAATGACCAAAATTACAAAAAAAAATTTGAATTTTTTTAAAAAAAACGGTTTTTTTCTATATAGAAATTTTTTTAAAAAATCTGAGATTAGATTAGCTAAAAATTGGATGTTAAGACAACAACCAAAAAAAGTTCTAAAATCTTGGACGGAAACAGAACCAGCTGTTAAAATTGCTGTTTATTCTGTGTTAAATGAAAAAAAAACGCCAGTGTCAATTCTATCACAAAATAAAAAGATGCTAGATGTAGCTTCATCATTAATTGAAGATGAAGTATATGTTTGGCATAGTAAGATAAATTTTAAAAAGGCTTGGGGTGGAACTGTAGAATATTTTCATCAAGATAGGGTCTATTGGCAAGATCGTGGATATCCATCTGATAGAATGCTCAGTTGCATGATAATGATGGATGATCACAACTTTGAAAATGCTGGATTACAAGTTTTTTCTGGCACACATAAGTTAGGATTTATTAATCATCAGAGTTTTATAAACATAAATAGTTTAGCAAAATTTATGATCCCTCCATCAAAATTGAGCCAACTTGAAAAAAAACATAAAAAAATTCAAATAGAAGGTAGAGCTGGCGATGTTCTATTTTTTCATTCTTCTTTGATTCATGGTTCTAATCATAACACCTCAAGTAAGGATAGAATGATAATTTTATCTCAATTGAACACAAAAAATAATCTTCCGAAAGATGTAAACAAAAATGCAATTAAATTTAATTTATATAGATCAAAACTTGAATTAGAGGAGGCAAAGCGAAGATATGCTTGGTTTAAAAGAAAGTATAATAAACAAAAAAACAAAAATAAAATAATTTTTTTTGCACCAGTGCCAAAAGATGAAATTTAGTTAAAATTATTTTGAAAAAAAAAATTTTATTTACAGGTTCTGAAGGTTTGGTTGCCTCATCTATTATAAAATTTCTATCAAAAAAAAAATATCAAGTAATTAAAACTGATCAAAAGTTAAGTAAAAAACACCAAATAGAAAATAATAAATTTATCAAATTATTAAATAATTCAAAACCTGATTTAATTGTTCACACCGCAGCACATCCAGGTGGTCTTTCTATGCAGAATCCAATGAAAAATATTAAAGTAAATTTAATAGGAACTTTCAGAATAGTTAATTGGTGCTTAAAAAATAAAAAAAAAATTGTATTTATAAGTTCTTCAGCTGTGTATGGAGATCAAAATAAAAAAAAATTTAGTGAAAAATCAAAACTAAATCCAGGAACAGTTTATGGGATAAATAAAATGACTTCAGAAAAATATATAACGGAATTATCTAAAATTCATATGTTCCCATGGCTTATTATAAGATTATTTGCAACTTACGGTCATGGTCATAAACCAAACTTATATCAAGGAATCGTAAATATAATATTAACTCAGCTTTTTAAAGGCGGCATGCTAAATATAAAAGGAACTTTATCTAGGACAAGAGATTTAATATATGCTGATGATGCAGGTAAAATTATTTCAAAATTGATTAATCAAAATATAAATGGAAAAATAATTAATGTTGGAACTGGTAAGTCTACAGAAATAGGGAAATTGATCAAAATTTGTCTAAAAAAATTTCCTGATAAAAAGAAACAAATTAAAATTTTAAAAAAAACACCTGGTGATCCTTTAAATGCTGTAGCAAATATTAATGTTTTAAAAAAATATATTAAAAACTTTAAATTTACCAGTTTAGAAAATGGAATAGATAAAACATTTAAATTAATTAAAAATAAATGAAGTTTATTTTTTTAGTTTCTGGAATGAATTCTTGGGAGAATACACTGCCAATAGTTTATGAATTTGCAAAAAATAAAAAAAATAAAATTATAATTGGTATAGAAACTAAAGTTTTTTATAAACAATTTCTCGAGGATCAATTTAAAAAAGATTTTATCAAAAATAATAAAATTTTTTGTCTTCACCTTGGAAGACCAAAATCTTTAAATGAGTATTTTAATCTTTTAAAATTTTACTTTTTTTTAGTCACTAAAAAATTTAATTATATTTTGGAAACACTAGACTTTGACAAAGACTTAAGGTTAACAAATCTTTTTCTTAAAATGAATATGATTTTAGGATGTAAAAGAGTAAAAATTTTTGCAGATAGCCTTTCAGTTAATGAATTAAAAAATACTCAAATTTTTTATGACACCATGAAAATAGAAAATAAAAAATTAAATTTTTCTAAATACGATTTTTCACTTTTAAGTAATAGTGAGGATGTTTTGAGAAAAGTTTATAAAAATATTATTTTTTCAAAAAATGTATTTAATATTGGAAGAATAAAATTAAACCAAGATTGGCTCAAGTATATTAATAATTACTATAAAAATATTAATCTTAAAGAATTTGATATACTAGTGCCTCTAAGTGCCACTAAAGGAAAATTTTTGAAAGGATATGATGCTCTTGATAACGAAACAAAGTTATTATCAATTTTTGAGATATTTTCAAAAATTGAGGATATTACAGTTACTTTTAAACCACACTCCAAATCTGATATGATATATTTTAAAGAATTAATAAAGAAATTTGATTTTAATTACAAGATAAGCAATTATCATCTAAATTATTTGTGTTCTAAATCTAAAATAGTTTTAACTTATCATCCAACTTCAGCTCAAGTTTACGCTAAATGTTTTGGTAAAACTGTAATTGAGTTTGGTGAGTATGATAAAAAAATAGAAAATATCTTAAATGGCAAAGCACGCTATTTTGATAGTGTAGATAAAAGAGTTTTAAATGACAAACAAGAGTTGGAACTTACAATAAGACATTATCTAAACAATAACTTAATAAAAAATAATGTTGATAATATTTTTTTAGATGAATTGTCAAACTTAAAAGAAATATTTAATTAATGGTTAAGTATATTTACACTGTTTGTACCGGCAGATGTGGCCAAGTTTCATTGGCAAACTATATCAATAAATACTCAATAAATACGGTGGCTGAGGCAGAACCACCAGAACCTAAATATAATGAAAAATTTATTTTTTCAAATTTTGTTAGAAATATTGAGAGAAAAACATATGCATCAAATGAGTTATTAGGTAGAGGTAAAGCGCTGATTTGGCATGATATAAATAGCAATAATGATTTAATTAAATTAGCCAAAAAAAGAATAGAAAGATCAAATAAAATTTTATCAAAAAAAAAAAGGAAATTTATTTTGAAATCTCGAAATTTTTTATAAGATCCTATTGTGAAAAAACAACTGAATTAATACCTGATTTAAAACTTCTGTATTTAACAAGACATCCACTTATGAACGCTATTAGTTTCTATAACAGAAATAAGATTTTTGAGAAAGATAATTTTGGTTTAAATTTTAATAAAAATAATTTTAAAATGAGTGATCTAGATCTATTTGAAAAGTACCTTTGGATGTGGATAGAGGTTAAGTTAAGATTAATTGAATTTATGTCAAAATATAAAATTGACATAATCCATTTTAAGTCAGAAAATATTAATGATATTAATTGTTTATATAAACTTTTTGATAAATTAAATATAAAGTATGAAAAAATCACTCTACAAGAAAACTTAAATACCAACAAAAATAGTGGTTTCAAAGAAACACAAGTAAACGAATTTTTTTTAGATAAATATAATAATTTTAAAAAAAAAATACCTAACTCAATAAAAGAAAAGGTTCCAGAATTTTATAAATATAATGAAATACAAAATTTTATTTAAAAAAAAATATAAGTGGGAAAGTATATCGAAAAATAGTAAAATATTTTATTTTAAGTCGTCAAAAGAATTTGTAAAAAAATTTCTTGCAAAAGATTTTAACTTTGCTGACACTAATAATTTTGAGTTATTCCTTAATAATTCAGGTAGTTTCAATAATTTTATCTATGAAGATTCAAAATATATTATTTGTGGTGTAGATAAATTAAATTCTGATAACATATATTTTTACAAAAAAGATATTTTATACTTATCAAATGATATCAGTGAGATAATTAAATATCATAATTTCAAATTTAAAATAAATTCAAAGTCTTATAATGATACGAAATTAACTGGATATGTCTTGGGAAATAAAACAATTATTGAAGGCATTAATCAACTTCAAGCAGGACAATATTTGATTTACAAGAAGGAGACCAATAAATTTGAAATTAAAAATTATTTTAATTTTTTTTCAAATAAAACAGATACGAGCGATAGAAATGAAGCTTTAAAAAAATTAGAAAAAATTGAGGATATTATTTTTGATGAATTAATTGAAAGAAATAAAAATAAAAAAATTTTACTTGCCCTATCTGGAGGTTTGGATTCAAGATATGTTTTAACGACCTTATTAAAAAAAAAATTTAAAAATATAATAACCTTCTCCTATGGACATAAAAATAATTTTGATAGTTTTGTTTCTAAAAACATTGCGAAAAAACTAAATGTTGAATGGCGGATGTTTGAGACTACCAAAAAAAGCTACAAATCACTTTTTCATTCTAATTTAAGAAATAGCTTTTGGGATTTTGCAGATCAGGGAACAATGGTACCAAATCTGTATTTTTTTGAATGTGTTAAAAAAATTAGTGAAGAATACGATTTAAATAATATTACAATTTTAAATGGCCAAGCAGGCGATTTTATAACAGGTGACCATTTACCTAATTTTGAAAATAAAGAATACATAGTTGGAAAAGAGATTTTTGACATAATATTTAATAAACATTTTCAATTAAATAAAAAAATTAGCAAAAATAAGAATGTTCAACAAAATTATAAGAATTTAATTATAGAAAATTTAAAATTAGATCAAAATAAAAATTATCATTATCAAGAGGCTTCAAAACTTTTAGAGCTTTGGGAGTGGAGAGAGAGGCAAACCAAGAGAGTAATTAATATGCAAAAAGTTTATGAATATTTTAATTTAGATTGGGAGTTACCTTTATGGCACAATGAGTATATTAACTTTTGGATCGATCAACCTTATGAATTTAAAGTGAATAGAAATTTGTTTGTAGATTTTGTTGTTAAAAATGATCAATTTAACGTGTTTAGTTATAAGGTAGAGTCTTTACCAAAATGGTTAACAAATAATCAGTACATAACTATTTTTGGTAAATTAATTAAATTAATTTTTACTAAATATGGAAGCGAATATTATTACAATTTTATGAGTCTATATTGTAAATATGGTTTTATGTATGG
>MDTA01129336.1_pt1 | contig 22695 bp, 18 predicted proteins | sample 811151 | NCBI WGS metagenome assembly MDTA01 (sample SAMN05326648, study PRJNA326480) | marine metagenome | isolation source: seawater | place: Indian Ocean: South | collected 2010
ACAGTTGTCTGTAGCTGTAGCGTCATCCATTGGGTGCTCGTCAGAACACTCTGCTGTGTAGTCAGAAGGAACAGAAGTGAACTCTGGTGCAGTCGTGTCGAAAATAGTGGTCGAATGCACATACTGAGAAGAATTACCACAGTCATCAGTAGCTGTAAAAGTTCGAACAATTGCATATGAGTGGTTACAATTACCTGGAATTATAGTCTGTTGAACTGTTATGACTTCTTCAGAACATCCAGATACAAGTGTTGGTTCTGGGAGTGATAAATTATCCGAACAACTATATGAAAGATCTGCAAGAGGCACAAATACTGGAGCTTCAGTATCCGAAACTAAAATTGATTGAGATACAATAGTTTCATTACCAGAATCATCAGTAGCAGACCAGATTCTTTGAAGGGTGTAGTCTCCTGAACATGATCCTTCTATTATGACTTCTGCATAGTCCACATATACTTCAGAACAGTTATCTGTAAATGTGGGAGCAGAAGTAGCGTCTGGTATCGAATTACAGGTTCCTTCAAAGTCTGCAGGAATGTTTGTAGCTATTGGAGCTGTAGAATCTATAACTTGAATCTCCTGGATAGATATTGTTGAGTTTCCAGCATCATCAGTAGCAGTGAACTCACGGAAGATAGTGTAAGTATTATCGTTGGGACCTGGTATAATTTGTTCATATAGAGTAATGGAAGACTCACCACAATTATCAACCGCAGTGGCTTCCTCAAAAACGATTTCTTGGTCACATTCAACAACTAAATTTTCAGGAATGGTTAGCTCAGGAGCGGAAGTATCGACTACATTAATCGTTTGAATCGCTTCGTAGCTCTCATTTCCAGAATCATCAACGGCAATAAATGTTCTGATAACTGTATAATTACCTGCAGATGAACCAGGAATTATTTCATCTGTACTAAAAATTGTAACATCACTACAATCATCTGAAGCAAGCGGATCGTCTAAACGCATAAACTCGTCACATTCAACTGTAAAATTTGATGGAGCCAATATTGATGGTGGTGTAGTATCAATTACATTAATAGTCTGACTATCAGTAGTTGAATTTCCTGCATCATCCGTAGCTGTAAATGTTCTAATTAATGTATAATTACCTAATGCAGTACCTTCAATAATTTCTTCTGATATAGTAATAATAACCTCTCCACAGAAGTCACTTGCATAAGCATCTGATAATATTAATTGATCAGAACACTCAGCAGTATAGTCAGCAGGTATACTCAAAGATGGAGCGGTAGTGTCTTCAACAGTTATTGTTTGATTTGCAGTGCTCATGTTACCACAATCATCAATAGCCATGAATGTTCTAGCTATAATATAGTTTCCTTCAGCATCTCCAGGAATTATAGTCTCTGTAGAAGAAATTGTAAATGAACCACAATTGTCTGTAGCGGTAGCTGGTGCTAATTGAATTGCATCAGAACATTCAATTGTAAAATCCGCAGGAGGAGAAATTACAGGCGCTATATCGTCAACTACCGTTACAATTTGAACACCAGTAGTTGAGTTTAGACAAGGATCCTCAGCGGTAAAAGTTCTATGTATTTCATATGAACCGTTACACGATCCTTCAACGATACTTTCCTGAACTGTTATTGTAACCTCACCACAATCATCTGTGCCGGATGCATTACCTAGTTCGGCTCCATCTACTAAATCACAAGAAATAGATATATCATTTGGCAGAATCAATACCGGTGGAATTGTATCAACAACCGTTACAATTTGGTTGATAGTAGATTGATATCCAGCACAATCCGTTGCCGTCCATGAGCGGAATAGCGTGTAATCGTGCTCACAATTTCCGCTTATTACAAATTCACCTGCAACTTCAACAATAACATCTGAATTATCAAAATAACAATCCTGGGAGTTAAATTGAGATTCAAATGGAGGAGCGTATGGAGAAACTATTGCTTCAATTAAAACATCTTCAATATCAACTACTGCTGATCCTTGAACAACAATATCCTCAATTAAAGTGGTAAAAATTGGCTGAAGATTGTTTCCTTCACAATCATAGTTTAAAAGAGGGTATGAGCAAGAACCAGCATCAGTAGCTTCCTCGGAGAAATTACATGCCATATCATCAATACATCCAATTATCTCAAACTGATCACAAACACCATCACCATCAGTATCTGTCAAGCAGTTCCCATCACAATCATATCCAAACTCAGGATATGTACATGAACCATCTGAGTAAACCGCTTCAGAATCATAGTTACAAGCATCAAGTGAAGTACATCCCGAGCAAGAAGTAAACTCACAAGATCCGTCATCAACATCCGCATCTGCATCGTAATTACAAGCCTCAAAGTTCGTACATCCAGGGACTGGGTAAGTACATGTACCGTCGTTCTCAGTTGCCTGTGAAGAGTAGTTGGTCGCATTGACATCATCACATCCTAGAACTTCAAACTGGTCACAAACACCATCAGAATCTGTATCTTGAAGACAGTTACCGTCGCAATCGTATCCGTCTTGAGCGTATTCACAAGAGCCATCACTTGCTGTAGCATCAGCATTGAAGTTACAAGCTGCATCATCCATACATCCAAGAACTAGACAAGATGTGTAGTCACAGCTACCATCATCTTCAGTTGCTAAGGGATTGTAGTTACAGGCTTCTGGTGCCAAACAACCTAGAATCGACTCACAAGAGCCATCGTCAATGGTTGCATTTTCATCATAATTAGGCGCCGCAACATCAGTACAGCCGGCGCAAGAAAGATATTCACATGATCCATCATCAACCTCTGCAGCTGAGTTATAGTTACATGCTGAAGAGTTCATACAACCTTGTTCTAAACACGAGATGTAATCACAACTACCGTCGTTGATTGCAGCAGAAATGTCGAAGTTACATGCTGATGGATCAGTACAACCGAGTTGGTAACACGAAACAAAATCACAACTACCGTCGTTAATTGTTGCTTCCGGATTGTAATTACATGCAACAGAAATTGTACAACCTAGGATATCCGATTGGCCAAACAACTGAGTTGTTGACAAGCTAAGGATTAGAAATAAAATGATGCGACTCATGAGATTATTTATGGTTATGCCGAAATATACAGATAAACAGCCAGATTATAACGGCTAAACACCTATTATAATCGACGAATTAAGCTAAAATTACGACTAACTTTCAGGTGCCTTGCGCGTGATAAAGTGTACAAGAACTGATTATCAATAAGTTATGAGATGTGATTATTGTGTCACTTTAGCGATTGAACAAGTAAAATAATCGACTGATTGAATAAAAATTCTCACCAACCCTATTGGTTTAGTGGGTAATTTTGAGGTAATTCTAAATAACAGAACATAGAATTTCTGCATTTTTCAAAGATCAAGTGAGTAGAATCGTTCAAATTAAAGAGTGGAAACACGGTGATAAAAAAGCTCTCAAAAAGAGACTTCAGGAAGCTGGAATATTTCAGTTTACAGAACTACCAAGTCGAAAATCACTTAAAAAAGCAATTCTCGAAAAAAGGGTGAAAGTTAACGGAAAATTGAGTACTAATTCCACTTGGGTTTTAATAGGAGATGAGATTGAACTTTTACCTCAAAAACACAATACTCTAAAACTGACAAAAACTGAGCTTAAACTAAACCATAAAATTAAAATTTTACATGAAGATCATGACATATTAGCTGTTGTAAAACCTCCAGGCATAAACACAAATGGAAACAGTACATCTACACTTGAAAACATAGTAAGAAATCAGCTAAAAAACAGTGACATATACCCTGCTCATAGACTTGACAAAGACACCCACGGGATAGTCATATTTTACAAAAACATCACATCCTCAAATTGGCTTTGTAAGGCATTCGAAGAACGTAAAATTCACAAAGAATACATAGCGCTAGTTTGTGGAAATTTTCCTACTCACATTCACCAAATTTCTACAAAAATTAATGCGAAAAATTCGCTTACTAAAGTTGAAAAATTGGGCGAAATTAACTGGCCGATTCACGGAACAGTTTCACTTATAAAAGCTGTACCTATAACTGGGAGAAAACATCAAATTAGAGTTCATTTACAAAGTGTTGGATACCCAGTTGTAGGCGACCCAATATATAGTTCTGAGAAGAGATATAAAGGCTCTGGACTATTCCTTTCATGCATTTATATAAGGTTTAAAAACCAGAGATCTGGAGAATTATTAACGATTAAAACATACCCTCATAAAAAGTTTTTAAAAGCACTGAGTAAACTAGACTTAAATTGCGAGACCTTATGAGAAAAATAATAAATAACACAAGAGCAACGCTACGCTTTATTTTACTTGCAATTTGGGGTATTTGCTATCTTGTATTATTAATTATAGTAGTTGTCATTTCAAAGCTGACTTTGAGAAACAATAAGGCTAGAATGGCTTTAGCTCACAGCTTTTTCAACTTATTCATCAGAGGGCTTCACATTATTGCTGGTATTAGAATACACTGGCATGGCAAGTCCCCAGAAAAGGCACATGTAATAATGGGAAATCATAGGTCATATATTGACGCAGTTGTTCTTCCTGTTTCTTTTCCTGCTGTATTTGTCGCAAGACACGAAACTAAATCTTGGCCTCTTATTGGAATTGGAGCAACACTACTTGGAACAATTTGGGTTATGAGGGACAAAAAAGAAAGCAGAAGAGCAACTAGAGTAGCTGTAAAAGAAAGATTAGAAGACGGACTTGGTGTAATAATATTTCCTGAAGGAACTACAGGACCAGGCCCCGATCTACTTCCATTCCACAAAGGCATGTTCTACACTTGTGCAGAAAATGGATTCCCAATTGCACCAGTAGCCATCGAATTTGAAAATGACGACCTCAATTGGGTAAATAAAGAATGGTTTATTCCTCACGCGTTTAGAAACTTTGGCAATAGACAGAATAATATACACGTAAGCTTTGGACCTAGCTTCAGCGGAAACGATGCAGAAAAATTGTTAGAGGACGTTAGAAACTGGACTCAAAATGAGAGTTATAGATTAAGAGACTTAGTAAAAAAATAGCACTACTACTCTCCTACTTCGCTTAAAAGGAAAGCCCACTTATCTACTTCTTCATTTATGATCATAGAAGTAGGCTTACCTGCTCCGTGGCCAGCATTCACTTCAATTCTAATTAGGACAGGATTATCTCCAGCATGAGCAGCTTGAAGCCTTGCAGTGTATTTAAAAGAGTGAGCTGGTACTACTCTGTCGTCGTGATCTGAAGTAGTAACCATTGTACTAGGATACTTGACACCGTCTTCAATGTTGTGAACTGGTGAAAATCCATAGAGATTCTTAAAATGCACCTCAGAACTATCAGCACAACCGTATTCTGGGATCCACCCCCATCCTATTGTGAACTTGTGGTATCTAAGCATATCCATAACACCTACTCCAGGGAGGGCAACCTTTGCCAAATCTGGTCTCTGCGTCATTACAGCGCCAATTAAAAGACCACCGTTAGATCTACCTTCAATTGCAAGCTTTTCCGAGGAAGTATACCCTACATCAACTAAGTATTCAGCTGCTGCAATAAAATCATCAAATACATTTTGTTTTTTTAATAGCATTCCAGCCTCATGCCAGCTTTCTCCAAATTCTCCACCACCTCTCAAATTAGGCATTGCATAAACTCCACCTCGTTCTAAAAAGACAATTTCAGACGCGCTAAAGCTTGGTGTCAAACTGATGTTAAAACCTCCATATGCATAAAGAAGTGTTGGGTTCAGACCGTTTAATTCCAAGCCTTTTTGATGTACAATAAACATTGGAATTGATGTACCATCTTTTGATGAATACCAAACCTGCTTAGTTACAAAATCAGCTTGCACAAAATCAACAGTAGGTTCTGCGTACAACTCACTTTTTCCAGAGGCCAAATCATACCTGTAAATACTAGTAGGATGAGTAAATGATGTAAAGGCAAAGAACACCTCATTTGCGTCATATTTACCGTCAAAGCCTCCAACAGAACCTACTTCTCCAGGCAACTCAATTTCGATAGGATTAGAACCATCCATGTCATAGCGAACTACTGTGTTACATGCATTTCTAAGGTACTTAGCGAAAACTGACCCTCCGGCAATAGAGACCGATTCGAGTAGATTCTCATCTTCTGGCAAAACCTCGACCCATAAACTTTGATCACTCATATCGTTAGCAGAATCAATTGCAATAAGCCTGTAATTAGGTGCATCAATATCTGTTAGTAGATACATAATTCCATTGTGAGCTCCAACTACACTTGATCTGTGCTTAAACCCTCCAACCACCTCCTGCCATTGAGAATCCGATGAGGAAGAATGCTTAGCGTGTATTGAGTTACCATCTGTTCCTGTCGACGAATTAAGTATCATAAACTTTTCATCCTCAGTAACACTTACAAAGTGATAACGATTTGGCTCATCATCATTTCTAAACACCAATCTATCTTTAGATTGGTCATCGCCAATTCTGTGGTAGTAAACACTGTGATAAGTATTCTCAGTACTGAACTCACTTCCTTCTGGAGCTGGGTATCTGCTATAGAAAAATCCATTCCCTAACCAACTTGCCCCACTGAATTTCACCCAATCAAGCTTATCATTTAACTCCTCACCCGTTGCAACATTTAAAATCCTAAACTGTTGCCAATCAGAACCCGCTTCATTTCTAACAACAACAACGTATTTACCGTCCTTAGACGCACCCCCTAAATGCGCAGTTACAGTTCCATCTTCACTTAATATATTGGGATCTAAAAATACTGACTCATCGCCATTAAGGCCTTGCTTAACGTAAACAACACTCTGGTTCTGAAGTCCGTCGTTTCTACTAACGAAGTACCTACCCCCAATACTTCTAGGCATTCCCACCTTTTCATAATTGTATAGTTCCTCATACCTCTTCTTAAGCTCGATTCTAAGAGGGATTGAATCAAGGTGGTTGCGCGTGACAATGTTTTGCTCTAAAACCCACTGCTCAACCTCTGGGTCCCTATCATCCTCAAGCCATCTATATGGATCAGAAACCACAACACCCCAAAGAGTATCAACTTGATCAACAATTTTAGAATGGGGGTATTTATTATTTGAATTCATGTAAGATTCTCCACAAGAAATTAGAGTAGTAATAGCGATGAGAAAAATAATATTGCGCATAAGTTCAGTTTAGTTCTAATTCAAATATATGCTAAGCCTTTAGTATCTTTTGCGTGTGAGGCTAATTACCACAATACTTCCTTGGTTTTTCACCATCTTTTTCGTCCAGGCTTTTCATGCCCAAACCACCACGCTCCTAGAATTTAAATCTAGTGTTAGAGCACTCGACGTCCTGAACGAGGAAACAATTGCGTTTTCAGGCTACGGTGGATTAATTGGGATCAGCAGGGATGGAGGCGAATCTTGGGATACAACTAGGGTGGAATTTGAGGGCAAGAAGCCTGCCTTTAGGGCATGCGGAATTATGAATAAGCATCTATACATTGTTAGTATTGAATCGCCTGGCTTGATTTTCAAAATACCCACTGACGATTTGAGCATTCAAAAGTTAGTCTACAGAAATGACGACAAGGATGTATTCCTAGATGCATTAGAATTTACAGAGGATGGACTTGCAATTGTTATGGGTGATCCAACAAATGGATGCATGACAGTGTTAATGGGTTTCAATGACGGAGAAACATGGAAGAGAATACCTTGCAACAGGATGCCCAAAAACCATGATGGAGAAGCTGCTTTTGCTGCAAGTAATGGAAATATCGCGATTGTAGGTGATGAAGTTTGGTTTGCTACAGGTGGAAAATCTTCAAGGGTTTTCAAATCTGAGTACAGAGGCTTTGACTGGACAGCTAATAAAACTCCCATTACTCAAGGGGGACAAATGACAGGTATTTTCGCTATTTCGTTTAAAGATGGAAACACAGGCATAGCTATTGGCGGAAACTGGGAAGAAATGGAGAACAATAAAGGAAATCTAGCAATAACTAGAGATGGCGGTAAAAGCTGGAAATTAATTTCAGAAGGAAAAGGACCTGGATACAGATCGTCAATAGTTTGGCAGCCAACACAGCCTGAAACATGTGTAGCAATTGGATCTGAGGGAATAGATATCTCTCATGATGAGGGGGCTACTTGGACTAGATTGTCTAATGAAGGTTTCTACACAGGTAGATTCTCACCATCAGGAAGTAGACTTTATTTAGCGGGTAGTAAGAGACTGAGTAAAATAGATTTTAAATGAAGACACCAGCTGATTTAGATACTATTTCAGAACTAAGCAAAAGTGTAGAATTAAAACTTGGATTTGATATTACCTCTACTCGAGACTGCGAGGTTCTTGCAATGGAGTTAGAGAGATTTGACAGGAGATTTTCACTTAGTGTTAGTACGTTGAGAAGGTTTTTTGGGCTAATCCCAAAAAAGAGCGAGTACTCCTTAAGCACGTTGAATTCGTTAGCTAGGTTTACAGGCTTTACGAGTTTCAAAAACTGGGAAGAATCAAGAGCAAGCTTTCCTGTAATTGAGAAAATTGAATCTCAAAAAATCACTGTTAAATCTAACTCTCAAACTGTTTCAGACATCATTGAATCACTTGATGACATGATAGAAACTCTTCTGAGAAACCCATCCTTGCGATTGTCAGCAGCTCAGCTTAAATCTACTAGGGAGAGTGCGATAACTCTTTATAAGCTTAACGCAATGCCTGAGTGGCTTTGGAAAAAGGCAAATAGACACCCTATAGTTAGACTTTTATTTGAGTACTTCCCTCCTCTTGATTACTTGAATACCTTCGGTGCGGATTTAATGAGAGATTATTACGAGACAAGCAACTCTCTACAAGAGAAAATGTTTTCTTTGGGGCTTCTTACGATCAGTCAGCTATACCAAGCGAAGGAAACTGCAAAGACTTTCAAAACTTTACCTCCTGTTTTAGAATTAACTCAAGCAATTCACCCTATGCCTCAGGCTAGAATTCTAGGATTGCATCTTTTAGCCCAAAGTGAAGGGATTGAAACAGAAGTAAATACAGCTCCTAACTTCAGAACCCTCATTTTTGAAGGTATAAATAACGAAGAAGCAATTTGGCCTAGATGGGCTGTAACTACTTGCCCATTTATCTTTAAGATCATTGAGTGGGTAACTCTTGCAAATGATAAATCACTTTGCGAAGAAGCTATTCTAGGAATACAGAATTACAGGACAAGACAAGACTTTGCTACAAGACAGTTCTCAGTTGACAACATTATGGACCTAAGGTTGTCATGGTGCTACTACCTTACTGAAAGAGAACTCGAAGCAAAAGCTCTTTTAGATTCAGTAAGTCCAGATAGATTTCCAGCTCATGAAGAGAGAACATTGGGAATTTGGTATTACAGTCTTTTAGAAAAGATTGGAAGTTCTAAACGCAGAAAATCGAGCTTGATTTCGCTCGATTTACTTACATCTCAAACGGGATACATCGGTCTATCTAGTCGCTTGAACCAGTTAACTCCATAACAATAAATGATTAAGATGATCCCGTTAATGTTGAATATACTCTATTGAATTAAGATTATGCAATTTTTGAATCGTAATGAACATAAATAAACACATGTGAACAAACTGAAAAAACTACTGAACCTTGCGTAAAAAATTTGATACAATAGTATTAGAAGGTGGCAGCCTTCGATGCTCATTTACTGCGGGCATACTAGATGTATTAATGGACAACAACTTCCCGGAATTCCAAAACTATTATGGAGTTTCAAGCGGATCTATGGCCATGGCCTTCCTGATTTCAAACCAAAGGAAAAACTTTATCAAAGTAGCACGTTCACTTGTAGAGAATCCAAAGTTTTTAAGCTACATGAATACGTTCTCTTCATCAGGGTTAATGAATCTTGATTTTTTAAAGAAATATGTAAGTGAAACCTTCCCCCTTGATGAAAAGGCTGCTAATAAAAACTCTAAAGGAAAGACTGTCAGAATCATTACTACTGACAAAATCACAGGTAAGCCTCATTACCTTGAGCCAAAGGAAGATAAATGGATAGACTACCTAATCGCTTCTGCCACTTTACCCTTCATAACTAAGGGAGAGCAAATAGTAGATGGTGTTAGGATGTTTGACGGTGGTTATTCTGACCCAATTCCTGTTAGAGAGGCAATAAAAAATGGCTCAAAGAAACTTCTTGTAATTAGAACCAGACCTATTGAAGTAAGGCTTGAACAAGGTTACATCTCTTGGTTTGCTGAATATTGGAATTACGATAACGAAGCCTTATCTGACCTTTTTCACAATAGCTACCATACATATAATGACAGAGTTGACTTTCTCAATGGTGAGAAACCTAAAGGTGTAGATTGGCATGTAATCGCGCCTCCACATGATTTAAAATCAGACGGATACTACGTTTATAAAGAAGATGTTGACGCTGATTACAGATTAGGACTTGAGGTAGGGTTAGACTTCCTATATAAGTTGAAAAACAACTAGACTTTAATGAGTCTTGACTGTATGCTTCTTATCAAATCTAAAGCGTTCACCATAGATTCCGCCTTCAGCTCTTTTACCCGCAGAAATCACCATTGTTACATCTGCTCTTCTTGGAAGGCCTAAAAGTCTCTTTACTCTTACCACATCAAATCCTTCCATTGGGCACGTGTCGAATCCATGAGCCCTCATACCCAACATGAAATGCGCACAGGCTAGCGCAGTGCTTTTATGTCCCCAAACCTTCATGCCCGACTTACCAACAGGCCCTCTTGGTGTGGGTTTAGTTAATCCTATAACGTTAAACATTAACCACTTAAAAGGTGCTGCAATTCCAAATATACCAGTAGTGTAAGCAAGTTTTGTGATAGTCTTAAAATACTGGTATGCCTTATCTGGCATATTCCCTCTCCTATCAAACTCGTCTAAAGTCCACTGATTATTTCTTTTCCATAGGTCAGGTCTTGTTACAAACACAAATAATTCCTGTGAAGTAGTTGCTGCTGGTTGTCCTAAACAATACTTAGCTAGCTCTTTTTTCTTTTCTTCATTTACAACATGGTGTATTTCCCAGCATTGAAGATTTGAAGAATTTGGAGCAAGTAAAGCCGCATCAATACACTGATCAATTACATCTTGTGGAATCGGATCGCTTGAAAAGAATCGAACTGACCTTCTAGACTCAACTATGTCATGAAAAGCTTTTGCATCAGTTTTAGGAGCATCTACTGATGGTCTAGCATTGACTTCGGGCGTATCGAACATCTTTACTTTTACCATTATTAGGTGATTAAATCATGAATTACAGGTCGCGAATTTACTGCCTCATCTTCGACAGTAATTGAGTTTATAATTTTTTTAGAGGCCATCTCGTAGTCCGCATCTGATGTAGCGTGGACCACGCAGAGGGGAATTGAGGATGTTGACGGGGGACCTACGGGAGTACCGGACATGACAAGGGATGCGAGGCCGACGGATGGATCGATGGGGGCGCCGGGGATAGTTCTGCCTCCGCCGAGGGAGACAACGGTGAAGCCGAGAGAGCGCACGTCGAACGATGTCACGTAGCCTGAGACCGGTGAATATACGGGACGGACAATCGGAGCTTGGGCCAGATGGGTTGAGGGGCGCTCGACGAGGTCAGAAGGACCACCCATGGCATGTGTCATTGCTGAAAATTTTTCTGCAGCGTGTCCTGATGAGATGGTGCATGAGAGCGCATCCTTAGCAGATTCGAGGTCTTGGTATATGCCGGAGTCAACAAGGGCCCTAGATCCTAATGCGTATACGACCTCTGAGAGGCGAGAATTAGTTGGATATGAACCTTTCAGGAATGAAATTGACTCCTGGATTTCAAGGGCATTCCCGGCATTGAATGATAGAGGCTCAGACATGTCCGTAATGAGGGCAGAAGATTTGAGGCCGGCGCCGTTTGCGACTTCGACTAAGGCCTTAGCCAGGGTTCGGGATTCATCAAGATTCGGCATTACTGCGCCGTTACCTGTTTTTACATCAAGGACCAGGGAATCTAGGCCGGCGGCGATTTTTTTAGAAAGGATAGATGCAGTGATTAGACCGGTGTTTTTAACGGTGGCTGTAACATCTCTTACTGAGTAGACGCGATAGTCGGTGGGTGCGAGTTCTGAGGTTTGACAGATAATAGACAAACCTGTAGATGTAACGACACGCTTGAAATCATTGATTGAAAGCGTCGTGTTGTAGCCAGGGATAGCTTCTAGCTTATCAATAGTTCCGCCAGTGTGTCCAAGGCCTCGGCCAGCTATCATTGGGATGTAGGCGCCACAAGCTGCTAACATTGGAGCAAGCATAAGCGAGACACCGTCGCCTACCCCTCCTGTGCTGTGCTTGTCAAGAATGGGGCCAGGAAGGTTAGATTCTAACCAATCTATTTTTAATCCTGAGTCAACCACAGCCTCAGTCCAGTTTACTCTTTCTTCGACATTTAAGTCTTGGAAAATGACTGCCATGGCAAAAGCTGCGATTTGGGCTTCACTTACCTCGCCTGAAGTAATACCTAGTGAGAAATCTCGCAATTGCTCACGTGACAAGATTTGACCGTCTCGCTTATGACGGATTATTTCCTGAGGTAAGAACTTCACTAGATAGACATAAAGAGACCTGCAATTGTTGCAGACATCAGATTTGAAAGTGTTCCAGCTAGAACTGCTAATAGACCAAACCTTGCAATCTCTGCCCGCCTACTTGGCGCGATACCTCCTAGGCCTCCTATTAGAATTGCAATTGATGATAGGTTAGCAAAACCGCAGAGAGCGAATGATACGATTACTCGAGACTTTTCAGTCAGCTTACCTACAAGGTCACCAGTTAGATAGTCCTGGAAGTTTTCGTAGGCAATAAATTCGTTGATGACTAGCTTTTGGCCTATGAAAGATCCTACAATGGTAGCATCTTCCCATGGAACACCGATTAGGAATGCAAGTGGACTAAAGACGTATCCAAGAATTAATTCTAGAGTTATATCCTCATAGCCAAACTGCGCACCAACCACTGAGAAAATTCCGTTGATAAGAGCGATCAATCCCACAAAAGCTAGTAGCATTGCACCAACGTTTAACGCTAATTTTAATCCTGAGCTGGCACCTGATGCCGCGGCATCTACGACGTTTACAGGCTCTTCTTCGTCATCATAGCCTTCAATTCCATCAAGTTTATCCGAGGGCTTTTCAGTTTCAGGTATGATGATTTTTGCAAAGAGAAGTCCACCTGGAGCTGCCATAAATGAAGCTGCAATAAGATATTCTAGAGGTACGCCCATGCTTGCGTAACCTGCAAGAACAGAACCTGCTACTGACGCTAAACCTCCACACATAACAGCGAAGAGTTCAGACCTTGTCATCGTTTTTATGAAGGGCTTGACAACGAGTGGGGCTTCGGTTTGGCCTACAAAAATATTTGCAGTGGCAGAAAGAGATTCAGCTCTGGAAGTGCCTAGAATGAACCTTAACGCTCCTCCTAAGAGGTTAATCACCCATTGCATAATTCCCAGGTAATAGAGGACGCTTATCAATGCTGAGAAGAATATTATAACAGGTAGAACCTTAAAAGCAAAAACAAACCCAACGCTTCTATATGGCTTAGAAGGCAAATCGATATATGCTGAATTTACATTTCCAGTTAAATCAATTAAACTCTTCCTATCTACTAAATCATCTCCATTTTTAAGGTAAGTTAATGTTGGAGCATTATCAGCTGAATCATTTAAACAAGTCAACAGATGATTTTCTACCCAAACTACATCGGAACGAGAGTACTCATTTAAATACTCACTATCTAAGTGAACCCTAAGATTGACACTTTCACTAAGAAAATCTAGACTGCCATAATTTGGGCGAGTATATAGAAGTGAATCACTATCTAAAACCTTAATAGAATCTACATTTTCAAAAGAAATAATTTTTTGAACAAAATCTACTGAATCTATCTTAACTCCACTTATTTCTCTTGGATGCACATCTTCAAATGATGTCCTAGTAACATCACCAAAAAGAAAATCTATACCATCATTACCGTATTGAATTACAGATCCTACACCATCTGAAAGCCTTTGAAGTGCTGTCTTTCCAATGCTTGTATACAGAACAAACGCACCAAAAAGAAGCTGAATAGCGAAGGCACCAGCTACAGTTCTTAGGTTGATTGCTCTTCTGTCTTTAGAAAACAAAATGGCAATTCCAATAAGAACCACCATACCAATAAAACTCATGAAAATTTCCATGACGTGAATCTAACCCTTATTCCTCTTTAGACCATCATTTAACACTCGGAAAGAGAAAGGCATCAGGTTTGAAGCTGATTCTGAGACCAATACCTTTTCATCTCTTACTTGGAATAGCAAACGAATGGGCTTTGCTTGTCGTACTTCAGACTCTAAGATCACTTGGCGGCAAGAACCGCAAGGAGAAAAGCCTGAAGAGTCCGCAATTAGTGAGGGTGAGACTGTAGCCATTGCAACAACCTCATCATCTGGGTATTGAGCTCCAGCAGCAAAGATTGCTGTACGTTCTCCGCATAAACCGGATGGGTATGCAATATTCTCTTGATTCGACCCCATTACAATAGCTCCTGAAGACATTCTAACAGCTGACCCTACTTTGAAGTCAGAATATGGAGCAAATGCCTTGGAGGCCGCTTCGTGTGCTTTAACAAGTAGTTCCTGATCTTCAGGAGGAAGTTGATCATAGTCAAGACTTTGAAGAATACATCTAACTTCCATAAATTGAATTAGTTGTGTTAGTTAAGGACAAGCTTGACCAAAGCTAGACAATAAAAGCAATATATCAACAACTGTGACCACTCCATCTCCATTTACATCACTTTCACATGAAGAGGTACATCCAAAATCTCCGAGAACTGCTAATACATCACCAACGTCGATAACGCCGTTATTATTAACGTCCTCTGGGCATGTGACGTTGCCATCACAGTCAAATCCTGGATCAGCGTATTCACAAGAGCCATCATCAGTTGTAGCTTCTTCGTCAAAGTTACACGCCTCTAAATCTGTGCATCCTTCAACTCCTGAGCTGTAGATGAGCGCTGTGTTTATGTTACTTATATCGAAGAATATGCTTCCAGATCCTTTTACCTTAAATCTAGTTTGGTAGCTGGTGATATTGGGAAGAGTTACAATTGCTTCACCATTATTAGCAGTGTTTTCTAAGAGAACTGTATCGAAAGTATAACCCCCATCTGTACTCATAAGGATATCAACTTGGAAACAGTTTATTGGATATGCGTTAGTCCCTGCTACATCCCAAGTGATTATAGTTTCAGATCCTCCCGTTAAAGACCCACCCTGAGGTGACAGGATTTTAAAAGGACCTGCAAATCCATAAACGCTAAATGAAACAGCATCGTCGTTAAAAGCTCCTCCTCCTGCAACGTTATCTCTTACAGAACATTTGAACTGAAGGTCTCTTGTGTAAGTTGGCAGGTGCTCTCCTATTGTAGTAGTGTTATTAACTAGATCTGCAGTACGAGGGAAGGTTCTTGTAGGAGACTCAGATGAAGACCAAGATCTAAAAATAGGCTGATTACCTGACGGGTTTGTTAGAGTGTAGTCATTGCTTGCTGTAGCTGGCCCCAAGTCGTATTGCTCCCAATTGTATGTAATCTGATCGCCATTTGAATCGCTACCTATTGCCGTCAGCTCAAAAGGGGTGCTTGCTGGAATGTACATTCCTCCTTCTCCTGCATTAACTGTTGGAACAGAGTTGCCAGTTGATGTAGGCGAATCACATGTGTTTCCATATCCATTAACAGTAAATGAAATCATTTCGTTAATGCTCTTGTTGTGGAAGTGATCGTCAGAGTTGTTCTGAAGGTTGGGTGAGCAAATACCTGCGTAACCCATGATGGTTGAGGCTGAACCTGGTTCATATGCTGCATTGCTTGCACGATTGCAACTGTTGTTCTGAGTGTGATTAGCCCCCCACTGGTGTCCAATCTCGTGCGCTACATAATCAATGTCAAACGGGTCGCCTACTGGCTGATACCTGCCTGTAACTCCCCTGGCCTTATAATTTGAATAACAAGGCGATTGCAGGCTCGCAATTCCACCGCCTCCTGTTGAAAATACGTGGCCGATGTCATAGTTAGATGAACCAATGACGCTGTTGCAGGTGTTTTGGTTTTGAGACAACATGGCTGACCCATTTGAGTTCGTGTATGGATCAGAACTTCCGTTCAGGTAGATGATATCTTCGTTGTTCGCAATGATTACCATTCTTAAGCAAACATCGCGTTCGAACACGCCGTTCACACGGGCCATGGTTGTGTTCATTGCTGAAAGGGCTCCCAATGTTGTGCCTCCGTGGTAGCTTGCGTACTCTCCTGTACAAGCAAGAGCAAGCCTGTATGTTCTCAAAGTTGTACCGTTAGAGGTTGCTTGCTGAGAAGCCTTGAATTGTGGAGAATTCTGAGGCCCCATACGTAGGACCTCCTTACCGCCATTTTTACTAGCAGGTGGAGTTGTAAGGTCTGAATTCTCTTCTACCCCGCAAGACCAGCCGTCTGTGGTATTGTTTGCGTAGAAACTACTTTTAGTGTAACTGATGCAGTGATGTAAATCACCTGGGTTAAATGGATCAATAAAGATTGATTCTCCTGTCTTTAAAATCATGGCATGAAATCCCTGAGGTGTTAGGTCAAACCTTACTGTAGATGAAGGATTATCTATACCTTGGCCTAGGTATACTTGTATTTCAGGAAATTTAGCCGCAAGCTCAGGAGCCATGACAGGCGAGTTCACAAACGAGAATGATTCGAAGGAACCATCTGGCATTGGGAGATTGATTATTGAAGTAGAGTTTTTAGGACTCACCTCTGTTTCATAAGGAGCAATACTAAGCATCTGCTTTAATGCATCTACATCAACATCTACTACTCTATACTCTGAAGGAACTATTGTAGGCTCTCCAAGGGATGAGGAAGAAGTTGTGAAATAGGTTTGGGCTTCAGCATTAAACAAGCTAAAACCTGCAAAAACAAGAAAATTAAAGGCTAGTAAAATGTGCTTCATATAATGCAAACATTCAATTGCTTAGAAAGGTTGCACAAATCTAACCTACTAATTCTTGTTTAGAGCTTCAACGATAGGCGCTCTATCAATATTTACATAGTGGTACCTGATGAGTCCATCCTGAGACATCCTATTTGCAATGTGAACTGCAGTAGTAACCGTATCACCTGATTCTGCCAACACCCCATTCCAATCTCCCCAAACAAAAACCCAAGGCGCAGGGTCTAGACCAGTATAATCTAAAATCACCCTATCTGCATTTCTACCAGTCCAGAAAAACTCACTCCATGTTCCGTTTTGTCTTTGGTCTTTATACCCCTCAATTGCATCATCAATATGCTTCAAATCCTCCTCTCTTAATGAATTCACATGCACCGTCCCATCATCTGTATAAGACGCCCTATGCTCCTCCCACTTCATATTAGCGTAATCATCCATAGATTTTAAGGTCAAATCGATATCCGGATGATCTATGCTATGACAAGTTTCTACTGGTTCAGAACAAGATAAAATACTCATTACACCCAACAATAAAATCAAATACTTATTCATCCTCATCCACAAATACATCTGTGTAGTTCTTAATTAAATCTAACTGTTCCTTTGCAAGCTTTGGAAGAGATTTAACCCAAAGATTGAACGTCTTTACAAACTCTCTTCTATACTCATCTTGCTCCATGTTGGTCACATCATACAACTCCTGCAATTCGCACCTAACATTCCTTAAGAGCCTCTCGTGAACAGAAAGCATTCTGCGCCTTGCTGTCCAGTTGCCAAACTTCCATGCTAAAGCATACTGAGTAGCTGCAATCAATAGCTCCTCTTCGAGACTTTTGAAATTATCTCTATATTTTTCAGCAGGGGTCATAAAACTAAGTTAAACAATAATTACCTTAGTGATTATATCTCATGAAGTTATTTAGAATCACATTATCCACAATCATCTTATCTACAGTGGTAACTGGCTGCACCTACGACATAGCCATAGAATGTCACATTGAGGAAGTGAGCTATTCTAATGACATAACACCTCTTTTAGATGCCAAATGTGGTAGCTGCCACAGTGGGTTTTCACCTGAGGGAAACCTTGACTTAACCACATACGATTCGGCTTCTGATGCCGTTTTAGTTGGTGATGTTCTAAGCAGAATAACCCTCCCATTAAGCAGCGACTTGGTTATGCCCCCAACTGGAGGATTAAGCGAATGTGATATTGAAAAAATTACAAGATGGCTTAATGATGGAGCTCCAAATAATTAACACATGAGAAGACTCATCCTTATTTCACTTTTTCTTGTGTCTGCGGGACTTAGCGCAAGTGCTCAGAAATACATAAGTCGTTCTGTTGAAGTCAGCTTTTTAAGTGAAACTCCTATTGAGAATATTGAGGCATTTAACAATCAAGTGAGCTCTATTCTCGATTTATCTACAGGAGAAATCGTATTTCAAGTTCCAATAAGAGGCTTTCATTTTGAGAACGCATTAATGGAAGAACACTTCAATGAGAACTATATGGATACTGAGGAGTTCCCAAGATCTACACTACAAGGTAGAATTGAGAATTTTAACAACTATTCAAGCATTTTAAGTGATGGAACTCCTCACCACATCACAGTAAAAGGAATAATTGAAATTCACGGAATATCTTTTGAAAGATCATTTGAGGGCACCATTACTAAAAGCGGTAACAACTATGTGGTGTCTTCAGAATTTGAAGTTGACGCAGTTGATTACGAAATAGATATTCCATCACTTGTCAGAAAGCAAATTGCTGAGTCAATTATAGTATCTGTCAATGCTACCCTAACTCCTCGATGACCTAAAGATGAACAAATTCTTAATAGCAGTTATTCTCGTGTGTTTCTCAATGGCAATATCTGCTCAGGGGCTTCTAGACGAATTAAATGAAGACACCTCAGAAAGCACTATTTATACTACAGCAACTTTTAAAGACACTAGGGTTGTCAATTTACAGAGTAACGAAACCGCAGGTGAAGGCATTTTACATTTTGTGATTGCACATAGGTTTGGCAGGCTAAACGAGGGCGCTTACACATTATGGGGACTAGATAATGCAATGATGAGAATGGGATTTGACTACGGAATTAATGAAAGACTAGCTATTGGAGTCGGAAGAAGTACACACGAAAAAACATTAGATGCTAACATTAAAGCAAAAATCCTTAGACAAAGCACAGGAGCTTTGGAAATGCCCATTAGTCTTACGTGGTATTCAAGTCTAATGTGCAACGGTTTAAAATGGGCTAACCCAGATGCTGACAACCTTTTTATCCACAGACTTAGCTATGTTCATCAAGCCATAATCACGAAAAAAATCAATAAAGAACTCAGTCTTGCATTTGTGCCATCATTGGTGCACAGAAACCTAGTTGATTCTGAAGATTCACCACATGACCAATTCGTTTTAGGCATTGGTGGTAGATACAAACTAAATACAAGGATTAGCATTAATTCAGAGTACAACTACAGAATCAACACATCTGAAAACGACCAATTCACAAACGGTCTTTCTTTAGGGGTTGACATAGAAACTGGAGGTCATGTGTTCCAACTCCATCTAACTAATTCTAAAGGTATGTATGAACGATCATTTCTAACAGAAAACACTGGAACTTGGCTCGACGGCGACATATTTTTCGGGTTTAATATGAGCCGAGTTTTCAAGCTTTAAAGAGAATTTCTTTAGTGCTTCTTACGGCCTCCCTTCCTTTTAATTTTCTCGTAACTAGGTTTATTCCAAATCTTAATTTTATCTTCCAGAGTTACGCCTGAAAGCACCTCAACAACAAGTCCATCACTTAATCCTAGCTCTACTTCACGCTTCTCATATGTGTTTTCGGCCACTTCCACCTCTACAAATGGGTTAACCCCCTCGTACTGAATCAACATCTCGCTGAGAGTAAGAACATCTGTTCTCTTATCTAACACCACCTCTGCGTTTGCAGAATATCCAGCTCTTAGGAACTGACCTTCTTCGAGCAATACGGCTGCTTTTACCTCAAACTGAATAGCTCCAGACTCTTCAACCCCTTTAGGAGAAATATGCTCTAAAGTCGCTTGATATGTTAAATCCTCGATTGCTCCAATTGAAAGTACTATATCCATGTCTGCATGTAATTTCTCAACCTCAGACTCATCAATTTTTCCAATAAAAATCAAATCCTGCATATCAGCAACAGAAGCTATTGTAGTTCCGTCATTGAAATTATTTGCCTCAATTACACTATTACCTTCTTTAGTTGGCACTTCTAGCACCATACCCGTAATCGTTGAGCGAACAAGAGTATTCGATGCACTCCCTCCTCTAGAAGTAACTCCCTCCTGCACTATTCTTAAATTATCCTTAGCTCCAAGAAACTCCTCGTTAGCCTGCTTTAAAGCAACCTCATCTCTTTGGATATCCATAGCAGACATAACTCCTTGCTCAAATAGAGCAGAGTTTCTATCGAAAGTAGTTTGAGCATCTTCTAAAGTAATCTGTGCTCTATATAATCTGTTTTCAGCACTACTAAGAGCTGACATATTAGGAACAATTTTAACTTCTGCTATAACATCACCCTTCTGAACAATGTCTCCTGCTTCAACATGAACAGTTTTAACAATACCACTTACTTGTGGCTTAATTAAAATCTCCTTCCTAGGCTGTATGCTACCTGAAGCAATCGTTTTCAGAACTATATCACCAACTTCTGCAGTTTGGGTCCTATAGAAAGCCTCAGCCATCTGTTCCTTCTGCTTAAGAAAGAAAACTGTGTACACAGCTGAGCCTAAAATTGCGATTACTACAAATAGTAAAAAGTATAGAATTCCTTTTTTCATATTCTTGATTATTCCGTTCTAATTGCTTCTACAGGCCTAACTCCAACAGCTCTTAAGGCTGGCAATATACCTGCAAATAGCCCCATTACTGACATAACAGCTAGGGCGATTAATACTATATCTAAAGACACCTCTGGGTTTCTAAAGCTTCCTCCAGCACCACCCATTGAAAGAAGTAGCTTATTAACTCCTTCTAAAGTTGCTACACCAAAACACATCCCAGCAAGACCTGAAATAGTAGTTATAAACATAGTTTCAGACATGATTTGGCGCATCACAGTAATGGGTGTCGCTCCCATAGCTCGTCTAATTCCTAGTTCTTTCGTTCTTTCTCTAACTGTAATTAGCATGATATTCATAATACCTATGGCTCCGGCTAAAAGAGCTAATCCTCCAAAAACAAATGCAATAAACCTGAATGCTGAAAATATCATTTCAATTTCTTCAAATGCACTAGCCATAGTCCAATAGCCAAATGCAGTTCTATCATCAGGGTGTACTGACTTTCTTGCTTTCATTAGATTCACCACCTCCGCGGCAGCAGAATCAGCATGAACTTCAGGATCTATTAGCAAACCATACCATCCAACTTTATCTCCAGTATGAAATGCCTTGGAGAAAGTAGAGTATGGAACAAATATGCTTTGATTAGACTCTTCAGCATCCTCTCCAGTTTGGAACGATGAGTAAACTCCTACCACAGTAAAGGTTACTCCTTGAACTTTTATAGTTGATCCTATTGTTTCCTCACCTTCATCATATAGCAGTTCATACACCCTCTTTCCAATAACTGCTATCTTCCTCTCTTCATCAACATCACCTTGATTTAAATATCTACCTTTCAGTATTTTATACGGCTCTATTTGAATATATGATGGAACATCACCATAAACGTTGAAAGCTCCTGACTTTGAGCCCCTTATAATATTATTTGACCCCCTGTGACCACCTAGCTGATTCCTTGGAGCAACTAAAATTGTTGAACTAGAGTTCTCTTTTAGATACTCAGTGTCAGCACTATTGAAATTGAAATTTCTGCCTTTATTAAACCCCTTATATGGCATCGAAGTCCATTGAGTCCAAAAGAACATTGAGTTCTTCACCCTTCCTCCTAAATCAGCTGAAACGCCATTTTCTAGCCCATTTGATGCACCCACAGTGACGATGATCATAAACAGCCCCCACCCCACACCTAATCCAGACAGGAAGGTTCTGAAAGGGTTTGTAATAAACACCTGCAGAATCTCTAGGGCTCTATCTCTATCGAAAATCTTCAAAATCACTCGTCCCGTAATGCCTCAACTGGTTTAATACTAACCGCTCTAATTGCAGGCCCAACTCCACTTAATACTCCCACTACTGTCAAAACTCCCAACGCAACCATGGCTATCCTAAAATCTACCTGTGGGTTTTGGAAATACTCATGAGCTATCATGGGAGACACTATTTCTAAAAGCCAAACCCCTACAACAAGCCCTAAACTTCCTGACACCAACATAAGGGAAAGACTCTCCTGAACAACTAGCCCCACAATAGAAAGTCCCGTAGCCCCTAACGCCTTTCTTACTCCTATTTCTTTCGTCCTTTCCTTTACTGCAATAGCAAGAATATTTGCAACACCCATTGCCCCAGCAAGTAGAGTCAACAGTCCTAAACCCCAGATAAACAGCTCGATACCCAAGAAAATATTTTGGTATTTCTGATACTCTTCATTATTATTCTCCATCCAAATACCTCTTGCATCCTCAGGGTGAACTGACTTCCTTTCCTTAAGCCAAACCATTAACCTGTCAGTCAAACTCACAGTTTCAACAACCTCCATATC
>MDTA01125016.1_pt1 | contig 22685 bp, 25 predicted proteins | sample 811151 | NCBI WGS metagenome assembly MDTA01 (sample SAMN05326648, study PRJNA326480) | marine metagenome | isolation source: seawater | place: Indian Ocean: South | collected 2010
CAACAACGCTTGACAATGCTTTTAAAAGACTTTCCTTATCCATATAACTATTTAGAATAACTCTAAACAAAAGTACAAAGAATTTATCAATTTGTTAGAGAAAGGGCTATATTCGGATCCCAAAAAAGTTGCTTAAAATCAACTACTAAGTCATTTTCAACATTAACTCCCTCATCAATAAGTAGTTTCGACATAGTAGTAAAAGATTTGAAATGTCTTTTTCCTGTTAATAGTCCATTTCTATTGACAACTCTGTGAGCAGGAACATCAGAAATTCCTTTTGTCGAATTAAGAATCCAACCAACAGTTCTTGAACTTCTTTTTGAACCTAAATAGGCTGCAATAGCACCGTATGTAGTTACCCTACCATAAGGAATTAAGCGAACAACATCCAAGACATCAACACTGAAAGAACTGCTTTTCATCGCTTTATAAAACTAATAACGTTTTCAGTATCAGAAAGGTTTGAAGAATACTTTAACAAGTATAATCCGGCTCTGTATGCTGAAATGTCAATATATAGAAAATCTCTATCTCCATTATAAGTTGCAACCTTTTGACCAAGTAAATTAAAAACTTCAACAGTATAATCTGAATTACCTATATGAGAATGAACAAAATAGATATAATCAGATGAAGGATTGGGAAAAACAAGAAAATCACTTGTAGAATGAACTTCTGGAGGAGGCACAAAATCAAGTAAATAAAGACCATTTGTACGATCTGAAATTAAAATTCTCCCACTTGGAAGATTTGGATACACACCCCAAACCCCACGATACAAACCACTATTGGAACCCTGGTAACTATCATAATAACCAAGTCTCTTAGGTAAATTAATATTTCTGACATCAAATATTTGAAGTCCATCATTATAGTAACTTACATAAGCAATTCCATCTTTAAGAATAACATTATGTGGAAGTGTCTGCTCGTAAAAACCAGATGTAAATAAAGAGGCAACCTGAATATTCGAAAGGTCTGAAACATCCAAGACCTTAACCTTCATTGAGGGGGTTTCATCACATAAAACATATGTTTTTCCATCCTCACTTAACCAACCAGAATGATTGTATCCTTTGTCTGTATAAAACTCTAAATTCCCTAATGGCATAGGTAAATTTGGATTTGAGAAATCAACAACAACCAATCCTTGAGGACCACAATTTAGGTAAGCACTATCATTTCTTACATAAGCATCATGTACATAATTGACAAACTCATAGTCTGAAAGAAAAACTGGATTGGCAGGACTAGAAATATCAAAAATAGACATTGGAAACCCACCTGAATTTTTAGTCATACCACAAGCATATAGCTTAGCAGTAGCACTATCTATAAAAATATTATGTACTCTTACCATTAAAGAATCACTATCGTACACCACATGCAAACTATCAGGAAGATAGTGCAAATCAATAATCTGAAGAGAACTTGAACCTCCATCACAAACGGCATACAAATAGCCACTGTAATCATGATAATCTCTATGAACAGCATCAGTAGCAACATGTTTACCCTGAACAAAACCTATAGAATCTAAAACGTTGTTATCGTTAACCAAAAAAACATGTGTGCCCGCTGTTGAACCAATTACAGCATACTCCTTTCCAGCTTGAACAAAACCCCAAACTTCATTAAATACGGACTCACCATCGTTAGTAACAGGCAAGCCAGTTGTTGTCCATGAGTCAAGATAATTTACATATTCTGCCTGCGAAAAAAAAACAGTCGAAAAAATAAGCATTAATGAAAAAAGAATAAACTTCATACTACTAAGTTAGTAAAGAAATGTTGAGCAAATCAAAAGAGTAAGCGTTAAAAAAAGTTAAGATTAAGCACTATAATTCAAAAATGAATCAAATAAAATAATTCTTATTAGATATTCAATTATATTCGTTAGCTAATGAAGAGTTTAGTTATTATCCCTACATATAATGAAAAGGAAAATATTGAAAATATTATCCGAAAAGTTATTTCCTTAGACGCCAATTTTCATGTGCTAATAGTAGATGATGGCTCTCCAGATGGAACTGCAGCTATTATCCAATCTCTTCAAAAAGAATTCCACATGGAGCTACACTTAATTGAGCGTCCATCTAAACTTGGACTAGGAACCGCTTACATTACAGGATTTAAATGGGCACTGCAAATGGAATACGACTATATCTTTGAAATGGATGCAGATTTTTCTCACAATCCCGATGACTTAATAAGATTACTTGAAGCCTGTAAAAATGAAAATGTGGATCTTTGTATTGGTTCAAGGTATGTAGTTGGTGGCAAAGTTGAAAATTGGCCAAAATCAAGATGGTTAATTTCCTATTTTGCTTCAATCTATGTTAGATTAATTCTTTTTATGAACATCAAAGACACTACGGCTGGTTTTAAATGTTACAAAAAATCTGTTTTAAGCACTATAAATTTGGACAACATATGGTTTATGGGTTATGCTTTTCAAATTGAAATGAAATATTCAGCCTACAAACTAGGTTTTAAGCTTAAAGAAATACCCATTACTTTCAAAGACAGACAACTTGGAGAATCAAAAATGAACATGAGTATTTTTAAAGAAGCTTTTTGGGGAGTGTTAAAACTAAGAAACAAAAAATTTAAATGAGTACTATTTTAATCCAAAATGTCAGTATTGTTAATCAGGGAAAAACAACAATTGGCAATGTGTTAATTGAAGACACTAAAATTTCAACAATTAGTAAAGAAGAAATTAAAGGTAACTTCAACCAAATTATTGACGGAGAAAATTTACACTTACTTCCTGGAATGATAGACGACCAGGTTCATTTCAGAGAGCCAGGCCTTACTCATAAAGCAAATATAGAAACTGAATCGCGAGCAGCTGTTGCTGGGGGCATTACCAGTTTTATGGAAATGCCAAACACTGTTCCAAATACAGTTACTCAAGATTTGTTAGCCGAAAAATATGCTATTGCACAAAACAATTCATTAGCGAATTATTCTTTTTATATGGGTGCTACTAACAACAACTTAAATGAAGTTCTTAAAACAGACCCATCAACAGTATGTGGAGTTAAAATTTTCATGGGCTCTTCGACTGGAAACATGTTAGTTGACAACAAAAGCACCTTAGAAGACATCTTTAAAAACTGCAAACTATTAATTGCTACTCACTGCGAAGACGAACAAACCATAATTAATAATACCGACTTATTCAAACAAAAATATGGTGAAAATCTCCCCATTAAATATCACCCATTAATAAGAAGTGAAGAGGCTTGTTACAAATCATCATCAATGGCAGCGGACTTAGCAGCCAAGCACAATACTCGACTTCATATTCTGCATATATCTACTGAGAAAGAATTGGCTCTTTTCAACAATACAACTCCTTTAAAAGAAAAAAGAATTACTGCCGAAGCTTGTATTCATCACCTCTGGTTTAACGACAGCTACTACGATTCAAAAGGCACTTTAATTAAATGGAATCCTGCTGTAAAAAGTGAAAATGATAGAGCTGCAATCTTAAATGCTGTCAATAACAATGTAATTGACGTTATCGCTACTGATCACGCACCACATACAATTGAAGAAAAGAACAATCCTTATTTTAAAGCTCCGTCTGGTGGACCACTAGTTCAACATGCCATTTTAGCATTATTGGAATTGTCAAAAAAAGGTGAAACAACAATTGAAAAAATAGTTGAAAAAACAAGCCATTCTGTTGCAGATATTTACCAAATTAACAAAAGGGGATATATAAAAGAAGGATACTATGCAGATCTGGTGTTGGTAAATCTTAATAAAACTCAAAAGGTAACCAAAGATAGTCTTTACTATAAGTGTGGTTGGTCACCATTTGAAAACCAAGAATTTAACTCAACAATAAAATGCACCATTGTAAATGGTCATTTAGCCTATTGCAACGGGGCTTTCAATACCAATAAAAAGGGTATGAGGTTAACTTTTAATAGATGAGAATATACTTTTTTTTGATATTATTTTCTTTTTACTCTTGTTCAGAAAAACCAGTCTTTGACTCAACAAAACCTTCTATAAAACAAGACGAGCTATCAGCAGTTTTAGCAGAATTTCATTTAATGGAAGCTCATATTAATCAAACTGGAATTAATTTGGTAACCTACAAAGATTCTCTTCAATTTTTCAAGTCAATTGTTTTGCAAAATCACGGTATTAACGAAGAAGATTTTAATCAATCCCTTACCTATTATGCTCAATTTCCAAAAAGCTACAAAGCTCTTTATGCAAAAGTTAAAGAGAAATTATTAGCTATCGAGTTAAATCTTCCAGATATAGATCTAGAAAACTATAAACAAGAAACTGATACATTAGAAAGAAACCCTATATTAAGAAAATGAAACATATATTACTTTTTACATTCATTGTAATTATTACTTCTTGTAATCAATGGTCTGATAAAGACACTTTAGAATTTATGGAGCAATGTGAAAAAACAAAATGGGAAAAAGAATTTTGCAATTGTGCAATTGAAAAAGTAAAACTACAATACAATAGCTTCTCAGAAATAGCTAAAAATGAGAATCATATATCAGAGATATTAATCGAATGTATCGATGAGAATAAAACCCACTAAAGCTTCTGCTTACTTAAAAACAGCAGAATACTTAAACAAAGCAGAAGGCTTATAAGAATATTAAGAACTGCCTCCATATTTTGACCTGATTTAAACAATTGTATTGTCTCCAAACTGAAAGTAGAGAACGTACTAAATCCACCACAAAAGCCAACAATCATAAAAAGCTTCATTTCTTGTGAAAACCATTTTAATCCAATTGAATAATACAGCAATATTCCCAACAATAGACAGCTAAGAAAATTAGATATCAAAGTTCCATAAGGAAAGCCATTTCCAAGTAGGTGTTCAGAAATTCTTCCAATGCCATACCTTGACACAGCACCTAATCCTCCTCCGATAAAAATATAGAGATAAACTATCATTTAACCCATTTAAATTCTAACGAAAGATAATAAAGAAACTGGGCAATGAAAACTCCTATAACTCCACCAGCAATTACATCCGATGGATAATGAACACCTAAATAAACCCTGCTGTATATGATTAAAAGCACCAAAAAAAGCAACAACCAAATAGCTTTAGGATATTTTTCTTTTATAAAACGATAAAATAAAAAAGTTAGCGCAAACATATTGCAAGCATGGCTAGAGACAAACCCAAATTTACCTCCAATATAAGGCAATCCATTAGCATTCAAAACAAAATGAAGTTGATCTTTTATAGCTAAATTGTGAGATGGTCGATACCTCTCAAAAACTTCTTTAAAGCAATATTTTGCAGTTAAATCTGCAAGTCCAACAGCTACTATGAGTAGTAAAACACATATAAGTAATTGTTTAATCGGCTTATTTTTAAATAAAATGTAAAGAAAAATTAAATAGAAAGGTATACCAAAAAGCTTACTGCTAACAATCCACATAAAATCATCTAAAAATGGAGAGTTAGCACTATTGACTAACATCAAAAGCTGATGATCAAAAGATTCAATCCGTTCAAGAAATGTCATGAGTTAATTTTTTTCCAAATTAAATCCTTTAAATCCATAACCCCCATGTTCGCAATAGAAGAAATACAAACTACCTGAATATCTTTTGGAAATTCCTGAGCTAACTCAGCTTTTAATTCTTCATCGAGCATATCACATTTTGTGACAGCAAGAATTCTTTCTTTGTCAATTAACTCTGGATTATATTGCCTTAACTCGTTTAGTAATATATTGTATTCTTTTTCGATATTATCTGCATCTGCTGGAACCATAAATAACAAAACCGAGTTTCTTTCAATGTGTCTTAAAAAACGATGCCCCAAACCCTTTCCTAAATGAGCACCTTCAATAATTCCAGGTATATCAGCCATAACAAAAGATTTATGATCTCGATATCCAACAATACCTAAATTAGGAACAAGTGTAGTAAAAGGATAATTGGCAATTTCGGGTTTAGCCTCAGAAACAACAGAAAGTAAAGTTGATTTTCCAGCATTAGGAAAACCTACTAATCCAACATCTGCCAATACTTTAAGCTCAAGTATTTTCCATTCCTCTTTACCAGGTTCACCTGGCTGAGCATATCTTGGGGTTCTATTGGTGGAAGATTTAAAATTATCATTACCCAAACCACCTCTACCTCCACTTACTAATACCTCCTGTTGATTATGTTCTGTAATTTCAAAAAGCACCTTTCCGCTATCTGCATCTTTGGCAACAGTCCCCAATGGGACTTCAAGAATTTCATCATCGCCATCTTTTCCAGTTTTTAAACCACTAGAACCAGGTGATCCATGAGAAGCAATCACATGCTTTCTATATTTTAAATTTAAAAGAGTCCAAATATGACTATTCCCTCTTAAAATTACATGACCTCCTCTACCTCCATTTCCTCCATCAGGACCTCCTTTAGCAGTTGTTCTGTCTCTATGAAAATGGGTAGATCCAGCACCACCTTTTCCAGATCTGCAACAAATCTTAACATAGTCTACAAAATTTGAAGATGCCATTTCTTAAGAAACTAATTTTTTAATCAATAACCTGAAATAATCTTTCAGTTATTTCACCTATACTTCCCTGACCATTTACAGACTTGTGCTTCCCTTGAGATTGATAGTGGCTGGCAACAATAGCAGTTTGTTCAAGGTACACACGAATTCTATTTTCAATAATTGATTTATCTTGATCATCTGCACGCTGGCTTTCTTTTCCTCTGAGTAATAACCTTTCAATTAGCTCTTCTTTAGGTACTTCAAGTGCAAGCATAAGAGAAACTTCAGTTGATATTGAATCTAAAAACTCGTCTAAAGCTTTTGCTTGGTGTGTTGTTCTTGGAAAGCCATCAAAAATGAATCCTTTGGCAGTAGGGTTAGCACTAACTTCTTTTTCAAGCATTTGAATAGTAACCGAATCAGGGACCAATTCTCCCTTATCCATGTAACTCTTGGCTAAATTTCCTAATTCAGTTTTACCTTTAATATTAGATCTAAAAATATCACCTGTAGACAAATGAACAAGATTATATTTTGAAATTAATTTTTCTGCTTGAGTTCCTTTCCCTGCCCCTGGAGGGCCAAATAATACAATGTTTAACATATCTATTTATTCTACTATTTTATAAATATCTTTTAAGTTTCTACCTAAACCGTCATAATCCAAACCATATCCAACAAGAAAATCATTACCTACTTCAATAGCTATGTAGTCTACAGGGTATTTCTTTTTATACGCATCAGGTTTAAATAACAAAGTTGCTATTTTAATTGAGTTTGGTGACTGTAAATTAATGGTATTCATAATGACCTCTAAGGTATTTCCCGTATCGACAATATCTTCAAGAACAATCACATCTCTTCCTTTTAGATCAATAGAAAGCCCCATTAACTGATTAACATCTCCAGTAGAGGCTGTTCCCTTGTAAGAGGCTAATCGAATAAATGCTACTTCACAATTTCCATTAAATTCTTTTATTATATCCGCACTAAAAAGAAAAGAACCATTTAAAACACCAACAAAAACAGGCGTTTTATCAGCATAGTCCTGATTAATTTTAGCCACAATTTCAGCAATACTATTTTGAAGCTGACCGTTAGAAATAAACTTCTTAAAACGCTTACTATGAAGTTGAACAATTTCCATAATCTTGTTTAGGGGTCCAAAGTTAATCAATTCATTTTACTGAAAAATGATTGTTTCTTTAATTTGGTAACTTACATTTGCAATTATATTTTAAACAGGAGTGGTTATGCAATTTTTTAGCTCAAATTTTAAACTAGGAATATTAGGAGGTGGACAGCTAGGAAAAATGTTGTTATCTGAGACCAAGAGATATGATATTTTTTCAAAGGTTATGGACCCGAATAAAAATGCTCCATGTAGCATCATTGCTAATGACTTTGTAGTGGGTGATTTAACCAACTTCGAAGATGTAGTAAATTTCGGTAAAGAGGTTGATGTAGTAACAGTCGAAATTGAAAACGTAAACACTGATGCCTTAGAATTTTTAGAAAATAAATGAATAAAAGTTTTTCCATCTTCTTCAACTCTAAGAACTATTCAAAACAAGTCAGCGCAAAAGGATTTTTACAAAAAACACCATCTTCCTACATCAGAATACTCTAATTATTCTTGTTTGAAAGATTTGATAGATGATTACAATAATGGCAATTTTCAATTACCAGCCGTTTGGAAAAGCGCAAAATTCGGTTACGATGGTAAGGGAGTTAAAATTCTAAATCATAAAGATGACATTAATTCGCTTTCTGATGTTGAATGTTTAATTGAAGAAAAAGTTAAAATCAAAAAAGAAATTTCAGTAATTGTTGCAAGGAATGAAGCTTGTGAAGAAGCTTGTTTCCCTGTAGTTGAAATGGAGTTTAATCCCAGTTCTAATCTTGTGGAATACATCATGTGTCCAGCTAATATTTCAAAAGAATTGGAAACAAAAGCCTATGAAATTGCACTTAAAACTGCTCAAAAATTTAATAGCATTGGCCTGCTTGCCGTAGAGCTTTTTATAACAGAAAATGATGAGATACTTATTAATGAAGTTGCACCTAGACCTCATAATTCTGGACATCATACTATTGAATGCTGTTTAACCTCCCAATTTGACCAGCATATTCGAAGTATACTTAACCTTCCTCTTGGAAATACAGCTATTAAAATACCTGGAATAATGGTAAATTTGGTCGGTGAAAATAAAAACGAAGGAGATGTCGTTTACCAAAACATAAATAAAGTACTAGCTATTCCTGGTGTCTCTACACATATATATGGAAAGAAAAAATCCAGACTTAATAGAAAAATGGGGCACATTACTGTTGTTAATAAACAAATTAATGAGGCAATAAAAACTGGAAAGCAAATAAAAGAATTAGTTAAAGTAACCGCATAAATATGAAAAGAGTTGGAATTATAATGGGAAGTAAAAGTGATTTACCTGTTATGCAAAATGCTATTGATGTTTTAAATGAATTTGGTATAGAAACAAAAGTAAATATTGTATCGGCACATCGAACACCAAGTAAAATGTTTGACTATGCTGAAAATGCTAAAAATAACGGTATTTCTGTAATAATTGCAGGTGCCGGTGGCGCAGCTCACCTACCGGGAATGGTAGCTTCTATAACCTCACTTCCAGTTATTGGAGTACCAGTTAAATCAAGAAATTCTATTGATGGATGGGATTCAATGCTCTCCATTTTACAAATGCCTGATGGTGTTCCTGTTGCTACTGTAGCATTAAACGGAGCGAAAAATGCTGGAATTCTTGCTGCTCAGATTATTGGAATTGATGACCCTTCGATTTCAGCTAAAATCGCAGAATATAAAGAAGGTCTTAAAGCTAAAGTTATCCAATCAGATAAGGATTTAAATCAGTCTTAATTTACCATAAATCATGATAAAAACAGACATTATAATCATTGGAGCAGGTCCAGTAGGACTTTTCACCGTTTTTGAAGCTGGGTTAATAAAATTAAAGTGCCATTTAATTGACGCCCTGCCCATTCCAGGTGGACAATGCGCTGAAATCTATCCTAAAAAACCCATTTACGATATTCCTGGTTACCCATCTATTCTTGCTGGTGATTTAGTCGATAATCTAATGGAGCAAATCAAACCCTTTAAACCTGGATTCACCCTTGGTGAAACTGCTGCAAACATCGAAAAAACAGAAGATAATCAGTTTATTGTAACCACTAAACAAGGAACAAAGCACCAAGCTCCAGTAGTTGCAATTGCAGGAGGTTTAGGTGTTTTTATCCCTAGAAAACCACCAATTTTTAACCTTAAAGATTTTGAAGAGAAGGGGGTAAACTACATAGTTAAAGATCCTGAAGTTTTTAAAAACAAAAAACTAGTTATTTCTGGTGGTGGGGATAGTGCTTTAGATTGGGCATTATTTTTCGCCAATGAATATGCTTCTGAAGTTACCCTTGTTCATAGAAGTCAAAGCTTTAGAGCTCATTTAGACTCTGTTCAAAAAGCTATGACTATGGCTGAGAATGGCAAAATCAATTTACTTCTAGATTCTGAAGTTATTGAGCTCAACGGAAATGGATCACTTGATAGCGTTGTTATTAGAAATAAATCTAAAGAAAAAGCTACAATACATACTGATTTCTGGCTCCCTCTTTTTGGATTATCTCCTAAACTTGGTCCAATAGCAAACTGGGGATTAGAGATTAAAAAAAATGCTATTGTTGTAGATAATGCTACAGATTACAGCACCAACATTGAAGGTATTTATGCTATTGGAGATGTTAATACCTACCCTGGAAAACTCAAACTTATTTTATGTGGTTTTCATGAAGCAACCATTATGGTGCAATCTGCATTTAAAAAAATTCATCCAAATAAAAATAATGTCTTAAAATACACTACCGTAAGCGGAGTTACTGGGTTTGAATAACAAATTTATATTGATTGGAGAAAAATACAGTTTTTATAACAGTAATTGACAGAGAAAATAAACACCATCAGTTAGAGGCTCCAACTGACATGAACATGAACATTATGGAGCTTTGCAGAAGCTATGAACTCCCTGTTGAAGGAACTTGTGGTGGCATGGCCATGTGTGCTTCTTGTCAAGTATATATTGAAACCAGTCATGTTCCCATTGAAAGAAGTGACAACGAGCAAGCAATGCTTGACGAAGCCTGGAATGTTCAAGATAATAGCAGATTAGGATGTCAAATACAAATCTCCAAGGATTTAAATGGGTTAATTGTAAAACTCGCTCCCGATGCTAGTTTGAATGATGATGACTGGTAACTCTTTACTTAAAATCCTCAGGAATTTCACAAACTGGAATGGGTAAAATTTTGTGCTGATTAACTTTATTTAATCTAGTATAAATTTCCATTACTTCCCTTTGCCTTAAAGAAAAAGACGATCTGTCAGAATGAGAATTTTGCATTGCCCATTCTAACTCACTATAAGTTGCTCCAAGCTGATCTTCATCTGAGCGGTTATCTCCCCATAAGCCATCAGTAGGTTGGGCGGTTAAAATTTCTTTATTAACATTTAGGTATTCAGCCAATTGGAAAACTTCAGATTTAAGTAAATCTGCAATTGGTGAAATATCAACACCACCATCTCCATATTTGGTATAAAAACCAACCCCAAAATCTTCAATCTTATTTCCAGTACCTGTTACCAATAATCGATTAGAGCTTGCAAAAGCATAAAGGGTGGTCATTCTTAATCGAGCTCTAGTATTTGCCATTGTCAGCTCATCTTGGACATCACTTGGAAAACATTCTTGAGCAGACTTAAATAAAGTTGTTAAATCAATAGTACAACTACTAATATTTGAATAGCGTTCTTTAAGAGATTCAATTTGATTATCACTTCTATTTATTTGAGTATCTGCCTGAAAAATAGGCATATTTAACAAGATGGTTTTATAACCTGTAGAAGCAGCAAGAGTAGCTGTTAAAGCAGAATCAACACCCCCAGAAACACCAACAACAAAGCCATCAAGTTTAGATTTCTTTACATAGTCTATTAACCAGTTTTTAATATGATTTGCTACCTTCTCTAGTTGCATAAAAGACAACTCATTAAAACAACACGCCTACAGTTAGGGCAACACTTCCAGGAATAGCTTTTGCTCCAACAGCACTAAATTCACCAGTTGTGGGATCATAACTTCTTAGAAAATCTTCAGATTGAGATCTTGTAAGAGCATTTGTGATGAAGTAATTGTAGTGTAAAGAGAAAAACAATGATGTTGAACCAGAAATATTGTACTCAGCACCTCCACCAACTCGAATACCAACTCGAATAGGCTGGGTTCCTTTAGCCAAATCCAAATCGTCTAAACCAGGGAAATTAGCAACATCGACTGTAAAGGCGTTTGCGGTAGTATCAATTCTATCAGAAACATCATCAACCCTAGCCTTTGTTTTAAAACCTATAACCCCACCAAATTCTCCAAAATAGGTGAAGTAACCAATTTCTTTAGTTTTCATTTTTAAAATAAAAGGTAGATTAACGTAGTTGATAGTATATTTTCGCTGTTTTAATTGATACAAATCTCCTTGAGTTGAGTCAATTGGTGTATTTAACTCATCCCATTGAACATATTGAAAATCATTAAGCATATAATATGTTGGTTTATATGCAGCAAGAGCATCATCTGCATAATTTAATTTTGCAGAGAAAGATTCTAAATTAAGCCCAGTAGCAAAAGAGGTGGTCTTACCTAATCTAAATTCCATTTGTAATCCCCAGCCTAATCCTAAGCCAACTCCAGCAGATGAAAATCTGCGTTCATCATCTGGCGCCAACCAGCCAACAGAAGCATCTCCCTTAAGACCAAATCTAAATTTTTTACTTTCTTCTTCTTGAGCTGTAAATTGAGACAAACCAAAAAGAAACAAAAATGCAATTGCAATTTTTTTCATAACTATTTATATATTTTATATTCAAAAATAATGATTTTTTAAAGCAACAAATTTTACATTTATATAAATTTCATTAACCAATGTTTATTATACGCATTATTCTAATTGCAAGTTTATTATTGGTGCTTTCATGCAGCAAAAATTGTATTGATTACAACATCAATGTCGATAACCAAAAGATTAGTTTGAAATACAATCACCTTGAAAAAGAATTGTTTTCAGCTGAAATAGATAATGAAGCTAAACACAATTATTTAATCCATAAATACGATAGACTTTATTCCCTTTTTTATTCTCAGATGTTAAATGAAGGAAATCCATTTTCTGAAAATGCTCCCATTCGTCTAAAAACATTTATTGAACATCCATCCACTTCTGAAATTAGTTCAACGATATTAACTTATTTCTCTGATTTTTCTACTTATGAAAAGGAGATTAACTCTGCATTTAAACATTTTAATTATTATTTCCCTGATAGTACGCTACCATCAATAACTACCCTATACTCAAATTTTAATGCCAACACAATCGAAGTTGATAAAACAATAGCAATAGGGCTTGAGATGTACCTTGGAGAAAACAATAAGATTGTTAAAAGCCTGCCTTCGGATTACTTTCCTGAGTTTATAAAACAAAAAATGAATGCTCAATATTTAGTATCAGATGTGATGCATTGTTTGCTGCACAATAGATTTTACACATCTTTAGGTGATGACTTTTTATCTGAAATTGTTTCTTTAGGGAAAATTAGTTATCTTATAGAAGTGATGACCCCTAATGAAGACGAAAATTTAAAATTTAGATACTCTAAAGATGAGTTGATATGGTGTCAAGAAAATGAGCGAAACATCTGGGAAACAGTTGTCAATGAAAACCTATTGTACTCAAAAGACAAAAAATTACTGAATCATTTTATATCTTTAGCTCCCTACACTAAAGGCTTACCAAAAGAATCTCCTTCTAGAGTTGGCGTTTGGCTAGGATATAAAATTGTTAAAGATTACGTTGAATCCAACTGCATAGATATTCAAAGCTTAGTAAATGAAAAAAATGCTAAAAAAATATTAAAATCATATCATCCAAATGAGTAATAAAAGCAACCTAAATATAGTTTTTGATTTAGACGAAAATCAGATTCCTGAAAAAATAAGTTGGGAATCTATCAACGGATCTGAAAAAGTTACACACGAAGCCAAAGCAGCATTTCTTTCATTCTGGGACAAAAGCGACAATAATGCCATGAGCTTAAACCTTTGGACTAAAGACATTTCAATTGAAGAAATGAGCAAATTCTACTTTCAAACTTTTATTACCATGGCTGATAATTTTGAAAAATCAACTAGCGAAGATCAATTGGCACTGGCAATAAGAGACTTTGCCGATTTTTTTGGTGAAAAAATGGGCATAATCCCAAAATCTGGAAAATTCGATAAAGATGGGAAAGGATAAACTAAAAAGATTTTACGAGCTAAATACTTTTACAAATGTTTTGCAACCTAGTTTAAACGAAATCAAACCTGCACATAAAATAAAGGGCAAATGGAATTTAGAGTTTAAAAACGACAACCCAATCGTACTAGAATTAGGTTGTGGTAAAGGTGAATATACTGTAGGTCTTGCAAAATTAAATCCAGATATTAACTTTATTGGCGTAGACATTAAAGGAGCAAGAATATGGAGAGGTGCTAAAACTACAAATGATGAAAATATCGAAAATGTACGTTTCCTTAGAACTAAAATTGATTTTATAGATCATTTTTTTACAAAAGATGAAGTTTCAGATATATGGCTTACTTTTTCCGATCCACAACCCAAAAGACCAAGAAAACGATTAACCTCACCTTTATTTATTGATCGTTATAAAAAAATTCTTTGTCCTAATGGAATAATTCATCTTAAAACCGACAGCAACCTTCTTTACCATTACACTTTAGATGAAATAAAAGAAAACAACTATAAAATCATTGAAAATAGCGACAATATATATAGTGAGTTAATACCCAGAGCAAGTGAAAAGTTAAAAGAAACATTAAGTATTCAAACCTTTTATGAAAGCCTTTGGTTAAAAGAAAATAAAACCATTAAGTATATCGCTTTTGTAGTCTAAACTTTTTTTTCTGAAATTTTCCTTACTCCAATAAAAAATTATAATTAAATTGGGTAGATGAAGAAATATTCTACTACAATTGTCTTTTTTCTTTTTTGTCATTTTTACTTTTCACAACTTCTCTTTGACCAAGGTGCCATTAGCACTTCGATTTGTGGGGCCAATGTAACTCAAACTGATTTATGGTCAATTAACAATAATATTGGCGGACTTGCCCATATTGAAAATATGGCATTAGGCGTATCGATAAATAATAGATTTTTAATTTCTGATTATTCAACCGGCACATTAACATTTGCAGCACCTATTAACAATAGTGCAATTGGAGTAAATTATTCAAATTTTGGGAATGAAAACTATTCTGTTCACTCTTCTGGAGTCGGCTATTCCATGCAATTAGGGAAAAACATATCTGCAGGAATTAAAATGAATTATCTTTTTATAGATTTAGGAGAAAATTATGGCTCTAAATCTATTTTTTCTGGAGATATTGGATTAAATAGCAAGCTATCATCTGAGTTGTCAATGGGGGTAATTGTAAAAAACCCTACGCTTTCAAAAGTTGCTGAGTTTGAAGACGAAAGGATTCCAACTTTAATTCAAGTAGGTTTAGACTATGCTGTTTCCGAGCAACTTAACACCATCATTAGTTTTGAGAAAGATATTCTATATGCACCATCTGTTAGAGCAGCTATTATTTACAGCCCAATCGAAAACATTATTTTGAGGGGGGGGGTTGGAACCAACCCAACAACATTTGGATTCGGCATTGGAAGTAATATCAAGAAATTAACAATTGACATAGGATCTCAATACCATCAAATATTAGGTTTTAGTCCAGAAATATCTATTACTACTAATTTGTATAAATAAAACTTGAAAGTAAAATTTCTTATATATCCATTAATCACTTGCATCTTTTCATGTATAAGCCAAAACTTATTTTGCCAAGATACCATCAAAGGCTATCAATATAAAATTGGGCACAAACAAAAAAGAAATTATGGCAAAGAACTCCAAAAGCAATTCATCATTGAACAAAGTATTGAAACTATTGCTGAAAATTCTGAAGATGAAGACATTGATTACACTACATTATTTGACCTTCTGAGTTTTTATTATGAGCATCCCATTAATTTGAATAAAAAGAATATTTGGGAAGACCTATCTCAGCTTAGACTTTTAAACCAATTTCAAGTAAATGCCATTTCTGATCACATCTCTAAGCATGGGAAACTTATTACTATATATGAACTACAATCAGTAGAATTGTTGAATCAAAATGACATCAGAAACATTATTCCATTTGTTGTAGTTAACACCAATATAGATGCCCCTAACCTATCCTTTTCTGAAATGGTTAAATATGGAAAAAACGATTTATTTATTCGCTACAGTAGAGTTATTGAGCAAACCGAAGGCCAAAGAGAAATTGATGATAGTTCGTGGTTGCAAAGCAGAAATGCTGTTCAGCTAGGTTCTCCTGACAACATATATATGAGGTATCGATTCAAGTACTTAAACAACATCAGTTTTGGCATCACTGCTGAAAAGGATGTTGGTGAAAGCTTTTTCACCAACAAAAGGGCAGAAAATTTATTTGGCATTACTTCCAATAAAGGATTTGACTTTTATTCTGCACATTTCTATTTAAAAGATGTTGGAAAATTTAAGGCTCTAGCATTAGGAGATTATCATATTCAATTGGGTCAGGGATTAACATTTTGGTCTGGATTAGCATTTGGAAAATCTTCTGATATAATGGGAATTAAAAGAAACCCGATAGGAATTAGACCCTATGCTTCTGTTGATGAAAATGTTTTTTTAAGAGGCGCTGCTACAGAACTAAAATGGAAGAAATTTAATTTTTTAGCTTTTGGTTCAAAAAAAGCAATAGATGCCAATTTAGAAAGTGACTCTACTAGCACTGATGGGGATGTTACCATAAGTAGTTTTCAATCTTCTGGAACTCATTCTACAATTGGAGAATTGGAAGATAAAGACGCAATTGAAGAATCCATATTTGGAGGTGAAATTTCAATTACTGATAAAAATTATACTTTCGGAATTATCTCTGCCATAAGTAGTTATAAAGGGAATGTGAATAGAAATTTATTTCCTTACAGTCAATTTCAATTTAATTCTAATTTTAATTGGGTCACTGGAGCTCATTACAACTGGATAAATAGAAATTTCAATATTTTTGGCGAAATAAGTAGAAGTAACAATAACGGAATTGCTCAGCTTCACGGAATTTTAATTTCTCTACATCCAAAAGTTTCACTATCAATTCTATATAGAAATTATGGTAAAGATTATCAAAATTTATTCTCTAATGCCATAAGTGAAGGGAGCAGGAATGTTAATGAAAAAGGAATACTATCAGGATTAAATTTCAAGCTCAATAAAAAATGGACACTTTCTAGTTATTTTGATCAATTTTCATTTCCGTGGCTAAGATATCAAGTTGATGCGCCTAACACTGCTGGAGTGGATGTTTTTGGTCAATTAAAATACAAACCCACAAAAAAACTTGAAATATACTCTAGAGTTAGACACCGAAATAGACCCTACAACTCTGCTGGTAGATCTGAATTAACAGATCTTGATTTTGTTTCATCAACTGATCAATGGAATTATAGGTTAAATATTAACGTTCAAATTTCTGAAAGCATTCAATTACGAAGTAGGGTTGAATACATGACCTTTAAAAGAAATGGTTTAGAAAATGAAACAGGAACGCTTATTCTTCAAGATTTCATCTTTAAACCTCCTATGAAAAAAATCTCTTTGAATGCACGCTTTGCTTTATTTGATACCGATTCCTATAACAGTAGAATCTACAGCTATGAAAATGATGTATTGTATTTCTATAGAATACCTGCTTACTTTAACAGGGGAGCTAGAATTTATTTTACTGGCAGGTATAAAATTAAGAAAGGAATTGATCTATGGATTCGATGGTCTAGGTGGAGCTATAGAAATATAGACCAAATAAGCAGTGGATTAAATGAAATTCAAGGCAATACAAAGTCGGAAATTAGAGCACAACTAAGATTCCAATTTTAAATCTCAGAAAGCAACTTATTTAAACAAGAGCTTGGTCTCATTGCTTTTTCTGACAATTGCTCATCGGCAAAATAATAACCATCAATATCAACTGGATTTCCTTGAGCTGAAATGAGCTGATGATCAATATTTTCAGCCTCCGAACTTAACTCCTTAGCTATTTTAGTAAATTCTTCTTTTAATTCTTTATCATTATTTTGTTTAGCCAATTCATCAGCCCAATAAAGTGCAATATAAAAATGACTTCCCCTATTGTCAATCTGACCTAATTTCCTTGCCGGAGATTTATTTTCAAGAAGTAACTTTTCAGTCGCCTTATCCAAAGCTTCGGAAAGCACCAACGCCTTTTTATTTGATGTTTTTGTTCCAAGATGTTCTAAAGAAACCGCCAATGCTAGAAACTCACACAAAGAATCACATCTTAGGTATCCTACTTCATTAAATTGTTGAACATGCTTTGGAGCAGATCCACCAGCACCAGTCTCAAATAATCCACCACCATTCATTAAAGGAACTATAGATAACATTTTAGCACTTGTTCCCAACTCAAGAATTGGAAATAGATCTGTTAAATAATCTCTTAAAACATTTCCTGTAACAGAAATAGTATCTAATCCTTTGTTAATTCTTTCTAAAGAAAAGTTTATTGCTTCAACAGGTGAAAGAATAAGAATCTCTAGACCTTCTGTATTGTGTTGACTCAGATAGCTATTAACTTTTTTTATTAATTCAGCATCATGGGCTCTATTTTTATCTAACCAGAAAACAGCTGGTGAACCTGTAGCAGTTGCCCGATTCACGGCCAACTTAACCCAGTCTTGAACAGGAGCATCTTTAACTTGACACATTCTAAAAACATCCCCTTTATTGACCTTCTGACTTAATAAAACCGTATTATTTTGATCAACAACACGAACTACCCCCTCACCTGAAAGCTGAAAGGTTTTATCATGTGAACCGTATTCTTCAGCTTTTTGAGCCATAAGACCTACGTTTGGGACACTTCCCATAGTAGTTGGATCAAAAGCACCGTTATTTTTGCAAAAATCAATTGTTGCTTGATAGATGCCAGCATAAGAACGATCTGGAATAACTGCTTTTGTATCTTGCTGATTACCTTCTTTATTCCACATCTGTCCCGATGTTCTTATCATTGCAGGCATAGAAGCATCAATAATTACATCACTAGGAACATGTAAATTAGTTATTCCTTTATCTGAATTCACCATTGCTAAATCAGGTCTTGATTGATATAATTTTTCAATATCATCAATCACTTGCTGTTTTTGTGTTTCAGGAAGTGTGTTTAGCTTAGCATATACATCACCTAAACCATTTTTAGAGTCAACACCTATTTCATCAAAAAGCTGGCTGTACTTTTCAAAGACCTCTTTAAAGAAAACCTCAACAGCAGCACCAAAAATAATTGGATCTGAAACTTTCATCATGGTAGCCTTCATGTGTAATGAAAACAACACGCCTTTTTCTTTAGCATCCTGAATTTCAAGCTCTAAAAAAGATTTCAGCTCTCTCATATTCATAGTTGCGCAATCAATTATCTCTCCTTCAAGTAAAGGGAAATTATCTTTTAGCAATTCAACATTACCATTACTAGATTCAAATTCAATACGTACACTGCAAGCATGATCAATTGTTAATGACTTTTCAGAAGCATAAAAATCTCCTTTTTGCATACTTGAAACATGAGAAAGAGAATCACTGCTCCATTTTCCCATAGAATGGGGATTGTTTTTTGCATAATTTTTTACTGCCTTTGGAGCTCTTCGATCAGAGTTTCCTTCACGCAATACAGGATTTACTGCACTTCCCTTAACCTTATCATATCTGGCTTTAATGTCTTTATCAGTAGCTGAAGTTGCTTCTTCAGGATAATCTGGTATGGCATATCCTTTTTGCTGTAATTCTGAAATGGCAGCTTTTAATTGAGGAATAGAGGCACTTATATTAGGTAGTTTGATAATGTTAGCCTCAGGTGTCTTTGCGAGCTCCCCAAGCTGTGAAAGTGCATCTTCTACCTTTTGATCATCGTTTAAAAAATCTGAAAAATTCGCCAAAATTCTTCCGGCCAATGAAATATCTTTTAATTCAACATTAACACCTGCAGTAGAAGTAAATGCCTTAATTATAGGCAATAATGAATAAGTAGCAAGAGCCGGAGCTTCATCTGTTTTAGTGTATACAATTGTTGAATCTTTTAAAGACATAATTTTAGATTTAATTTTGAAAAAAGCAAATATAAAACAAATAGAACAGTAGTAATTTTTTGAAACTAAAAATCTTTTCTATCGGAACTGAATTGGATTGAGTTAGTCTATATTTAACATAAGCTATTTCTAAAAAAGAGTTTTTAAATAAAGCTCTTTTTTATTCTATTTTAACAAGAAACTTTCTAGCCTTCTATCACCAACTCTAAACACATTTAAATCGACAGGTCCCTTAATACCATTAACCGAACCTTCTTCAGAATATTGCCAGAATTGCCAATTTGATGAAGGTAAAGGATTCTTAACAGTATTGTAATTGGCTATCCATAAAGTATAATCAGAAAAATCATCTTTTAAATAGCTTTTATAAAAATGACTGTAAGTATACAGAATTGGTTTTACCCCATAATGACCCTCAATTATTGAAAGCCAATTTTTTATTCCTTTCTTTAACTTTTCTACAGACTGAACATCACTTGTTTTTTCAATGTCTAAAATAGGAGGAAAATCTCCTGAAGACAGCTTTACATTTTTAATGTAAAATTCGGCTTGCTCTTTAGAGCTTTCATTCGGTCTATAATAATGATAGGCTCCCATTGGAATGGCTGTTTTTTTTACCTCCCTATAATTTGAAGTAAAAAAACGATCTCTATGATTTTTTCCAGCAGTAGCTCTTAAAAAAACAAATGAAATAGAGTCACTATTCTGCTTTTTAAAAACCACATTCCAATTAACAACACCTTGATATTCTGAAACATCTATACCTTGAAGGTAATTACCAATGGGCAGCTGAGGGCTTTCAAAAAAAGACTCCATTTTTCTTTCAAAAACATGAAAAAATCGTGGGTATTTTAGCACTACATAAACTCCTACTAAAACATTCAAAAAAAGTAAAAGAAAAAACAAAAGCTTGTAAACATTGGCTTTCGCCCTTCTTCTTTTCATAAACAATTTAAAGGTTATATGTATTTAAAGTCTTTACCTGGAAAATAAGCCTGCCCAGCTAATTCTTGTTCAATTCTAAGAAGTTGATTGTATTTTGCAATTCTATCAGATCTTGATGCAGATCCAGTTTTAATTTGACCTGTATTTAAAGCAACAGCTAAATCAGCTATAGTGGAATCTTCTGTTTCTCCACTTCTATGGCTCATAACTGAAGTGTAACTATTTTGAGTAGCTAAATTAACTGCATTTATTGTTTCTGTTAGAGAACCGATTTGATTAACCTTAATTAAAATAGAGTTTGCAATAGACTCATCAATTCCTTTTTGAAGTCTTTTGGTGTTGGTAACAAATAAATCATCTCCAACCAATTGACATTGATTACCTACAGCTGCTGTAAGTTCACTCCATCCAGACCAATCATCTTCAGCAAGTCCGTCTTCGATTGAAGCAATAGGATACCTATTCACCCAATCTTTCCAAAAAGAAACTAAATCTGAAGAAGACATTACATCTGAAGTTGATTCAAAAGTATATTTCCCTGTTTTAGCATCGTAAAATTCAGAAGATGCAGCATCAAGAGCTATCCAAATATCTTTTCCGGGAGAAAAACCAGCAGACTCAATTGCTTTAATAACCACCTCAATAGCTTCATCATTTGACCCTAAGTTAGGGGCGAACCCTCCTTCATCACCAACATTGGTAGACATACCTCTACTTTTAAGTACCATTTTCAAATGGTGAAATACCTCAGTTCCCATTCTAAGAGCCTCACTAAATGAAGAAGCACCAAATGGCATAATCATAAATTCTTGAATATCAATTTTATTATCTGCATGTGAACCTCCGTTTAAGATATTCATCATAGGAACTGGAAGTGTGTTAGCGTTAACACCTCCAACATATCGATACAAAGACTGCCCAATTGTATCTGCAGCAGCCTTAGCAGTAGCCAAAGAAACACCTAAAATAGCATTAGCACCTATTTTAGATTTGTTGGTAGTTCCATCAATTTCAAGCATTAGCTGATCTATTTTATTTTGATCAAAAACATACTCACCGCACAGCTCATTGTTAAGAACTGTATTAACATTTTCAACTGCTTTTAAAACACCCTTGCCTAAATAAACCTTCTTATCATTATCTCTAAGCTCAACAGCCTCATGAATACCAGTGGAAGCTCCGGATGGAACTGCTGCCCTACCAAATGAACCGTTATCGGTGATTACATCCACTTCTACTGTAGGATTACCTCTAGAATCAAGAATTTGTCTAGCTTGAATTTGTTGTATATATGCCATGAAATTTTATTTATGATGAAACAGGCTGTTTCGTATATTTTTTAATATTTGAAATAAACTCATCAAAAAGATGTCTAGAATCATGAGGTCCAGAAGAGGCTTCTGGGTGATATTGAACTGAAAAAACAGGTTTTCCTTTAAGAGCTATACCTGCAACTGTATCATCATTTAAATGCATATGAGTAATAGTGATATCAGGATGGGTTTCAGCCTCTTTTTTACTAACTACAAAACCATGGTTTTGAGAAGTAATTTCACAACTTCCAGTAATTATATTTTTTACCGGATGATTTATTCCTCTATGACCATTGTGCATTTTCTCGGTTTTTAATCCCTGACTTAAACAAAGAATTTGATGCCCTAAACATATACCAAAAATTGGAATACCAGATTGAACTAGTTTTTGTACTGTATCAATTGAATCAACAAGAGGCTCGGGATCACCAGGACCATTAGAAAGCATTATTCCATCTGGTTGATAGTCCATGATTTGATCAAAAGACGTGTTAAATGGAAAAACCTTCACCTTACATCCTCTATCTACAAGGCAACGAATAATATTTCTTTTTACCCCATAATCAAGTAATGCTACTTTATAATCACCATCA
>MDTA01019109.1_pt1 | contig 22684 bp, 30 predicted proteins | sample 811151 | NCBI WGS metagenome assembly MDTA01 (sample SAMN05326648, study PRJNA326480) | marine metagenome | isolation source: seawater | place: Indian Ocean: South | collected 2010
TCTGACTAACCCCATCAATCAGCCTTCAATACTTGGCATAGATAAGGGCAGTTGAGTCAAAGTAGATAAAACGCATTCGCTAAAATTAGGGTGTCAATTAGGGACATTGCAGCCCGTAAATCATGACACCGAAACAGATTCAATGATTGAATCGCGCTTGCAAGATGGCAGGCGTTGATTCAAGCAAGATCAGTCCATCAAATCCGTTTGAGAAGTCAGGCATGACAGCGGGTTTGTTGCAAGCAGCGATTGCAGAGCTTGATCCAACCCACATTGCACAATGGTGTTAGATCAACTGGATGCCGAAGAAGGAGCACTTTTCTCTCAGGTAGTCAGTCTTTTTAAAAGTGGTGCAGCCTACAAAAATGGGATCACTAAAGGCACTTTTGAGGGATACCGGTGGCGCCCTCCACATCCAAGAGCCCAGTCATCATCAAATATCCAATCCACAACTAAAAATTTTCTGCCTTCTAAGCAGTCGGTCGGTGGTTCAAATCCAGCTGAGGGCGTCAGTCAAAAACCAAGCCCAGCACGAGAATCTCGGGTTTCAGGATAATTTTTCATGTCACAAGAGTGGTCACAGGCGATGGGTTCACTTGGTCTCCGCTTGTGCTGCAGCGGAAAGCGCGTTTCGAATTCAGAGCAACCCGATGATTCTGAAGATGCAGGACGTGCAATTGATCGCCGAGGCATGCCGGCAGCGGGTGCATTGACGACAAAGAAGGGAGGTCAGCATGAACATCCACGAGTGTGGTGGTCGACTGACACCTTGAAGCAGTTGAATCGTCTTAATTCGGTTAGAAGTGGCGAAGAACCGCAGGACACGCATCAATCGTTACTACGAGCAATGACAGAACTATCTGAAGGCCATTTTTTTCAAGGGTTTCATCGATCAAAAAGCACACATCTTTCCATTACAAATAACAGGCCATGTTGGTGAGTCGAGCCAAACTCCAAAGAGACTGCGCAATCAGTCACTCAATTTTCGACCTCTCCACCTTGGTTGAGACGTAATAGGCGGCAGAACAGGATTCGCAAGAAACCGGAGGCAAGCAATCTTGGATGGATCACCATACGTTGCTTCAATCGCTTCCTTTGCCAGTTGTTCAAGCTGAGCATTCCTGGCAATTTGTTGTCGGCCTGATACACGCGTCATTGAAAGTAATTCTGTTTTCTGGACGCTAAAAACCGAGAACAACTCCTGCCTGATTGCTTCACTCAAATACACCTGTAGATGTATTTAGGTAACCAAGGGTTCACTGGAATACAAAACGATCAACGAACTCCTCGAAGGTGAACAGGGTGATCAACAATTGCATCGAGCGTTAATCTTGCCGCCTTCGCCTACTGGCATAGGCATACTGCGTGAGCTGAAGTCAGCGACTGGTAGCGGCATCGACGTCACAAGCGCTCTGGGGCGAGCCACCAGAGCCCCTGGCGCATCAGACGCAGCCAGGGCGACCACCGTCCGGGCTCGTCGTCCACTTGATTGTTTCTCAGCACTCACCGCGATGCGGCGTCCAAGAGTAACGGCAACGAACGGCCACAGCATCGATTGGCCCTCATCGACTTCATCCATTGGATTGAGAGAACCCGTCATCTCGTCCACTGTGAGCGTGATGCCCTGCTCTGCCGCATTGTGTGCCACCAATGTGTTGGCCGCAGCCGTCAACTTTCGATGGATCCTGTTCAACGCACTCGGACCTGCAGACCGTCCTCGATGCGGTTGAGTGATGCTTGCTCGGAGTGCGTGGCGAGCATGCCGATGATGGTGAAAGCAATAACAAGAGCGCAAGCCATGGGTTGAGAGGTGTGTGGTTTGGGGTCTCCCCCGTGTGACATCACCTTCTCGGGAATCCACATCACAGATGGCGACCAGCATCAATTCGACCTGTGATCTTGGTCACTGTTCAATCCGTGCACTCACTCGCGTCGAGATCAGATCGCTGGAGAGCCACCCCGCCGCATGGCTCGAGTGGCCGATGAGCGCCGATACCGGCGCGTCTTCTAGCAGTTGCTTGCAGGAAGGCTTGCCGCTGCATCGTGGCAAGCGCGGGCTAGCGCCTCTCCGACCCTCGATTTTGCCGAGGGAGAGAGACAGACCTCTCAGCCAGTCTCGTCTCAACACATGAAGGCAACGCTTTCAACCATCACTCTCCGCCCTGAGAGACCCAACGCAGCGTCATGACAAACAAGATTCAGTTTTGGATTAGGCATTAAGACCCATTTGATAATCGTTCTCACATCGCGTAGAAATGCACTTCGACGCTCGACGCATCGACAGGAGGCAGATGTTTAGCGGGTTCCCTCGCCCGCGCCTTCTGACCCGATCGGTTGATGATTCAGAAACCGGCTGTGTCACGAGCACGACGTACCTCCGCAGAACCAAACCAATCGGATTGACGCCATCTCCACGATTGCTGCCTCGGCAGAACAACACGTCGAACCAAGAATGGGTCAGGCAATTTTGCATCCTGCGATCGCTCGCGATCCATCAGTGACACGCAATCCCGCGACGATGGAGCTGCATGGGACGTGCAATCGCGAATGCAGGGCAAAGCAAGGTGCGCATGAGCCTATTGCAGACATCACTCAAGCAAACCCTCAATAATTGCATCGACTAATGATTGCCTCGCACGACGGGGATGCGAAAAAGCCAAGGCTTTGGTGTTAAGTGAACGATCGCACTCAAGCTGCAAACTGAAGCGATCAAAAGCTTTTTCACCAAAGATTTTCACAAATTGAGAGCCCTCTCTCCGGACACTTGTTTCAAAGCCATTGGCGTTCAGGAACCTTAACGATGAACGCTCACATTGACGCAGTGTTTGCGATCCTAGAGAGAGCACAATAAGTTGAACCTCAGGAACACTTGCTGAAGCCATTGGGCTCGCCATGGCTGCACTGAATAATACAACTGCAGGGATAAGTCGTTTGAACACTGTCTTTGAATACATCTTGAAGAATCTTAGGCTAACTCAGCCCGTATTAGGATTGAGAACACTGTCCCAACACTTGTCTGGCTCATCAGTTCAGAAACATTATCCATTCTCTCTAGTCGCTTTAATCATCACACCAATGACCATTCCATTCCATTTGGATTTAATAAACAAAACTTCATCGAAGAATCCAACGACCAAAACCCCTCACTGAGTAGTGACCTGCTTCCAGTCGATTCTCTGCAGATTGATGCGGTTTTCAGTACCGAGGTAGTGAAACAACCGTTGCAGAACAATGGGCCGACGTGTCCAAAAGCGATGAAGCGGACAAAGAGGCGCGTCCAGCGAGGAAAAACCCGCCACAAAACCGAAGCATGCAAAACCCTGCTTGATCCACGTGGTCCATCACAGTGGCCACCTGTACAGATACGAGAGCTTTCTTTTGCTGTTGCAGCCCAATCTGGTGTCAAGACAGCATGCTTTGCACAACGGGAAGAGACGTGGTGTCATGAACTGCTCACCTAAGTATTTCCACTCCTTGTGGCGAGCCAAGAGCTGTTTATCGTTTATCGGTTGTTTGATCGGCAGGTGACCTTCCGCTGCCACGCGCTCATGGCCTGCAGCAGCCGGGAACACCAAGCAATGACTGACCTCGCAATTAGCATCTCAGCGGCACTGCGCGATGCACAGCTCCAGCGTCTTGAAGCGTCCTTGGCTGCCAAGACGCCGACCAAGGCTCAGGCGAAACCACCATCGGATAACGACAAGCGGGCTTCGGTTCGCGGCTGATCATCCAGACCGGCTCCATTCCTCGATCAGAACAAACCTTGCCGCGATTGAACTCGATCACACCCACCAGCCAGGACGCCATCTGATCCGCTTCCTCCTCGCTCAGCAATGGCACCAGACAGTCCCATTTTGGCTAACCACGACGATCTAGCTCCCTTCACCCAGGCCCAGCGCAAGCAAATTGTCCAAAACCCTTCAGATCGAATGCATCGCGAGAGAAAGAGTTAAAAGCATTCATCAAGACCATCCTTCACAGACCTATGACTGAAGGAATTGATGCCCTGCATCTGGTTCACCCACGCCGATAGTTTAACGAAAGATTTCTGATCGGTTTTGACAATGATGAAACACTTTCTTGCTTTATTAATAACGCTGGCCTCATGCTGTTCTGCTGTATCGGCTCAATCCAAACAGGATATTAGGCATTATTTATGTAGAGATCCATTCATCAGCGACGAATTTCCAAAGCTAGGGACGCGACTCACAATTGATTGGACCAATCGTCGTTTTACCTTCAACAATTATCTGGGATGGTATGACGGATTTACGATAGAAGATGAAGGGCTCGCAATTTATTGGGAGGGAGATAGAGAAGGAATCTACGAGCGTTGGACTATCGATGTTGTCGAAGGATATATCACTCAACAAAACAATGACAATGCGCAAATCACATCAAAAGTGACGTGTCTAAGGACTGCTCCTTTTTGGTTGAACTAGCCTTCCTCTAGAAGTATCCATGAGTGCTAGCAAGTGAACAAGAGTCTCAAATTAGGCAAGCGCATGCACAGTCAGCCAGAACAGCGGAGAGTAGCTTTCAAGCTTTCTGCCATGCCAGGATTCCCCTTGGGATAAACCAATAGGAAATGAGCTGAAAATTTTTGCCCAAAATATAGGAACGAAAAAAATCTTTCAGATCTATCCAACTATTGCGATATTGGCTTGGGTACAGCAGTGTGCTGATGACAGCAAAAATCATGACGTGAAAAAAATTGCCTGCGGGGTGATGACCTAGCTGAAACCCCAGCAGACGGGCTTCGCTATTGACGCTGAAATCAAGACCGAAATGATCATGCAGTTTGTCGTGCAGCTCAGTGCACTCACCAATTCCGGGAATCCAGTTCTCTAGAAATTGCACATAGGGATCAGGTCCTGACTCCGGCATCTACCCACGGCAATACACGCCATTGAAAAGAGCCTTTGAAGATCTTGATGTAGCCAATTCATCCATTCCCAACACAGGGGGGGGCCGCAGCGTGACTGCGTTCTAGCTGCGATGCGGCAACAGTTCAGGCAACCGGTTTAAACGTGGTATCAGGGGATCGCTGAGGAAACGCCATGTGATCTCTTCAGCGACCGAGAGTAGAACGTCCCGAATCGACGTCCATCGGCGGCAAGACCTCCCTTCGACGCGTGGAAAAGATCCTGGTCAGAAATGATTTCAGCCTTAATTTCTCAGAATAGCAATCTGCAGTGGTGGAGAGATCACTAATGACTGTGCCAAAGGGCGAGTGAATGTGAATTTCGATTCACCAGATGGTAAGAGTGCATTCTGTACACCACCTTGTTTCCCGAGCAAACCCTGTACGTTGAAGATTAAATCGTCATCAATCGCGGCGCTAAACACCTCTGCTCGGCTATCAGTGTACGCAAAGAAACTATTATCACGTGTGGATTTTCTTCCATTATAAATTTCAACCAGCGAGTTTCCATCGAAACCACTTGACACAAGAATGCGATTCGCTGCATTGGTTGTGCTCGATGGCAGGCGTGCGACTGATACGCCCCGGCGATATCCAGTACGAATCGCATTGAATGAATTGAAGAGCGTCGGTCCAGCTGTCGTGCCGTTGTATCCCCTGACTTGAGCCTGAATGCCGAAGCTGCTTCCCAAAAAGAGCTCCATAATGCCATCAGGATTGACAGATGACACGTTTCCTCCACGCAAAGTGCCGACATCAGCCGTCTCGATTCTGACACCGCCAAGATAAGAAGATCCAAAAGGTCGCAGTTGTCGAATCGGCCTTGGCCTGACCAAGTTCAATTGCCAGTCAGAATCACCACTGAAGGCGCTTCCTTGCCAATTAGGGTCAGCAGCAGTCGATGAAACTCCGAAGATACTGACAAGCCCACCTAAACCTTGAGCTGCTGCAATCTCAATTTTTCCGGGAGCTGTAATCGATCCCACTGAGATTTCTACACCACCGGTATAACCTCTTCCAAACGGGAAGAAGTTATACGCGATGTTTTCAACAGCTCTATCGTCGATGAGCTCCCAGACCCTGACTTCACCCATTCGACCTGGTCCTGAAGCAGTAATGATGTCAGGCTCACCGTCACCGGTGACGTCTGCGCCATACACCTGAACACCACCTTGGAAGCTTGGCTCGAATGCAAAAAAAGGTTTAAATCTGTCAGCACCTGTAACTGGATCAATGACGCGTACTAACGGTCCCGTCGGATTACCACGGCCTGGGCCGATAATGATGTCATCTTTTCCATCAGACAGTGCTATTTCGCCTTCAAAAGTGACAAATTCATCAGTAGAATTCGAGTTATTTTCCGGCTTAGAAAAAGCCAGCTGGAAATAATCGTCAAGATAGTCTTTTGCAAGACTAGTCAGTCCATCATCGATACTCAAAGGTGGTGAATCTGTAAAAAAGTCTGGCTTTGCGAATGGGTCAGAAAATGTATTTTTATCAAGCAAACTTGGCGAAGAAAAATCCATCTTGCTTGCTTACTCCATCGCAATCATAGCTTTGGGTCAATTCCACGACCAACTAAGTCTGCGTTTACCCATGAGACATCTCCGCTATTGACAGGAATGTATCGATCTGCGCTATAAGCGAGACAGGCAAATGATGAAAGGCTAAGCGAGAGGTCTCACAAGAACCTTCAACCCAAACTGTTTTGATCATCACTAGTTGAACCACTCTGGTAGCACTAGGCAACGATTGTCAGCGGAAAGAAGTTTGATGTTCTTTATAAAACCATTCGTTGATTCAAAAAAGACTGGTCTTGGCTGTTAGATTTTCTCGCAGCGACTGTTGTACTCGTTGGTAGCAACAGTTGCCGATATCCAAGCCAAATCATAGGCATCAGATCGCATTCGTCCGTACTCTTCAGTGTATTGATTGAACAATTGATCATTGAACTCACTGACAAAGGAAACAGCTTTGTCTGCTTGCTCTGAAGTGATCGAGCCTTCCGACAACATCAGGCACAGCAACCAACGCTGAGCGTTTCCAGCCTCCTCAGCCTCTTCAAACGTGCCTGAGTGGGCAAAGGGTACCCCATAAAGAAAGCTTCTAAACCCGTGCGCTGGGAGACTGAATAAAAAAAGCACACGCTGAGGTGTGCCCGTTCAATGAAATCAGTCAGACGATCACTCCTCGCCTTCCTCGTCTTCTGCTCCTGAAGGAATCAGCGAAACACCTTTCTTTTTGGACAGCTTGATGGTGAATTCATCCCCAGGCTGAAGGTCAAGCATGGCTGTGTAGGCCTTGCCAACCAGCAGGTTTCCATTGCCTTGCACGACAGCTTTGTAGGAGAGCTTGCGGCCACCCTTGCCAACACCCGCAGAACCACCACCAAGTTCAACACCCTTGGCATTCAGCAGGGCTTCGTAAAAAGAGGTGAAGTTGATGCGCTCTCCACCGTCCTTTTTGGTCGACACATAACCACAGGCTTTCGCCATGTCGCTCTTGGAAACATCGCCAAGCTCTTTGACTTTGGCGAGAAGATCGGCTCCGGTGAGCATTGTTGAGCTGGGCAATAGGAATACCAGAAAACTGCCACATCAACGAGTGTTTGCAAAGGTTCCTGGCGTTACACCCAAGGGCAAAATCAGGTGGTCTTTAACCACTGAAATGTCGCACTCCACAACAGTGAAACCGCCAACACATGACTGCATCGTGCTGCGGGACGTCATGGGCAACTGGAATTCAGATGGAGGGTTGCGCCAAGCCGACACTGACGACCATGCTCATAACACCTAAAGCCCTTGGCGCAACATTGATCATTCAGCACCTGAATAGACAAAGACATCACCCCGCGTTGATTCGCATCCATCAGCGGAGGCCTCACTGTCTTCTCATCCACGGCGCCCATGAAACGAAAACAAGGAGGGCTTGTCTGAATTCCACAACGAAACACTTTGGGAAGGGCGCTGGGATGTTGTTCAGAATTCTCCTTCTCACCAAACACCAGAAGACACCCCACCTCGATCCACCACAAGGCCAACAGGGGTTGTTAAAGGTTGGACTCTCAGCACCCCGTTCCTACCAAGGGGTCTTTATTTCTTGAGGCGGTAGCCGGCGCTGATGTTCATCCAACCGCTCGGGCAAGCCTCACCGTTGGTGAGCTTCACGTCTCAGCGGATCGGCAACACACAGGTCGTTTCCAACGTGTTCACATCATCGAGGGGGAACTGATCATGACCGGTTGCCTTCGGAATGCGCTTCTGGGCACGTGCCTCAGCAGGCGCCAGCAATGTCAGGCATGCGAGCCCAGCCAACCACGTCGTCATGCCCCCCGAGGCTTTGAATCCTGCAGAGCGTTGCACACCCATTGAGGACAAACCGGCGGGAGCCAATGGGCGACGGAAATGATCAGAACAATTGGTATCAGACGCCACGGTTGAGACGCATCATGCGTCAGTAATTTGAGCTTGTTGAGAGAATGACGCCTCGTGCGTTGGGAGCCTGAGGGGGCTCCTTTTTTATGGGTGAATGCTCCATGTTTTCAAAGGGTCGAACATGGATCACTTGCTTAGAAAGATCTGTGCATCAAGCAGTGAAAGGGCAAACAGCATGCTCTCAATCGCTGCCCTGGTCTTGGCGCTGGGCATGCCAGCACTCGCTCAAACCAATGAAGAACTGCTCCAGGAGCGCCTGATCACTCCGGCCCTCTATGAACTTCTCAATCGCCATGGGGCCAACATCGCTGAAGACCGAACCCGCGTGATTGTTGAAGCCTGCCAAGCGAATCAGTTAGGTCCCGATGTCTTTTATCGCCCGCGCTTAGTGAATCCATGATAGTGATCACTCCAAACTTGACATTTCACAGTCTTTTGGACCAACAGCCTTAAGGAAGCCGACCAGATTGGGGCCTTGACGCCTGCACCAACTCCTTCTGAATGGCCTTGCCCCCTTTGACACTCAACCATGACTGATCAAAGAATTGAGCAACTGCTGCAGGACGCGGAAAATCACCTGAAGAAACAGAGCTGCCGATCAAGATATGAACGCTCCGTCATTCGGCTGCCCGACAGCCGACGGAACATCTGGCTCAAAGATGATGAACGGGCGGCCTGAAGCCCTTGCGACAAGAATCAGTGCTGGATCAATCCAACCCGATTGACTCGGGATTGTTTTCGTCAATGCCTGCACCAATGGAGGCCACCCTTGAAACATCCACCAGCATCACAAAGGGATTTCGGCCTCAATGTCCCACCCCTCTTCAGTCAATTCATCAGCCGTTTGCGCTGCATCCTGGGCGGGGACATGAACGAGAAGGAATTCCTCCCCCTGATTGCAGTAGATCCTGGTTAGACCGATCACAGCGGGGACTCCCGGGTGTCGACTCTCCATCCAAACCAATTTGGATCGTCCCGACAAGGCTTGATCAGCTATCTCTGGTTAGGGTCGGGGAAGACCTCCGTCAACAACTGAACCAGCCGACGGTTAATTGGGGGCATCAACCACAGCAGAGCTCATGATGCGCAGCACAACTCTGGTTTTGGCGGCGGCAGCAGCACTGGTCACCGTCTCTGAAAGTCTGCTGCGAGCTGATGGTCTTGCCGAACCCGTTGATGCCTATTGCACCCTTGATTGGCACAACGATTGCACCAGCACTATCGAAGGCCCCTGTCTGGTCAATGAGCATGAGGGACACACCTATGTGGACGGTTTTCTATACCTCAATTTCAGCTTCTTAAGTCATGAGGAAGGGGTGACCTACGAACGCTCCGACCATCAAGGCAATGATGTGTTCGTGCGAGATGGCCACTACAGCCTGACGGTGATTCCAGACTGAACCCACTCCGCAACTGACCAACCTGGGGCAGGCTTCGCGTGGTGCAAAACCGTCCACGAAGCCCTCGGTCTGTGTCCTTGGATGCGACAGCTGCTCAGCTTTGGGAATACGCCGTGATTACCGTGCTCTCGATGATGTGCCCAGCTCCGGCAATCATCGCTTTGTTGTCTTCAAAGAGTTTTTGAGCTGCACCCACTGGGGCTTGCTGAACGGCACAAACCTTGGTGGGGTCGTCTTTGCTCACGCCGCGGAACAGCGATTTGAGACCAATCGATTCATGCATCTTGGTCACATCCTCACTGTCGTAAATCGCTGCCCACTGTTCAAAAGGCACGCTCAGGCTAAAAGTCCACACGGTGGTTTCCATGACTTAATCAAATGGTTGCGCTAGTCAATCACTGTGGCTGAGTCCGTGTTAGTTGCGAGTGTGACAGCAAAAACGAGCGGAATTGCACAAACGCACCCGAACATCCAAGCCGTCCTCAATGCAGTTCAGAGCTAGGCATGGACCTTGAACTCTCGAACACAGCATCAACTCAACTGAGGCGGTTCAGACCTCAGGCTTGCTGCTACAGGGACCGAACAGGTTGCTCAGGAAACATCACGCCAAACTTGCGCCGATTACGGATGAAGTCCTCAATCTTTGGCTAAGCACTCAACCCGTGGTTCTGACCATTCAAAGGCCGCAAGCTGAGCTTTCAAACGGATGCTGGTCTCAGGGACTTCGCCATCACAATGGGAATCGATAACGCTCGCTTCGACGCCGACGCCGCTTTACTGCTCAAACTCGGCTTGGTTGTTACAAGGGGCGAACGCCAGGTCGAAGCGGGAGAACACCGTGTCGGAGTCTTTAGCCAATTGCTTCTTGCCATCGCAACCGATTCGCAACGGCCATCAGGATTGACGATCGACACTGTTCTGTCGGTTAGCCGTGAACAGACAGACAAGGCAACCCGTCAACAGTTCACCGGGGCGGACAACGGCAATCCCATCACCATTGACGCTGCCAATGCTCAACCGATGAGCCATCTGATCATCGAATCCGCTCACCAACCCTGTAGTGCACTGGCCTGCCCACCTTCATCTCGCCTCCGTCAAGATCAGCAGAAAACAAGATCAGCAGAAAATCCTGACTTGCGCGTGTCACGCTGCCGAACCTGACGAGGAATGCAGTTCCAAAAAAAACCCCGCCATTGGCGGGGTGAGACTTCAGCTGAAGGTCAACGCAGCGTGATCAACCTGCGTTGGCAGAGAGCTTCACAGGGGACAGATGAGCTGAGGTGTAATCGATGCCCTCGGAGTGGGCAGCAAAAACATACTGAGCACTTTGAAGACGACGAGCCTTGAGCTCTTTGGCTTTGATCAAAAGGAGGGTGTTCATAGACATCACCGACAGCGTCTCAAACCCCGTTGCTTGTTTGAGATCGAACTGCGTCCCCTACCAGGGGACCAACGTATCGAAAGTATAAGACAAACCCCTGCCCCCTATCTGCACAAGCTCAGACCAAGCTGGAGTCGATGTCGGCCTCGGGGTTGAGCTTCAACACCATCCAAAGCAGCATTGCGACGCAGGCCCGGTCATCGGCGCCGTAGTCGTATTTCCAATCATCCACCATCCCCGTGAGCTCTCGCTGCGCATGGGTGATGAATTCATCCGTCCACTCCTCCATCAGCGAACAGGGGGAAAACAACGACGCCATCCCACTTTGAGCATGTTGTTCCAGACATCGATCGCATTGGCCCTCAAGAGACGTCGGCGGTAGCGCGGAACAGGAGGCTGCGGACGAATCCATTCGTAAACCCGCAGCTCAACCCACTGACCGTGGCTCGTTTTGGTGTCGGGCCGGAAATGCACCAAGCGCTGATCCATACCATTCACCATCCAGGTGCCCCGGTCGTGGTGAGCGGAGACCGGCCACCTTGAATCAATCAGATCCTGCATGCAGGGAATTCTCTCCCTTGATGGATCACGCTCACCCGAATGCGCATGAAACTTGAGAACTGCGATCGCAGCCGATCAAAACGCCTCAATCTGAAGAGTCTGCTCCACGAGAACCCTGAACAACTCCTGCTTCTTGTAGACAAGAAACTCCTGCTCTTCCGCATCACCACCGGGCCAGAAACGCAAGGCATCACAGGTGGTTTTGTATTCGAGCCGCAACGCCCTCAGGTCGTAGTCGAAGCTCGCGACGATCTCGTCACCCATGGGAATCAACTTGCTGACACTGTGTTACAAGCCTTTCCAAAAACTTGACGTATCACTCGCAACCCACTTCCAAATCAGCAAACAATTAGCTCCGCTGGAGGTTTGTCATCCAAAAAAAAGGAGGGTCCCACCCCTCCTCAGCTCGACGCATCTCCGGTTTTCACCCGAAGACTGATGCATTCTGATGGCTCGCGTCCAAAGACTCGGTAGTAACTATTACCCGCTCACAAACCCGGCCACCTCGGCAAAATGTGCTCTGCGATGCGCCGTCATGTCGCCAAAGAAACACGCCAGAACTTCGATCAGTGCTCGAATTGCGCTGGCGTTGCCACGACTCCATGCCAACTTGCCACTCGCGCTTCACAACGAACGACGTTGACCCGCTGTTTCATCACGTCAAGGCGGGGATGACAGTCATCCACCGCTCAAAAGACCCAAACATCAGCATGGCCGACGTGCGCCGCGTCAGCGACCAGCAAGAGTCCACACAGAACCCTCCACTGTTTGAGGTGATAGACGTTCACACCGGCGTGATTCGTTGGATCAGCGGCCACCAGATCACGCACATCGTGCCTGCGCTCTGAATTCTGAAGACAAGGCGGGGTAGACACGATGAGTCCTACATACGATCAACCCAATACCGGAGCCAGCAGGAGATAACCGATCAGAAATCCCAAAACGGTCAAGCAAAGCGTTGGAATTGTGAGCCCCATTCTTTTCTCCACACGACGACCTTCATTCTCTACAACAATTCACATCCAGCAAGGCATTTTCGCAAAAACACGTATCTGAGCAAATATTTTTTCGCAATAAAAGAGCTGCAGAGTCAACCACCAAATTTTAAAATTTAGGCATTAAGACTTAGTCGTTGAAGGATTAAAAAGCGCAATACTCATCCATCTCGAAACGATTTGCGTGCATCAACTTCACGTCAACGTTGCTTTCCTCGGTGGAACGGTTCTCTTGGCCGTGGTCATTACCACCTTGATGGTGAAAGTGGCCGCTTAGCAATCAAGCCAATGGGAAGCTCTCCACCGGCTGGCTAGCTGTCACGCAGGACTGCCAGGACAGGTTGATGCCCCAAAGGTTCCTGCCGTGTGAGGCCTGTCCCCCTACAGCAGCGGTAACGTCACGAATCCAATGAATGACATTCATGCCTAAATCTGTTCCTGAAAGGACCCAGCAGCACAGGTCCTGAAACCGAACCAAGACGGTCGGGTGTCCTCCTTCCCTGGGATTAAGGCGAGGCGTAGACCGATCAGGTCCCTTTCGGAGACCACCATGACGGCCACCACACTTCAGGCCCAGGAGCGTTACTGGCAGGGCCTGGCCGCCGCCCAGATCCGGCGTGAGCGACTTGTGCGAGCGGAACGACTCAACGGACGCCTGGCCATGCTGGGATTCATTGCGCTGCTGGTAACGGAGGCCTGTTTGCAACAAGGACTGCTGCAGGCCCTCGGTCTCTGATTGGCATCACGGCCAATCACGACGACAGCGCTCCAACAGACAACCGTCCATCCACACCCTTCAACTCTCCGCCGATTCCGCCCGCAGGGCAATGAGCATGAACACCAGTAGGCAATGCCCGCCGGACGGTGGACAGTAAGTGCATCGAGAACGGAGGCGCTCATGACAGCTGACACTCCACCCCAGCACAACTGAGAAGCCGTCTGACTTTTTGGCACCCTGCTCCAACAGTTTCAACCGAATTGTGAGGTTGGTCCTTTGACAGGCATGACCCGGACCGCCACGTCGATCGACACTCCACTGCACCGTCCCAGGTGCCCTGGAGTTGCATCAACCCCACACTTGAACCCATGGCCCCAGGGACGCCCCAGCCAGTCGTGTCGACCCCGACTTCAGATCACTGATAAAGGGTTGAACCCTGCATGAACGAGCGACCATGGCCGTCTCACCATCCGGTGGGGCGGCCATCTCCGTTCCATCACTCTGACCACCTCCTGGCGTGACTGCATGCCGGAAAACACAACTAACGAAGCCCAGTCGCCAGCGATGACGGAATCACCGCAAACCCGGAAACGCCGGGCGCTCACCTACACCGAGATGATGAATTCCGGCACACAACAGCTGGCAGCGGAGCCCTCCGAGGAGATGGAGCAGGAGAAACCGCGACCAGCGGCCACGTCAACCCATGACGATCACGACGGCAAAATCCCCTGAGAGACAGGTTCAGGGCGGGTATTGGATGCGAAGCCTGTTGCCATTGGGATGCTGCAACAGCTCCTGCCGGGCATCGCACAGCATCCTGAACCCCTGCTTGGCATAGCAAGGGTTCGCAGAGCAAAGGAGCATGCTGGTCCTCCAAGGAGATGGGATGGACAACCTGCTGGTGTCGGGTGTGGATTCAGCACCGCTGAGGGTGCTGCTGGGCCATGGAGCCGGTGCCGGCATGGACAGCCCGTTCATGGCGGCAATGGCCGACGGCCTTGCCGATCAGGGCTGGCAGGTGTTGCGCTTCGAGTTTCCTTATATGCAACGGCAACGCAACAGCGGCAAGAAGCGTCCGCCCGACAAGGCTGAACTTCTGTTGAACAGCTTCCGCGAACAGGTGAAGGCGCTGGCGCACGACAAGCCCCTGGTGATCGGGGGCAAGTCGATGGGCGGGCGCATCGCCAGCCTTCTGGCGGATGCTCTGTTCGACGAGCAACGCATCCAGGCCTGCATCTGCCTCGGTTATCCATTCCATCCATTGGGCAAGCCCGATCAGCTGCGCACAGACCATCTGGCCGACTTGCGCACACCCACGCTGGTCGTTCAGGGGGAGCGAGACGCGATGGGACGCCAGGAGGAGGTGAGCACTTACAAGCTGTCGAAGCAGCTGCAGCTGGCCTGGTTACCCGACGGGGACCACAGCTTCAAGCCTCGCAAGAGTTCAGGCCACAGCGAAGCATCGAACTGGGCTCTGGCAATCGAAGCAATGGATCGCTTCCTGAGCCAACAGCACACGGGCGCTTGATTCGATCACCACACGTTCGGGCACTGCACGTGCATCGCCGCTGACAAGGCCACGAAGAAATCATTGGAGCCATCGGGACGGTCCGGCGCGACCCCGGCCTCGAAGCGCAGCATCTGCGTCTGCTGGACCCAGGCATCATTGAACGCCGACAGGCCCTGGCGATTGTCCTCAGCGCCACGCGCACAGTGAAACTGCACGAGTTCCAAGTCGTCATTCAACATCGCCTCCCTGCTCTGGCTCTGAGCCAGTGCAGGATTCAACAGCGCAGATGGCACGATTCCCGAAGCCAACGCGATCAGCAGCCACCACGAAAAGCTGGGGTTAGCAGGTCCTCTGAAGGCGTGGAGTGGGCGCATGCGACAGCAGGATCTGATCCCATGCTGCGCAGAGATCCCTGAGGCGTCCACAGCCTGCGGGAGTGCCAGCAGGCGCGCAAAAGGTCAGGTCTGATTGCCGCCAAGCATGTCGTCATACCCCTCGTAAGGGTTGTACTCCGACCAGCCGGGGCTGGCCTGATCCATCAGGCCATATTCACCATCAATCATGTCAGCGCGAGTGTTGCCGGTCGGCACCGTATTGCAGGTGATCCCACCACCAGCGACGGGTTGGCAGTCGTCAAATCGCACCTGGGCATGGGTGGTACCGAACAACGCTCCGGCAATCAGCAAAGCGGCGGTAAGCCCTGAGCCCGAGATCCTCATGGTGCGCGATGCAACAACCTCCATCTTGCCGAGATCGGAGGGCTGTGGCTGATCAGAGCCCGGAGCAGAGTTGTTCGCTTTCCCGCAGCGTCTCGAAGGCCTCCTCACCACGGGCCACATCCAGCTGCACCATCACCACCTCGGCCTGCAGGCCCAATAGCAAGGTCTGACAGGGATATCGATCCTGAGCTCCAGCACGACGCTGCAGCGTTTCAGTCAGCAACAGCGCCTGCTCGCAACTGGGTGCATGGGCCGTGCGAAAGCAGTGCAACAGCAAGGGCCTGACCGCAGACAGCGACGAGGCCTGCGATGGCAACCCAGCCAGTGCAGCGGCACATCCAAGCGAAACGATCCATGGGGTGCACCGCCCCAAACCACCTCGATCGTTTTCAACCATCAACGCCATCACGCTGCGCTGCTCCTGGCTGAAAGAATGCTGTCGATTCGCTGAAGACACCGGATGTACACCGATTGGACCGCCGTTGCCCTGCTGCTGTTCACCGCGGTACCGCTGCTGGCCGTGGTGGCCACTGCCACTTTCTTTATCTGGCAGCAGAAGAAGAAGCAACTGCGTTAGGCGTGGCAGGGGCCTCTTGGGTGCTGACCCCAGCCCGGAGACCAGTCACCCTCGCCAAATCAAGGGGTTGTGGAGCGAGCTCAACCGATGCGGTCACGCCACGACCGAGACAGGTCTGACACGTGCGGGATTGTTGCTGACTGATGCGTTGAATTCCGCTGCCGCCACAGCTCGAGCAGATCGCCATAACCCAGCCTTAAAGCCATTGCCAGTGTGGGATCGCCAGGCCGCCATGATCCCGAAACTTTCCTTAAGAATCCAAGGATTGGATGCAGTGCTGCAGCAAGCGCGGCTGTTGCCGAAGGTGCTCGAGCAGCTCAGAGGCCGACAGCGCACATCCCTCAGGGACCAGAGTCAGTGACGCGGCCAGACGACCCAGCACCTGTTCAGCAGTCCAGCCCTGGTCTCGCAACGGCGCAAGCCCCTGGGCATGCTCACGCTTGGAAAGCTTCTGGCCTTCAGCATCACAAAGCAACGGCACATGTTGGTAGCGCGGTGGGCTTTGGTCCAACACGGCAATCACCGCCCGCTGGGCACGGCACACCGGAGCCAGATCGTCACCACGCACCACATCGGTGATGCCAAGCGCCAATTCATCGACGGCTGTGGCGAGGTGATAAGCGATGAATCCATCGGCTCGACGCAGCACAAGGTCGCCACACTGGGGCTCGTCAGCCGCCAGCACCTTCAGCCGCCAGGATGGTAGGCGCCCGTTCTGCGAATCCCAACCGCGGAACTGGTGACGGCAGGTGCCGGGATAGCGCCGACCCGGCCCGAGCTGGCGGCGACTGCAGCGGCAGGGATAGAGCAGCTCGGCCCGCCGCAAGGCTGAGAGCACACTGCCGTAAAGGCCCCGACGCTGACTCTGGATCAGAACCGGTCCATCCCAAAGCAAACCCAGCCAACGCAGATCCTCCTGCGCTGAAGCAATCGCCCCGGCACGGATGCGCGGAGTATCGAGATCATCGATGCGCAGCAACCACTCCCCACCCTGCAGATGGGCATGGAGCCAGGAGATCAGTGCCGTGCGCAGGTTGCCCAGATGCAGGGGACCAGAGGGTGTCGGAGCAAACCGGCCGCGATAGCCCTGCTGACGCGCGCGGTGTCCCTGCTCGAACAGGGCCTGAAGATGGTCGGGGAAGTCCACATAAAAAAGGTGGCCCCGCAGGACCACCTGAATCAAGCGTTGAGGCCGAGACGTCAGCCCTGCACGCGATCCTTGAACATCTTGCCGGCGGTGAAGGCAGGCACGCGCTTGGCGGGAATCTTGATCTTCTCACCGGTCTTGGGGTTCAGACCCTGACGGGCGGAACGCTCACGGGGCTCGAAGGAGCCGAAGCCGAGGATGGACACCTTCTTGCCCTCGACAACGGAATCAATAATGGTCTCGATGGCGGCGTCTACCACCAGGGACACGTCGGTCTTGGTGAGCTCAGTGCGGGCTGCAACCAGATTGACGAGATCGGCTTTGTTCATGAACTGGGAGGGGGAAAGTGGCGGAAGCAGTTGGATCGACGATGCGGAGTCGGCATCCGCACGGCTTCCCAAGCGCGCCAATCGTATGGAGACAATCGCGGTGCGGCAACCAAAAACACCGTGCCGCAATGCATTCACAGCATCAGAGACGCTTCAAAAAAAGTCCGGTTTTGACGGATCGGCCTCGACCCAACTGCTGAACGGCGCCAGACGACCGCCCCGCAGCGCTCCAAGCCCCGCACCAGAAGCTAGTGCTGGCGCGGCTTTTGCGGGAAGCCATTGGCGGAGACGTTCCAGACTTCGCTGCTGCCGCGGCCAGTGAAAGGTGCGCCGATGCTGCAGCGGAGCGAGACGATCCGATGCGACAGGAACAAGCAAACGTCCGCAGAACAGCACATCCAAAGGCCCAGGCGCATGCACAACGGCATGGCCTGGGGTCGGTCCAGGGGTCCACAGCAGGCGCAAACCGGAGGCGGTGGTCGCTTCGTCGGCGAAGAGGTCGAGCTCCTGAACGCCGGGCAGGAGGTAGGCCTCCTGCTCCTGAACCAGCACAGGCCAATTCACACGCTCTTGCAAACGCCGCAGGCGGCCATGACCTTCCCGGCTGGTGAGCAAGATGCGAGCTCGGCGTCCCGCCGCCAACGCCTGCAAGGCCATGAGGGTGGCCTCAGTCAACGGCGGGCAGTCGATCAGCACCGGTTCTGGATCCACATCCACCCACCAAGAGGAGCCGCCACGGCAGTCGCGGTTGGGGGGAAACAACCAGAGGTCCGGCCGGATCTGCTGGGGCGGACGGCCCGACTCCAGAGCGGAGGTCATCACAGACACGGTGGTTCACCGCAGTTCTCACTACTTTGATGTCAGCACGTTCAGCGGTCCGGGAGTGGAGCCTTGAGCACGATCCTGCGCGGCAGACCCTGGCCCCTGGGCAGCAGCTTGAGTGAGCTGGGCGTGAATTTTTCGGTGGCGGCACCGGGCGCCAATCGGGTGGAACTGCTGTTGTTCGAGTCTGGTGAAGCCGCCAGCCCCTGCGAGGTGATCGATCTGGAAGGCGATCGGCACCGCTCGGGTGATTACTGGCATGTGGAATTGCCAGGACTGCAGGCCGGCTGCTGCTACGGCTACCGAGTGTTCGGTGCTCTGGCCCCCGGCGGACATGGCTTCCACCCCGGCAAGGTGCTGCTCGACCCCTGCGCCCGAGCGATTGACGGCTGGTCGGTGTACGAACGTGGCGCCGCCACTGGAGCGTCGCCCAACACCGACTGCTGCCTGAAGGGTGTGGTGTGTGAACGGAATCGCTTCGACTTCGATGCGCATCCGCGACCGCGGCACAGCTGGCAAAACACGGTGATTTATGAGCTGCACGTGGGCGGCTTCACCAAGGCGGAAGACAGCGGCGTCGCTGCGGAGCATCGCGGCAGCCTGCTGGGGGTGATCGACAAGATCCCCTACCTGAAGAGCCTGGGCGTCACCACGATCGAATTGCTGCCGGTGCAGGCCTTCGACCCCCAGGACGCCCCTCCCGGACGCGACAACGTATGGGGCTACAGCCCGCTGAGCTGGTTCGCACCGCATCAGGGCTATGTGTGTGGTGACGACCCACTGCTGGCCCGCGACCAAATGCGGGCCCTGGTGGCGGCCTGCCATGACGCCGGGCTGGAGGTGCTTCTGGATGTGGTTTACAACCACACCACCGAGGGCAACAGCCAGGGCCCCACCTTGAGTTGGCGGGGCTTCGCCGACCGCACGTACTACCACCAGAACGACAAGGGTCAGTATTTGGATGTCAGCGGCTGCGGCAATTCGATTGCGGCCCACCAACCCATCAGCCGTGAGCTGATCCTGGAGTCTCTGCGCTGCTGGGCTCTGGAACTGGGGGTGGATGGCTTCCGTTTCGATCTCGGCATTGCTCTGAGCCGTGGCGAAGGGCTCAAACCGCTGGACAAACCGGCCTTGTTTGAAGCAATGGAAGCCGACCCCTTGCTGAGCGAACTGAAGCTGGTGAGCGAACCGTGGGACTGCGGCGGCCTCTACCGGCTTAATGACTTCCCGGCCCAACGCATCGGCACCTGGAACGGTCGGTTCCGCGATGCGCTGCGCAGCTTCTGGAAAGGTGATGACGACAGCACCTGGGCCCTGGCGCAGCGACTGCGCAGCAGCCCGGATCTCTACGACGGCAAAGCGGCGAGCCTTGGGCGTTCGATCAACCTGCTCACCGCCCACGACGGCTTCACGCTGCTCGATCTGGTGAGCTTCAACGGCAAGCACAACCTGGCCAACGGCGAGGACAACCGCGACGGGGAAAACCACAACACCAGCTGGAACCATGGCGTGGAGGGTCCCACCAGCGACCCGGCGATCCGGGCGCTGCGCAAGCGCCAGCAGCGCAATCTGCTCACCACGCTGCTGTTCGCACGGGGCGTCCCGATGCTGCTGATGGGCGATGAAGTGGGCCGCAGCCAGGGCGGTAACAACAACACCTGGTGTCAGGACACCCCCTTGAGCTGGATGATCTGGTCGGAAACCCACTGCGATGAAGCGCTGCTGACCTATGCCCAGAGGCTGCTGAAGGTGCGCTCCCAGCTGGCGGAGCTGATCAATCCCCTCGTGGCCCACAGCGAGCCGCCGCCACCGCCGGCACCATCCGCGGACACGCCCGAAACGCCCGAATCGCCCGAACCACGTCTCAGTGAGCCAGAGGGGCTGTGGCGCCAATGGCATGGCGTAGAACTGAACAAACCGGATTGGGCCAGTTGGTCCCACTGCCTGGCCTACAGCGTGCAACGGGGCAGCGAAGGGGCAGCACTTTGGATTGGATTCAACGCCTACTTCAAGGCGATGCACTTCGATCTGCCCGAGCCGTCATCACCTTGGTGCCGACTCATCGATACCGCCCTCACCGCTGGCGAAGACTTGCCGACTGCCCTGGAACCTTGGAGCCCCAAGGGTGTGCCGCTGGAGGCCCGAAGCCTGGTGGTGATGGTGGCCCGCGATGAGGCCGCCAAACTCAAGCTCTGAGTGTTGGCTTGAAGCAAGCGGGCGGCGGGAATCGAACCCGCATCATCAGCTTGGAAGGCTGAGGTTTTACCACTAAACTACGCCCGCACCAAAACATCCGTACCAATGCCGCAGAGGCCTGGTGGGTGTTGTGCCTAACCATTATGGCGGTCCGTCCGCCCCCCTTCCTGCCCGATGAGCACGAGCACCCTGGCCGGGGGATCCCGCCGGCGCCTGATGGTTGCGTACGGACTGGGAGATGCCGGCACAGGATTGGCCGCGACGCAGCTGGGGTTTTACCTGTTCCCATTCTTCACATGTACGGCGGGCCTACCGGCGTTCATTGCCGGCTCGCTGCTGACGGTGATCAAAGTGTGGGATGCCATCAACGACCCGCTGATCGGCTGGATGAGCGACCACACCCAAAGCCGCTGGGGGCCGCGCATCCCCTGGATTCTCGGGGCTGCACTGCCGCTGGGCATCAGCCTGTCGGCGATGTGGTGGGTTCCGGAGGGAACCACCCTGCAGCGCACCTTTTACTACGTGGTGATGGCCATCTTGCTGATGACGGCTTACACGAGCGTCAACCTGCCCTACGCAGCGCTCTCGACTGAACTCACTAGCGACACCGCCATCCGCACCCGCCTGAACGCGGCCCGTTTCACCGGCTCCATCGTGGCTGGACTCAGCGGGTTGATCGTGGCCTCATTGGTGCTCACTGATGGGGCGGATGGTTATCTGCGCATGGGGCGGATTACTGGCACCATTGCCACCCTCGCCACCCTGGCCTGCTGCTGGGGTCTGGCCCCCTACGCCAAGAAATCAGCGCGGCCGATTAACCAGGCAGAGCCGCCACTGGCGCAGCTCAAGCGCATCCGCTCCAATCCCCGTTTTTTGATGGTGCTGGGGCTGTATCTGGCGCTCTGGTTCGGCCTGCAGCTGATGCAGGTGGTGGCCTTGATCTGGCTGGTGCAGGTGGTGCACGTTCCCCCGAATCTCTCCACCTGGATCCTGCTGCCCTTCCAGTTGAGTGCCCTGCTGGGCCTGCAGCTGTGGAGCCTGCTCTCCAATCGGCGAGGGCGCCTGGTGGCCCTGCGCTGGGGCGCGGGACTGTGGATCGTGGCCTGCCTAATCTCGATGGTATTCCCAGCCATGCAGCACGGCGGTACCCCGGCTGAATTGACTCCGCTGATCGGTCTGATTGCGCTGGTGGGCATCGGCGCCTCGACCGCCTATCTGATCCCTTGGTCACTGCTGCCAGACGCCATTGACGCCGATCCCACCCGACCGGCCGGGCTTTACACCGCCTGGATGGTGCTCGGCCAGAAACTGATCATCGGCGTGAGCATGAGCGTGTTCGGTGGGTTGTTGTCGCTGACCGGCTACATCTCCAGTGCGAGCTGCGAAGGCGCCATGAACTTCATCGAGCAGCCGGCCTCAGCACTGTTCGCCATCCGCATGAGCATGGGGCTGATTCCCGCCATCCTGGTAGGCATTGGCCTCCTGGTGATGCGTCGCTGGCCCGACCGCGGCGCCCATCTGCAACGCACATGAGCACGTCCCGCCTCCGAGTCCGCCTCAAATCGCCCCGTTGGCTGAACCGCCTGGGAAGCAGTCTGATCATTGGCGGGCAGGCGGTCACTGCCACCGCCAGAGGACGGATCAACACCATCGACCTGCTGGATCAACTGCAAGAAGCCGGCCCTGGCAGCTTCCTGATCGTGATCATCACCGCCCTGGCCGCCGGAACAGTGTTCAACATCCAGGTGGCCAAGGAATTGAGCAGCATGGGTGCCAACGCCACCGTGGGCGGGGTGCTGGCCATCGGCCTGGCACGGGAGATCGCCCCCCTGCTCACCGCCACGCTGCTCACGGGCAAGGTGGCCACCGCCTATGCAGCGCAGCTGGGCACGATGAAGGTGACCGAGCAGATCGATGCCATCACGATGCTGCGCACGGATCCGGTGGAATACCTCGTGGTGCCACGCCTAA
>MDTA01137561.1_pt1 | contig 22657 bp, 22 predicted proteins | sample 811151 | NCBI WGS metagenome assembly MDTA01 (sample SAMN05326648, study PRJNA326480) | marine metagenome | isolation source: seawater | place: Indian Ocean: South | collected 2010
CTAATTGTTTGAAATGAAAACATTAATCTATTTATTGATGGTATCATTCTAAATACAGCTACACCGAAAAATGCCAATATAGATATGATTTTTTCATTTTCAAATTTGTAAAGAACCATAAAAATTATCAACAAACATATTCCAAACACAGAAAATAATTCAATACCAATTCTTGGAAATTGAGCTGAAAAATTATAAAAGAAATTACTGTCTTCAGAACTTTTTGTATTTTTTTTAAATATATTAAAAAAAAATAATTCTTTAGAAAATACTTTGAGCTCCTTTATATTTTGAAATCCTAACTTGCAATATTTGATTACATTTTCCTCACTCTCTAACCGTATAGATCCAAAGTTTTTTAGTTTTGGTGCAATAATCTTAAAGTAGAGAAAACTCATAATTACTATAACTGTAATAAGAGCTAGTGAAAGCCAAAACTTGTAAAAGAGCATAAATATAAAAATACTTAAAATTACCAAGAGCTCAGATAAAAATATTAGTATGCTACTCAAAAAATTGTTTGAAAAATCGAATGTCACATTTGAAATATTAGAAACCAATCTTGATTGATCTTGTTTTGAAAAATCCTTGTAATCTTGAAATATATAACCTTTAAATAAACTATTTCTTATAAGTGACGAGAATTTTGATACATATTTAAATATATTCCTAAAAACAATTAAAATAAAAATATTTTTTAATGAAAAGAAAAGTATAATAAAAACTGTAATTAAAAGTATAATCTCATTTTGAGATTTATCTTTTAAGAATTCATTAAGAAAATAAAGATTTAAATTTGAAAATAATTTATCAGATAGTAAAACTGATATAAATGGAATAATTATTCCAACTCCAATTACTTCCAATAAAGAAACTGCTATTAGAGAAATTATTAAAAAATGAATTTTACTTTTTTCAAAAAAAGATAATATAAATAATAACTTACTAAACATTTTATAAAATTATGTGGAAACTAAATCTGAATAATATTTTTTAAACTTTCTGAAATAAAATATTTTATTATTTATTTCGTCATATGTTGTGAAAGTCCTATCAAAAACCAAGTTATTATATTTCATTGTTCCTCCTCCAGAAAAAAATACAAACTTTGGTTTATATGATATTATTTGACTTAAATTATCTTTATTGAAATTAATTCCTGGTACACCATGTGTAAAAGAAAATATATCAATATAATTTTTATATTTTTCTAAATACATTTTATTCTTAAAATAGTAATTCTTAATCTCATATTTACTTAAATGCAAAATATTCCAATGATCATAAAAATGATTTCCAAAAAAAACTAGTTTGTTATTTTGTTGATTGTTCAAATCCTCTTCTGTTACTATCTTACCTTGATAATCTTGAATATCTGTTGTTATTATTTTATTATTTTCTGAAAATAGTTTAAAAATTTTAGGTGTTATTTGATAAAAATCGCAAGATCTAATATTTGATCTCTCAATAATAAATTTTTTAAATTCCATACTATGAGTACATAAATAATCAATTGTTGATACAATATTTGGCTGATGTTTAATTATCGGTCTACAATTCAAGAAGTGAATTGATGGAATATTTAAGCTATTTAATATCGGTATTCCATTTTTGAATGATCCATAATAACCATCATCAAAAGTAATTAATGCCTTTGATTTTTGGTTGTCAAAAATTTCATTCGGGGAAACAATATTATAATTATTTTTTATCCATTTTATTATTTTTTCAAATTCATCAACTGTGTGAAAAATTTTATGTTTTTTTTGAAATTCACTCGGCTTATTAGTTACCTCATGAAATAAAAAAATTGTTAAACTTTCTTTTTTATTAGTAAATTTAAAATTATAATAATATATATTCCCAATTATTTTTTTAATTATATTTTTAATCATAATTTTAGCTATGCTAATATTATTAATAAACTATAATTTATAGTCAGGATTATAAATCATACAATTATCTGTACATAGTTTTGGTGGTATTTTATTAATAATTTTTTCTCTTTCGGATTTGTAATATGAATTGTTCCATAGACTTTCAACCGTTGTATCACTATCTAGAATGTTACCAATATTCCAATCTCCATTATAATCTTGAGCACATAATAAAAGCTGACCATTAGCAGTAATAGTCATGGTGCTATGCGCGTGTGGACATTTTGATATTGCATCTAGATGTTCTTTTTCGTTTAAATATTTTTTTCTTTGATATTTTGGGTCATTCGACTCTTTAACTTTATCTCCATATCTTATATATGGCTTTTTAAAAATAAATCTTAAATTTAAATTTTCACAAAATTTCTTAAAATCTTCAACTTCATCATAGTTATGATCAAAAACAATATACTGTGGTAAAATTGTTACAGGGTTCGAATAGTAATTATTAATCTTATTTAAAAGTTTAATATTCTCTAAAACTTTTTCTACCTTTCCTCCAATCCTATATTTTTCATAGACATTTTGACTATATCCATCAATTGAAATTATTAATGTACCCAATCCAGAAGTAATTAATTTTTCAGCTTTTTTTTCATCAATCAACATACCATTGGTACTAATATGGGTATGAGCATATTTTGAAGATATTTCTATCATATCAAAAATATTTTTATTCATTAATGGTTCACCCCATTTATGAAGATAAATCAAATTTGCATGCTTCTCTAATTTTTTTGATATAATTTTGAATTCATCTAATTTCATAATTTTTTTTGTTCTTGTTACAGAATCCACTCCTATTACACATTCTGGACATGCTAGATTGCATGCTAAAACAGTTTCTACATAAAAAACTGTTGGTAATCCATCTGCAGATGGTTGGTGATTTGCAATAAAGGGTTTTGGTTTTTTAATATTTTTCATTAACACAATTTAATATATGAATGTTTTGATATATTATTATTTAGATATTTTACAAGTATTTAAGTCTATCTTCAAAATAAACATTATTTTAGAAATACAATAAAGATAAAAATACTCAAAACCCTAATTTAATGTTGTATAGGTAGCTATTTAAGGTTTTTTATAAATTTCGATAATTCATCAGAATTTTTTAAAACATTAATACCATGATTATATACATCATTAGTATCTACAAAATTACTTGAGTCATAATATATAGATGGTTTATTTGCTTTTTTTGCAATCAATGCTGTAGATGAAAATGGCATAGAAATTGAACCAAGAGTAGAACTAGCAATATCATATACGGGCAATTCAGAAGTTAAAAATATGATTTCATTGTTATTTCTATATTTTTCAAAAATTTTTAGATCTCTTTTGTACTCATCATTTTCTTTTTTTTTTTTCATTTTAATTACCATCTTAATATTATTTGAACTCAATATCTCATAGATATCTTGTAAAAAGTTATTTAATAATTCCTTATCATTATAGAAATATTCACTAAGTCTACTTATCCCATAATTAGTTTTAGTATCACTAAACGGAAAAACAGAAAAGGATTGAGATGGAATTATTATTTCATTTTGTTGCTTTAAATTATGATAATAGCCTTCATATGGATTTATATTTACGTGAGTAACTTTATTAATTATTTTAATATTTTTTCTTAAAATATTTTCTATGGCAGAGTGCCATACTAAATAATTTTTCCAATTATAAATTTTATATCCCAAAAAGTCATAATCATTATCATTTTCGTTTTTTTTATAAATTTTATTACTCTCAGACAAAGAATTAATTGAGCTTTTTAAATAAATACTAATAGTACTTTTTTTTTTTTCTAATTCGATTGCCCATAAAGGTTTATAAGTATTTGCATACCAATAAAAAAAAATATTTTTAGGTACTTTTTTTGAATATGAGAATATTTGAGAAATAATTAGTTCTTCATGTAAAACTGCATAACCCCATTTTAAAAGAGTTAAATTTGATAAAATTTTTATTTGAATTTTTAAAAAATCAAATATTAATTTGAATATATTTATCTCAGTTAATAAATAATCATAATTATTTTTTAAGAAAGCATATTGATCAAAATAATTATTGCCTTTATTGTATACAGAGGTTGCAATAATATAATCATTGGTATTATTTTTTTTATACCAATGAACTAAGCTTTGTGCTTCTGAATTTTTTATAAGTTCTTTATAATTATGTATTTCAAATCCCAAATCTTTCGGAGTATCCCCTACAAAAATTGAAAAATTTTTGTCATTTAAATTAGGTATTTTTTTGTTTTTATAAAAATTAAAAATTTTTGTTTGTTTTATAAGTGCAGAAAAAATTATTTTTACAAATAATAAAAATCCTTTAAAATATTGACTAAGGACATAAATTGCCCATAAAAACCTGGATCCAATAATATTTATTTTTATTCCATTATCACCTAATACTCTTATCCATTTTTTTGGGAGAGGATAAATAAATTTTTTTTTTTTTCCAAAATAATAAAACAATAATTGTAAAAAATTACTATTAGCAAAAATTAGATTATCATTTAAGTACTGAATTAAAGAATTTTTAAATTCTAAATTTTTTATTTTATCACCATAAAACTGATCAGAAAAATTTACATCTAGCATTTGACTTTTAATTTTTCTAAGTAAGCTTAAATTTTTATTCTTTAAAACTGATCTGAAACCTCTTTTTTTATATAGATTAATATTAAAAATACTAAAGTTCAAAAGTAATAATTTAATTAATATAATTTTTATGTTTTTAATCACAGGAAAGCTTTTAATATAATAATTCTTTATTATAACTAAGAATTTTATTGTAGAATATAAAAAAAAATTGTAGCTAATTTTCTTTAATTTATGAATGAAATTAAAATAATTTACTCACCAAAAAAAACAAAAAACTATATTGCAACAATTGCCATTGGAAAAAATTATTATTCTAATTGGAGAAAATATATTCTTAAAAATTGGCTAAATTACTGCAAAAAAAATTCTATTGGTTTGATAGTAGTTTATAAAGATTTAATAGAAAAAAATAATAATTGGAAAAGTCCTAATTGGCAAAAATTATTAATTGGTAACCTTATAATAAAAAACAAAATAAAAATAAACAATGTTTGTTACTTGGATACAGATATTTTAATAAATCCTTTATCACCAAATGTTTTTAAAAATTATGAAACAAATAAAATTTCTTTGGTATCTCAGGTTAAAAATATTCCTTATTCATTGGAAAAGATAAGAAAAAAAATTGCTTTCAACAGACATTATTTTTATAGTAAAAAATACCCCCTAGACTCATCACTTTTTATGAGTTTGCAACAAATTTATAAATACCATAATGTTCCAAATCAAAAAGATTATGCGTGTAGTGGTTTCTTTATTTTTAACGTAAAAAATCATTCTTCTTTTTTAAAAAAAATTTTTGATAAATATAATATTAAAACAAAAACACTTACTGGGGGAGAAGAACCTTTATTTAACTATGAAGTCTTAAGAAAAAAGAAAATAAAATGGTTGGATTATAAATTTCAAGCTCTATGGATTTATGAAATTTGTCATAGATTTCCATTCTTATATGAAGCAAGAAAAAATAATGCGCTTGTAAAAAAATGTGTGGAATTATGCCTAATGGATAATTATTTTCTTCATTTTGCTGGAAGTTGGCATGAAAGCAGCATGTGGAAGATTAAAAATATTTTTGAATCCAAAAAAATTAATTTTTTAAATAAAAAATTTAAAGAATATGAAAAACGAAAATTAAAAGCTAAGCCTAAAGGAAGAATTGTAGGTAAATAAATGGATAATATTTTTTGGTGTAAAAATTGTTTAAATATGTCTACAAGACCTAGAATTAAGTTTGATAAAAATGGTATTTGTAATGCATGTCAATGGTCTAATTTAAAAAAAACATTCAATTGGAAAAAAAGAGAAAAGATTCTTAAAAACCTATTATCGAAATACAAATCTAAAGACGGTGGCTTTGACTGTATTGTTCCTGTAAGTGGTGGAAAAGATGGATCATATGTTGCTCATCAACTTAAGCATAAATATAAGATGAATCCTTTAACAGTAACATCTAGACCTGCATTGAGTTTAGAAATAGGTGAAAGAAACCTAAGGAATTTTATAAATTCTGGTTATGATCATATACATGTGACCCCAAATGAAAATGCTATGAGAAAATTAAACAAATTAGGTTTTATTCATATGGGTTTTCCATATTATGGGTGGCTAATATCAATTTACTCAGTAATTGTTAAAATTTCAGCGAAATTTAAAATTCCATTAATATTTTTTGCAGAAAATGGTGAAGTAGAATATGGAGGATCCTTCAATACAGAAAAAATAAATATGGATTTTTCTGATTGGAAAAAAATTTTTGTTGAAAAAGGTTATGAAAAAATAATAAGAAAATCAAAGCTAAAAAAAGAAGAATTGTTTTGGTTTGATATTAGAAATGAGAAAAAAATAAAAAATAACAAATTTTTTATAACATGGTGGAGTTTTTTTGAACCATGGGACTCTTACAAAAATTATTTATTAGCTAAAGAACAATATAATTTAGAAGAAATTGATGAGAGTAATTCAGGTACTTTTACAAACTTTGCACAAAATGACCAAGCTCTGTATGCTCTACACGCATATTTGATGTATTTAAAATTTGGATTTGGAAGAGCAACTCAGGATGCAGGAATAGAGATTAGAAGAGGTGCGATGACAAGAGATCAAGCAATTAATTTGGTAAATATTTATGATGGTAGATTTCCTTCAGAAAATATTGATAAATATCTAAAATACTACCAAATGAGTAAAAAAGAATTTAATAAAACTATCGATAAATGGGCTAATAAAAAAATATTCTATAAATCAAAAAAAGGATACTGGCTTCCAAAATTTAAAATTATTTAATTATTACTGATGAAATTTAATATAATTTTAAAATGAAAAAAAAGATAATTACAATTATTGATTATGGTATGGGCAATCTGATTTCAATTGAAAATGCAATAAAATATTTAAATCACGAATGTATAATAACAAGTGATAATAAAAAAATTGAAAAAAGCAATATACTAATTTTACCCGGTGTCGGATCATTTTATCAGGCTATGATAAAATTAAATAAACTTGGAATTTCTAAATCAATAAAAAATGTATTAAAAAAAAAACAGACAAAAATGTTAGGAATTTGTTTAGGAATGCAACTTATGGCAAAAGTAGGTTATGAAGATAAAAAAATAAATGGACTTGGACTAATAGATGCAGAAGTTAAGAAATTTAATTCAAATAAAAAAATAAAAATTCCTCATGTTGGTTTTAATAAAGTAACTACAAATCATTATAAAGGCTTATATAAGAATTTGGAAAAATTGAATTATTTTTACTTTACCCATTCATATAAAATGAGTCTGATTAATGAACGAAATAGTTATCATTATGGATATTGTGATTATGGTTCAAAATTTCTAGCATCATTTGAAAATGGAAAAATTTTCGGAACTCAATATCATCCAGAAAAAAGTCAAGACAATGGGTTAAAAATGCTAAAAAATTTTATAAATCTATGAAACCAAAAAAAAGGATTATTTTTACTTTATTATACTCAAATGGATTTTTTGTACTGAGCAGAAATTTCCAAATTCAAAAAATAGGTAAAATTTCATGGTTAAAAAAAAATTATAATTTTTTAAAAATTACTAAAGCAATCGATGAACTGATTGTACTAAATATAAGAGATAAAAAAAAAAACTTTGATAATTTTTGTGAAATAATTAAAGAAATTTCATCTGAAATTTTTATACCAATAGCTGCAGGTGGAGGAATTAAAAACTATGATGATGCAAAAAAAATTTTAAGATCGGGAGCAGATAAAATAATTGTAAACACTTTATTATTTAATAAGAAAGAAATAGTAAAATTAAGTAAATACTTAGGAAATAATTGCATAGTTGGATCAATAGATGTTAAATTAAAAGATAAAACATTATCGATTTGGGATAATAACAAAAATCAACTTTTAAAAACAAATATAAAAAAAATATTTAATCAGATATCAAAACTTCCAATTGGTGAATTATATGTTAATTCAATTGATAGAGATGGTACAGGGCAAGGTTACTTTTTTGAAATTTTAAATTTAATTCCAAAAAAAACAAATTTTCCAATCATAATTGCTGGTGGTGCTGGAAATTGGATGCACTTACAAGAAGGACTTCTTAAAAAAAATTTATCTGCTGTAGCAACTGCAAATTTACTTAATTTTATAAATGATGGACTAATTAATGCTAGAAAAAATATTATTTTAAATAAAGTAGACCTACCTATCTGGTAATTTCTAAGTTATTGGGCAATCCTGGTATTTATTTTTGGGGATGAATTTAGTGTTATAAGCATTTAAAAATAATTTTGTAAGTGACACATTAACTTCAAATAAATCTTTATATTCTGGAATTGTATTTTTTTTTGACAAAATATCACTAAAAGATCTTAAAGTTATTTGACTTTGTAGTGGTGTTTTAAATTTATAACTAGATATTAATTTTTTTTCATCTTTTTTTTTTTATATTAAATTTTTTAACATAATAATAATCTCTACCTGCATCAAATTCATATAAAATATTCTTCAATTCTATTGTCATTTCTGGTTTAAGATTTTTTTTATGATCATCATTCATAATAAGATGATTATTGTTATCAACTTTAGCATGAATAGAACCTGCAAATTCAATAAAATTTTCTCTTTTAGATTTATATATGTGCATTTCATTTTTGTTTGAAATATAAATTTTTTTTCTATTTGTAAAAAAGATTAAAAGATCAATATAGTGAATTGCATTTGAGGCTAATCCCCATTTACTTCAACTAATTTTAATTTTAATATTTTTTTTATAATCTTTATCTCTTATTTTTTTGAATAATGGCCAATTACGCATTGGACAATTAATGAATACTTTTAATTTTTGATTTTTAATTATATTAAGCGCGTATTTATAATGTTTAATATTTTGAAAAACAAATTTCTCTAATATAAAATGTTTCACTTTAAAATTGCTGACAATAAATTTAAAAATCTTAAATCTTACGTCTGAATTTGTAGAAATCACAACAAGATCAAATTTAATTTTTTTTTCTAAATGATTAATATTTTTATAAAAATATAATTTACTATTTAAAAATTTCCTTTCAAAATTTTGATTTTCAAGTTTCTTCTTCTCAACAAGATAAAATTCTTTTATTTTACTTGATTTTCTAAGTGACTCTAAGTGTCTCTTTCCAATATTACCAACTCCAATAATTAAAATTTTCATAATTTTAATTTTTATATTGATAGCCACCCACCATCTACGATCAAATTAGTACCAGTAACATAACTAGATGATTGCGATCCCAGAAATAAAGTTGCACCACAAATTTCCTTTGGACTTCCTAATCTTTTCATTGGAACTTGATTTGAATAGTGTTTAAGGAAATTTTTATTTTGACTGTTTGAAAATCCTGCTACTTGACCTAACAAGCCCCCTGGAGAAATACAATTTATCCTTATATTGTATCTTCCATAATAAGAAGCCATTTGTTTTGTTAGGTTTATTATTCCTCCCTTAACCATAGAATATGTAATATTTTCTCTCATGTTTGTTTTTTTGTATATATTTAAATTTTGCCCAACAACTCCATAAATAGAACCAAAGTTAATTATACTCCCTTGAACCTTAGTTTTAAGCATAAAATTTGCTACACACTTAGAAAGCCAAGCAGTTGTTACAAGCTGATATTCTGTATTCTTTTTTAAGTTATCATATGAAGCTTGTTTAAAATTATTTTTAGACCAATCACCTGTATGAGCATAAGAAAGATTTATAAATATATCTAACTTTTTTATTTTTTTTAAAATAATAGGAAAATTTTTTTTTATATGAGTTTCATCTTTTAAATCAAAAAATTCAAATTGAATATTTCTTTTTTTTTTTAATTTTTTCTGATTTTTTTTATAAAGACTAACGTTGTAATCCAAAATAAATACATTTGAACCAAATGAAGAAAATGCATCAACAACCTCTTTACCAATTAAACCAAGTCCTCCTACAACAATTACATTTTTATTTTTTACATTAAATAAATTTTTATAATCTATTTTTTTCATTTATTTTTTATTAAAAAAGAAACAATTTTAAAGTCTGTATAAGTGTCTATATCAAAAGATCTATTTTTTGGCATTAAATAAATTCCTGTTTTACTGTTAAACAAGGTATTTCTTTTAAGAAGAGTTTTTCTTTTCCAAATATAAATAGATGCATTTAAATCAAAAGTTTTTGGTGCTTTTTGCCTAGAAAAAATATTTTTTATTTTTTTGACAAGTTTAACTTTACTTTTATTTTTTTCTATAATGTTGAAATAAGGATTTCTACTTGATTCACATACTGAAAATAAATTGTCATATTTTTTTTTTTTTAAAAAATTTAAATGATTTTTTTATATCTATGATTTTTCTTAATGGTGAAGTAGCATCTAAATCTACAATATAATCAAATTTTTTTTTATAGTATTTTTCACTTTTTTTCAAAGAATCACGTATGACTTTTATTTTAGAAATATTATCGCCAGATAAATTTGCTTGTCTTAAAAACCAACTAGAAGCACCAAATTTTATTGAAATTTTTTGTATTTTTTTTGAGTCTGTTGATACTACAATATTTTTAAAAATTTTTGATTTTACAGCCTGTTGAATTGTATAATAAATTAAAGGTTTCCCGTTTAATAATTTTATATTTTTATTTTTTATACCTTTTGAACCAGCTCTTGCACAGATTGTACATAAAATATTCATTACTTATTACCATCAAATTTTTTCAAATATCGCATAACTTTCACAGCTTCTTTAATTGAACATAAATTTTTAAGTTCTTTATTTAAAATTTTATTATGAACAGTTGTGTAAGTATTTTTTATGCTATCATTGAAATATATCAATTTATCCTTTTTTTTTTCATGTTTTATTTTTATAGAGTTTTTTAAAAGGTCTGCATTTAATTGAAAATTTTTTGCATTTATAATTATTTCCCTCTTAGGAATATGAGAAAAATAGTTAAGCGATATTTTCATTAATTTTTTTTTATTTGACAGCAAAGCTATAAAAAAATCATTAGTATCAATATCTAGATTTGAAATTTTATTTGTATATGAATAAACTATTTTAAAATCTCCAAATATAGATAATGCATAATCTATTTCATGACTTAGATCATTAAGGACGCCACCACCAAGATTTTTTTTTCCACTACTACTTTCTCGATAACCTATATTAGTTCTCCAATTAGGAAGATATGAAGAGCATTCAATAAATACATTAAAATAGTGTTTATTTTTAATAAACATTTTTAAATATTTTATCAAATTTAATTATCTTAAATTATAATTGACAAAATAATTATTTTTTAACTTTTCTTTAATCCGAATGTATTTATGAAACAAAGGTTTCTCAATTAAAATGATTTTGTTTCTTAATTTTTTTTCTAAAAAAGAAAAATTTGTATAATGTTTTGAATTAGGAGTTGAAACAATTATATAATCTGGATCGAAACTAACTATACTATTTATATTGTTACTAAATGTTACTTTATTTGATTTTTTTAAGTTTCGATTTGTAATTATTAAAAAATGTTTGATTTGTTTAAACCCTTTAAGTGTTCGCAAATGGAGTTCACCTATTGAACCATACCCTATTATAGTAACCTTTATTTTTTTTTTAGATTTACTTGTATATCTTTTTAAACTCATTCCAATTTCCAATATCAATCCAAGATTGCTCGTCAACTAAATAAGTGTCAATTTTGATATTTCTTTTTAGCAGGAGATTGATTAATTCATCAAAATCTAATTTTAAATTTCTTTTAGGTATTAGTTTAATCAAAGTTTTATTTATTATATACATTCCAATATTAATAAAAAAATTATATTTAGGTTTTTCATTTAGCTTAATTAATTGATGATTATTATCTACAACACAAGCTCCATAAGGTAATGAAAACGCTTTTGATGAACAAAATACAGTTAATTTATTTTTATTATTTATGTGATCTTCTATTGGATTTGAAAGATTAAATTTTGTAATAACATCACAATTTATTATTACTAAATTTGAGAAAATTTTATTTTGAAAAAATTTAATAGCTCCTGCAGTTCCTAATGGAGATTTTTCCTCTAAAAATTTAATTTTTATCTTTGGTTTATATTCTTCTAAATATGCTTTTAAAATCTTTGACTTATAATTAATAGAGATAAAAATTTCTTTAAAACCAATCGATATAAAGTTTTCAATTATATATGCAATTGCCGTTTTATCTTCAATAGGTAAAAGTGGTTTAGGTAAAACGTTTGTAAATGGTCTCATTCTTTTTCCCAAACCACCTGCCATTATTAGAACTGCTGTTTTTTTTAATCTTGCCTTAGATAGTGCATTTTGTTTGTATATTTCTCTTAATGTTAGAATTTTTATCAATCTTTTATTTTTCTTTACAACTGGAAGTACATCGATCTGTTTTTTTATCATTTGCTTTGAAATTTCTTTTAAATCAAAGCTGTTCTCAAAAAAAAATATTGCTTGCTTGTTGTAGAATTTTATAATTTTTGAATTTAAACTTACTTTCTTATACAGACATCTTCTGATATCACCATCACTCAAAGTTCCTAGAAGTTTATTTTTTTCGTCAACAACTACTAAACATTTCACTCCTGTTTGATTTAGTTTTTGAATTGCTTGTTTAAAAGTTGTGTTTTCTCTTATAGTAAAATTTTTGTTCATTTTATAATTAAAGTAAATTTTTAATCTTAAGGATTTGTTTATATGTATTATCTAAAGCATTTTTTTTATAATAATAGTTTTTTGTACCATTTAATGTTTTTTTAAATTTTTCACTTAAAATCTTATTAAATGAATGTTGAATATTTTTGATACTATAATTACAACTTATTATATTTTTCGCAAAAATTCTTCCCTTTTGTCTATCCCCAATATTAACTACTCCCTTTTTAAAACTAGGAACTTCTAGTATTCCACTTGAAGAGTTTCCAACAACACCATCAACGTATTTTAATATTGAGAAATAATACTTTTGACCAAATGAACTTACATAAAAAGCATTTTTCCTTTTTTTAACATATTTATCAATTATCTCCTTAATAATATTGCTCTCTTGATCTGCATTTGGAGAAGTGAATATATAATTAATATCTTTATTTTTTTCCAAAACTTTAATTAAATTAGTAAAATTTTTTTTTGTTTTATTATTTTCAGTAGTTAAAGGGTGAAAAGTTATTAAAAGATTTTTTTTAGAAAAATTGATATTAAATTTTTTTTTAATTTCAGTTTTAGAAATATACTGTTTATATTTTAAATTATTTAGTGATAAATGACCAAAATTATAAACATTATTTTTAGTATTCAGAAGTTTAATAACTCTATGCTTAGATTTCTCGTTTGTAGTAAAATGAAAATTTGATAAATGTGTTATTGCATTTCTGAATTTATCATCATAACTACCTTTTGTTATATCTCCACCACAAAAATGGATAATTGGAATCTTAAAAATAGTTGCTACAAAAGATGCAATAAATATTTCATATCTATCACCAAGTACTAATACTATTTTGGGTTTCGATTTTATAAAATTATTTGATAATTTGTTTATAAGTTTTGAGCAAAAACTTGTAATATCATAAAAGTTTTTTGTCTTAAAATTAATTTTTAATTTTTTTATTCTTTTATTATTAATTTGAATTTCTTTTGCTGTATTACCGTATTTTGTTGAAAAATGTGAACCGATTGCAGTTATACTTAAATTTATTGACTTGTTATTTTTTAACTTATCTAACAAATCAGACATGATACCATAATCTGCTCTCGACCCTGTAATAAACTGAATATTAATTTTTTTACTCACTTATAAGTTGTCCTAAATTATAATTTTTCCGTGAAACTTTTCCTAAAATTTTGAGTAATTTTCTTGGTTTCATACCAATCTGAGGTCTTTTTAAAATCAAATTTTTATTTGAAAATATTTCGCCTTTTCTTATTTGTTTTTTTGCAAATATTGATTTTCTTATATATTTTAAGTTTATCTTTTCAGACTTAAAAACTTTTTTTACATCCTGACCTAAAATTGTTTTCAAATTTTGAATATTTTTTATTAAGCTTTCAAATTCTTTAGGCTCTAAGCTGCTACTATGGTCTGGTCCTCTCATTTTTTTATTTAAAGTAAGGTGTTTCTCAATGAATGAAGCTCCTTGCAAATAAGCTGCTAATGGTACTAATGTACCCTCAGAATGATCAGAATATCCAACATTCATTTTGAATTTAGCTTTTAGCATTTTAATTACATTCAAATTAATTTCATTCATTTTTGCTGGATAAGAACTTGTACAATGTAAAAGTGTAATTTTTTTTTTAGATAAATTATTGCTAGTTAAAATTCTAACTGCAGTCCGTATCTCATTAATTGAAGAAGCCCCTGTTGATAATATTACATCCAACTTTAATTTTGAAAAATACTTAAGCATATCAAGGCTTTCGATTTCACCTGATGCTATTTTTACTATTTTAAGGTTCAATTTATTCACTAAAAATTTTGCACTATCAATATCAAAAGGAGATGCTAAATAAGATATTTTTTTTTTCTTACAATATTTAAAAAGAGAATAATGTTGTCCATAAGATAACTCATATTTTTTTAACATATTGTATTGATTAATATTCTTTTTATCTCTTTGGTACGGAGCACTTTTAGCACTTCGAGAAACTAAATTATCTGTATTATAAATTTGAAATTTTACGTAATCTGCTTTCATTCTTACAGCATGATCAATTAATTTTTTTGCTATTTTAATAGACCCATTATGATTAACACCAATTTCTGCAATAAATTTTGTATTATATTTTATCACTTTATAATTAAGCTATTTTTAATATTTTTTTTGATTACTGCACCAGCGCCTATTATACAATTTATACCTATTTCTACGTTTTCTCTAATTACTGCCCCTGACCCTATGAAAGTTCCATTTCCTATTTTACAGCCACCATTAACTTTTGCTCCTGTCGATATATGAACTTGGCTACCAATTTTAACATCATGCTCAATTAAGGATTGTGAATTAATTATACAGTTATTACCAACTTCGACATCTGAATTAATCACTGCCCCGTGAAACACTACTGTTCCTTCTCCTATATACGCATATTTGGAAACATAACTTCTATTAGATTTTATAACTGGAATTTTTATTCCAATTGACTTCAATAATTCGTAATAATATTTTCTTTTTCTTGAGTTATTTATTTGACCTATGCCTACAATGCCATATTGATTTCCCTTAATTTTTTTCAAATCACTTTCAATAAGGTTCACTTTATAATTAAGTATTTTATTATTAACCTCTTTTTTTTTTTCCTAAAATATAATTTATTTTATATTTCGTTGAACTTTCAATAATATCAATGCAAGATTTAGCATGACCTCCAGCACCGATTATAAGTATTTTTTTTTTCATAGAAATGAACTACTGGGTATATTTACTACTGAATTAACCATTTTTTTTGAATTTGTTAAATCATCAACTTCAGAAGTTTTTAGATAATTAAGATTATGTAAAAGTTTCCACGCAGGTCTAGTATAGATTTTTTTCTTATGAGATATTTTAAGAAATTCATAAATATTGTTTTTACTTGATTTTTTAAATATTAAAGTTTGTAACCAATAATTACTTTTACAATTTTTAGGCTCTTGTAAAATCTTAATATCACTAAAATTTTGCAATCTTTTTTTATACCTATTAAATAAATTTCTTTTTTTTTTTAAAATTGTATTTATATTTTCCATTTGAGCACATCCTATAGCTGCATTTATGTTTGATAGTTTATAGTTGTAACCCAATCCATCATAATCATATTCCCAAGGATGTATTTTTTTTGATATAGAAGCTAGTTTTTTTGCTTTTAAATATATTTTTTTTGAATTAGTCAAAAGCATACCACCATTTCCAGTAGATATAGTTTTATTACCGTTAAAACTTAAAATCCCTGTCTCTCCAAATGTTCCAACGTGATAACCATAATATTGACTTCCAATTGCTTCTGCAGCATCTTCAATTAATTTTATATTATAATCTTTTGAAAGTTTCAAAAGCTCATCTAAATCTGCTGGATGGCCAAAAGTGTGGAGAGCTATTATTGCTGAAATTTTTCTATTAGAATTTTTATTAATTGTATTTTTTCCATGTTTGAATGTATTTTTTTTTAAAAAATATTTTAACTTATTTACATCAATTGTTAAATTATCTTTGTTAATATCTACAAATATTATTGAGGCACCAATATATTTTACTACATTTGCCGCTGCTACATAATTAAAACTTGGAATAATTATATCATCTGAGCTTAAGATACTTGATGACAAAAGTGATAAGTGCAATGCACTTGTTCCATTTACAGTTGCAACACAATATTTTGATTTTGTGAATTTAGAAATAATATTTTCAAATTTTCTTATGTATTTGCCAACTGAAGAGATTAAATTTCCCTCAATACAATTACTAAGATATTTATGTTCATTGCCAAATATGTGAGGCTCATGTAAATGGGCTGCTTTACTCCCAATTTCTTTATAAATATGATCTATTAATTTAATTAAAATTTTTTTATTACCAATTTTTTTCATCTAAAATTTTTTAAGTATTATAAATATTAGATTTATATTTTTTTAAATTATTCTTATCAGAAAACCATTCTATTGTTTTTCTTAATCCTTGTTCTAAACCTTTTTTGCCAGAATATTTTGGCTTCCATTTAAGTAATTTTCTTGATTTTCTATTGTCGCATAAAAGCCTAAATACCTCACTTTTTTTTGGACGTAATCTTTGAGGGCTAATTTCAATTTTAATTTTTTTGTCATATATTTTTAAGATTAAATTTTTTAAATTTTTTATTGTAATTTCATAATTTGAACCCAAATTTACTACCTCTCCAACAATATTTTTATTATTGATTGCTAAGTAATAAGCTTTAACAATATCAGTTACATAATTAAAATCTCTTGATGGATTCAATTCTCCTAAATGGATTTTGTTTTTATTATTTAATTGAGTAATTATAGTTGGTATAATTGCTCTAGAAGATTGTCTTGGACCAAAAGTATTAAATGGCCTTAGAATTGTCACAGGTAAATTGTAAGACTTGTAAAAGGATAACGCTAATTGGTCTGCGGCTATTTTTGAGGCAGCATAAGGAGATTGAGCATTTAAAGGATGTTTTTCATCAATTGGTATCTTTTGAGCAGTTCCGTAAACTTCGCTTGTTGACGTATGTATAAATTTTTTGATCTTATGTTTAACTGATGATTGCAAAAGATTTAGTGTACCAGTTACGTTTGTTTCAACATAAGAAGAGGCTGAGGTGTATGAATGTGGGATAGAAATTAATGAAGCCAAATGAATTACATGAGTGCAACCTGAAACAGTTCTGTCAACAAAATCAGAATCTCTGATATCACCTGCACAAATTTTTAGTTTGTTTTTAAAACGACTCTCCTCAAGCCAACCCCAATTATTAAAAGAATTATATTGGACAAAACATTTAATATTTAATTTTTTTTTTAAAAAAAAATCAACAATGTGAGACCCAATAAAGCCCTCAGAGCCTGTAATTAATATTTTTTTTTTCATTTAATGCTTTTTATCTTTTTGTAATAGTTTGATTTATAATCTTTATATAACTGACTTATACCATGACTTAAATCAAAAAGATTATTATCGGTAACAAATTTTTTAATTTTTTTATTTGAAAGACTCATATCTTTTGGTCTAACGACTTTTCTAAGGGTATCTTTTAGATATAATTTTCTTAATAACGTTTTTTTAAATTCAAATTTATTAGCAATCTTAATACCAAATTGATATTTTGTTAAACGCTTATTGCCAGAAATATTAAACACACCTTTTATATTATTAGTTAATAAAATATCTAATATCTTAATTAATTGTTTTAAATAGATTGGTGTATAAAAAACATCGCTAAATAAAGTAATTTGATTTTTATTTTTAAAATTTTCAAAAATCTTATCTAAAAATGATTTTCGAAATTTAGGACCAAAACCAAAAAAGTTTGTCCTTATGATAAGGCAATTTTTAGAATTTTTAATGATTTTTTTTTCTGCTAAAATTTTTGATTTTGCATAATTGTTTAATGGAAATGGTTTATCGTTTTCCTTATAAAAAGATTTTTTACCCGCAAATATATGATCACTAGATATAAAAGTATAATGTATAGACAATTCATTACAAATTTTTCCTATGTTAAATGCAATTATTGAATTTATATCATTAGTTAATTTCTTATTTTTTTCACAAATTTCAACATTGGATATTGCAACGCAATTTATTAAAAAATGAGGCTTTAATTCTTTTAAATATTTTTTAACTTCATTTTTTTTTTTTAAATTTATATATTTTGAATTTATTTTTGAAATTTTAATTTTTTTTTTATTTACTATTGAATAAATTTTATATCTTTTTTTTAAAGCTAAACATAAATTTGATCCTAATAATCCAGATGAACCTAAAATTACTAATTTTTTCAAAATATTTTATTTATTAATTTTTTTGTTTTTATAACATCATCAAATGAAACTGATTTATTTGATAAATTTCTTACTTCTTTTAATATCTCTTTAGCTTGATTATAAAACCCTGGCTTATATTTCACATCAACATTTTGTTTTTTAAAATAAAAAAATTTTTTCTTTCCTAAATTGTCTCTATATCTTAATTCCTCCAGTGGGTTTAGTTCTATAAAATATCTATCTGTACTTACATTTATTTCCCAAGGACCTGGCCTATTCCAAATTGAATTAAAAATTACTATATCCCCACTAGTAAAATAAATAATTTTTGAAATAAAATTTATATCTTTTTTTTTATATTTAAACAGTTTGCGGATCGATTTAATTTTTCCCCTTGCTAAAGTCCTTATATAATCAACCAAATGAATTGAATTTGCATACATAAAATTTTTAATAACTTTCTTTGGATAATCTTTATCGATGCCTGTAGTTTTCTGTTGATCCCAAATTTGTATAAGACGAGCCGAATTATCTAAACTTAGTAAATTCATTAACTTGTTTGTACTTGAAAAATGATTTCTATTTAAGGCAACGTAAAATGATTTTTTATATTTTATTCTTTTTCTTAAGTTGATAGCCTCTTTAAGGTTTACGCCAATAGGTTTTTCAACTAAACACTTCCAAGGATATTTGGAGGCTTTAATACAAACATTCTTAGTGTTTTGGATTGATACTCCTATAACAACAATATCAGAATTTGATTGACTATATAATTCCTTGATAGATCCTGATATATATTTAATTCCATATTTTAGAGCAAGTTTTTTGGCTTTAGCTTTTGTTCGACTGTGTATTCCAGTTAGCTCAACATTATTGAAACTTTTAAAAACTCTCAAATGTTGTTCAATTATATTTCCAGCCCCAATAAAACTAATTTTTATTTTTTTCATTTATTCTTGATATTTAATATTCCTTTGTCCAGCTCATATATTTTATCACAGTATTTAAGAGTAGACATTTTATGACTTATAATAATTTTAGCTCTTATAAAATCTTGATCAAAAATAGATTTTATAATTTTTTCTTCTAATTTGCTGTCTAGTGCTGAAGTTGCCTCATCAAGTAATAATACTGGAGATTTTTTGTAAATTGCTCTTGCAATACCTATTCTTTGCCTTTGTCCCCCAGAAATTTTTGCTCCTCTTTCTCCTATTATTGTTTCTTTTCCTTGTGGGAGTTCTTCTATAAAATTTTTTAATTGAGAAACAGATATTGCCAAATCTAGTTTTTTGTAATCTATTTTCTCAATTTCATCACCAATTGCAATATTCGACAATATTGTATCATCTAATAAAAAAATATTTTGTGGAACGTATGAAATTAATTTTAACCACTCTTTTGTAGATTGATTAATATTTTGATTATCTACAAATATTGAGCCATCTGTTGGTTTATTAAAACCAATCAAACAATCTAAAAGTGTGCTTTTACCAGAACCTGAAACTCCATAAATACCTACAGAGGAGTTAATTTTAATTGCAAAACTTATATTTTTTAAAACTAGTTTTTCAGTATTTGTATATTTAAAAGAAAGGTCATTTATTTTAATTTCATCATCAAATTTTAAATAATAATTCTCAATATCATTTTCTTTAAATTTTAAATTATTTGTTTCTAATTCTTTAAAAACTTTTTCATAAGAAGGAAAAGAATAATTAAATTTTTGAGAAGCGACAATTAAACTACTTATTGAGGGTAAAATTTTAAATGCAGCAACAGCAAATACACCAATTATTGAAAGAATATTTGAAAAGTCGTTTGTATCTGATATCAAAAAAAAAATTAAACAACTAAATGAAATTATTGAAATAATTTCAAAAAATAACTTAGGAAATTTTGATAAAACCTCAATATTAAAAGTATATTTTAAAAAATTATTGTTTAAATTTGAGTATTGTCTTAATGATTTTTTTTCTGCATTAAAAATTTTAAGTTCTCTAAATGAACTGAAACTTTCTTGAAGCGATTTTAATTTTTTTTCACTAAATTTTAATCTCTCTTGCCCCCAGAATAATAAATATTTTTTAACAAATATAAAATAACCTAGACCAACAAAAGAAAATATAATTAATATGATTAATGTAGATTGAAATTCAATTTGAAATAAGAATAATAAAATTAAAAATAATAAAATTACATCTATTAAAAATGTTAAAAAAGATGATACTATACCATTGACTATTAATGGTATTTCTCCTTGAATATTATTCAAAAGTTTTGATGAATTATTGTCTATAAAAAATGAAATAGGATAATTAAGATAAGATGCCAAAATTTTATTTGATAACTCAAAACTCATGTTTTTAACAAAACTTTCTTTAATATAATTTAAAATTAAAAGATAAATAAACTTTGATAAATAAATAAAAATTAATATTAATAATATAAATTTAATTCTACCTTTGGCATTTAATTCTAAAAAAAAATCTGGCAAGTATTTAAAATAATTTTCACTAAAATTATTTTCAGAAATCAAGGATATCAGTGGAATAAATAAACTTATTCCTAATAATTCAAACATTGCTCCTATCAATGCTAAAAAAAGAATTAGAAAAAAATTTAATTTTCTATTGGTGAAATTAAGTAAAACCAAAATTTTTGATGAAAATTGAATTTTGTTTAAAAACATCAAATTTACTTATATAATATTAGATAATACATTCAAACTTTATAATTAAAACAATGTTTAATATTTTTCTGAATAATGAAATTAACAATGTAATTAAAATTTTAAATAATATTAAAGTTAAAAAAAATAAGAATTTTGAAATCCTAATTAAAAAAAGTATTGAGGCAATTAAAAATAAAAAAAAAATTATATTCTATGGTAATGGTGGAAGTGCATCTGATGCTCAACATCTTGCAACGGAGCTAACAGTAAAATACAAAAAAAAAAGACATGCTTTACCTGCTATATCTTTAGCTACTGACAATTCTACAATTACTGCTATTGGTAATGATTTTGGTTTTGAAAATATATTTTCCCGTCAGTTAGAAGCTATAGGTGTAAAGGGTGATGTAGCTATAGCTATAACTACTTCTGGAAATAGTAAGAATTTAATTAAAGCTGCAAACGTTGCAAATAAAAAGGGAATATATACATTTTGTTTTTCTGGTAACGGAGGTGGAAAACTAAAAAAAAATACCAAATTTCCCATTATTATACCTTCAAAAAATACATCTCAAATACAAGTGGTAGAGATTTTAATTGGTCAAGTATATTGTGAGATTTTAGAGAATTTTTTTGCAAAATCTAATAAATGAATTCAAATGTTGACTTAGTAATTTTGGCAGGTGGTAAAGGTACAAGGTTAAAAAAATATTTAAATGGTACTTGCAAGCCATTAATTAAAATAAATGGGAAACCTTTTTTACATTATTTATTGTACCAAGTTTCAAAATATTATATCAGAAATATAATAATTTTAGCTGGATATAGAGGAAAACAAATATATCAAAAATATAACAATAAAATTATAAATTCAAAAAAAATAAAATGTATTATTGAAAAAAAACCTTTGGGTACAGGTGGTGCTTTAGTTGCAGCAAGAAATAAAATTTCTAAAAAATTTTTTTTAATTAATGGCGACACAATATTTAATGTAAATTTAAATAAAATATTAAAAATAAAGTTAAATAATAACCATATCTTTATAGCTCTTACTAAAACAAAAAATAAAAACAAGAATACAAAATTAAACAAACTTAGTATAAAAAAAAATCTTATTAAATTTGATAAAAGTTTTAAATATCAAAATGGTGGAATTTACTTTTTAAATAAATCAATATTAAAAAATTTGAAACCAAATAATTTTATTTCTTTTGAAGATATTATTCAAAGAGAAATCAAATATAATAGAGTGGTTGGTAAATATTATAAATCCTTTTTTCTGGACATAGGGACACCAAAAAATTTATTATTATCAAAAAAAAAGTTTTTTAGCTTATTTTACAAGGTAATTACTAATAATTATTTTTAAATTTTTCATCAGAATATTTAAAAATTTTTACTAACTCATTAATTCCATATTCTAGTGATCTTTTAGCCTTGAAACCTTTA
>MDTA01092168.1_pt1 | contig 22644 bp, 24 predicted proteins | sample 811151 | NCBI WGS metagenome assembly MDTA01 (sample SAMN05326648, study PRJNA326480) | marine metagenome | isolation source: seawater | place: Indian Ocean: South | collected 2010
AAAATGACTCAATATTTTTCATTTGTGATAAATTGAAAGAAGCTCAATTATTCTCTGGTAAAGTAAGAGATAAAATTTGTAATGATTTAAATTTACTTAATAAGCATTCTTTTGAGTTTTGTTGGATAGTAGATTACCCAATGTTTGAATTAGATGAAAAAACAAATAAAGTTGTTTTTAGCCATAATCCATTTTCAATGCCACAAGGAAACATAAAAGAACTTAATTTAGATAAGCCTCTAGAAATTAAAGCTTTTCAATATGATATAGTTTGCAATGGTATAGAATTATCGTCTGGCGCTATTAGAAACCATATTCCAGAATTAATGTATAAACTTTTTTCAGTAGCAGGATATAGCGAGAAACAAGTAAATAAAGAATTTAGTGGAATGATTAATGCTCTTAGTTTTGGTGCACCTCCCCACGGAGGTATAGCCCCCGGAATAGATAGAATTGTGATGCTTTTAGCCGATAAAAAAAACATAAGAGAAGTAACTTTGTTTCCTATGAATCAAAATGCACAAGATCTTATGATGGAAGCACCTTCAGAAGTTGATAAAGAACAACTTAAAGAGCTAAGCATAAAAATTGATATAAAAAAAAATTAATTTTTTGTTTTAAGATTAATTCTTACATCCGAAAGATCGACTAATTTTTCCTCTAGATTGCTTCTCACAAAGCCTTTTGATGTTATATTTTTTACAATATTTAAGAATTTATCATCTGAGCCATTATTATTGATGTTCTTCGTATTAGCAATCGAAGGTGTATGGGCTAATTCCTCTTTTCCTAAGTATGATATCGCCAGTTCCCTAAAAACATAATCTAATATCGATGAGGCACTTAATATTCTATCATTTCCAATAACATTGCCAGAAGGTTCAAATTTTGTATCTAAAAATGCATCAACATACTCATCTAGTGGAACTCCGTATTGTAATCCAAGTGAAATAGCTATCGCAAAGTTATTCATCATCGCTTTAACTAACTCTCCCTCTTTATTTGTATCTATAAATATTTCACCAATTTTACCATCATCGTACTCTCCAGTATGCAAGTAGACTTTATGATCTCCAATCTGTGCCTTTTGAATATACCCTTTTCTTCTGTCCGGCATTTTAAATCTTGCTTTATTTTTAGATTTAAAAACTTCATTTTTATTAGTTTGATCTTTTTTTAAAATGGTCTTTGAGATATTATTAGTAGGTGACGACTTAATCTTAATATTTTCTTCACTTTTATTTTTTTCTTCGCCTATTTTTTTTGTTTTTCTATTATTTAGTTTAACGTCTATTACCTCAACATTCCCATCATTTCGTTGATCAATCTTGGATAATTCGCCTTCATTTAGGTCGTTAAGAGTGTGAGTCGTTTTAAATGTGCAAGTGTAGTAAGTTTCAACAATGTATTTTTTCATAATTAAAAAGGATTCTAGTATATTGAACATATATATAAAATGTATTAAGTGTCTATCTTAATAATAATACACTTCAAAATTGTGTGGATTTAAAATTAGGAAAATGATCTTTACTTGGTGGAATAAACTTACTCTTGGAAATTTCCTCAAAACTCTATTTTCAGGAAAATTTGTGGGCAAAGATGAATTTGGGAATAAATATTACAAAAACAAGAGAGATGAAAGATGGGTGGTTTACTCTAAGGAGATAGAGGCAACAAAAATAACTTCAGATTGGTATTTATGGATTCATCATACAATTGATAAAATTCCTCTTAAAGATGACAAAAAATATTCTTGGCAGAAAGCACATGTTGAAAATAAAACTGGAACGACCGAAAGTTATAAACCAACTAAAATAAAAAAGAATAATGTCTCAAAAAAATATGAAACTTGGAAATAGATTTCTTTTAATATTTTTTTTAACTATTATAAATCCTATTTACGCCGATGATAAAATTTCTACTTCTCAATTATTAAATTTAGATGAATTAATCCCAAGCTATGAAGAGACAGATATTAAAAATACAGACCCTTCTAATAATATCCAAATTTTAAAAAAGAAAAATAAAAAAGGTAAATTTTCAGACTCTTACCATGCTGTCTTAATTGGATTAGATAAAATTACCGCTAAGTCATCAGAAATAGTAATAGATATAAATAAAACGAAAAAATTTGGACCCCTTGAAATCAAAATACTTAAGTGTGGAAAAATTAAAAAAAATAACATAATAGATAATGTTGCTTATATGCAAGTAAAAGATTTGACAAAAACTGAAAACGAAAAAGTTTTTATTTTTAATGGATGGACATTTTCTTCTGACCCAAATTTGACACCATTTGATCACGCAATTTACGATTTACAACTTGTGGATTGCTATAAAACTTAATAAAATTTCTCTTTACCTAACCAATTAGTATCAAAATCTGAATTAACAAATTTTTTATGTTTTAGGATTTTTTTATGTAGATCAATTGTTGTAGTTATACCTTCTAAAACAAATTCGTCTAAAGACCTTAAAGTTCTTTGAATTGCCTCAGTTCTATTTCTTCCTTTGCATATAACTTTTGCAATTAAACTATCATAATAAGGTGTTATCTTGCACCCTTGAAAAATAGACCCATCAACTCTTGTTCTAAATCCTGAGGGTTGATGGCATACGCTTATTACCCCTGGACTTGGCTGAAAATCTAAAGCTGGATTTTCAGCATTAATTCTACACTCAATCGAATGTCCTCTTGGATTTACATCATTTTGTCTCAAAGCTGTATCACCAGTATACGCAATCCAAAGCTGTTCTTTTACTATATCTATACCTGTTTGGACTTCTGTTACTGGATGCTCTACTTGAACTCTTGTATTCATTTCAAGAAAATAAAATTTCCCGTTTTCGTATATAAATTCAACAGTACCTGCGCCTTCGTAACCAATTTGCTCAACCATTTTTACAGTTTTTAAAAGAAGATCATTTCTTTGCTCCTCTGTTAGAACTGGACTTGGAGTTTCTTCAATAAGTTTTTGATGCCTTCTTTGAACAGAACAATCTCTCTCACCTAAATGTACAGTTCTATTTTTTCCAGACATTACCTGAACTTCAATATGCCTTGGATTTTTAAAATATTTTTCAATATATAATTCATCATTTCCAAAAAATTTTTTTGCTTCGGTTTTTGCTGTTAAAAATAAGTTTTCTAATTTTTCCTCTTCTTCTACAATTTTCATGCCTTTGCCACCACCACCACCAGCTGCTTTAATTAAAATTGGATAACCAATATTTTTACATATGGACTTTGCTTCAGAAAAAGATTTTACCCCTCCTTCTGAACCTTCGATTACAGGTAAACCGTACTTTTTTGCAATCCTTTTTGCCTCAATTTTATCTCCCATTTTTGATATAATATCTGAATTAGGACCAATAAATTTTATTCCATGCTTATTAACAATTTCTGAAAATTTCGCATTTTCAGATAAAAAACCATAACCTGGGTGTATTGCCTCTGCCCCAGTGAGATCAACTGCCGACATGATTGAAGATATATTTAAATAACTATTTTGAGGTTGGTGTGATCCAATACAAACACTTTCATCAGCTAATCTAACATGCATTGACTCTGCGTCTACGTCGGAATGAACAGCAACTGTTCCTATCCCCCATTCTTTACAAGCTCGGATAACTCTAACAGCTATTTCTCCTCTATTTGCTATTAAAACTTTTTTGAACATTAATTATTATTTTAAAAGAACTAGAGTTTGACCAAACTCTACTGGTTGACCATCTTCTACCAAAATTTTTTTAACTTCACCATCACTAGTGGATGGAACATGGTTCATTGTTTTCATTGCTTCAACGATCATTACTGTTTGACCTTTTTTAACTTTGTCTCCAATTTTAACAAATTTTTTTGCTCCAGGTTCAGGCGCTAAGTATGCTGTGCCTATAATTGGAGATTTAACTCTAATACCATCAGTATCTTCTGCATTTTTTAGAACAGCCTTATTTTGTGGTGATACGACTGCGCTAGTCATAGAAGTCTCAACTGATCTAGAGGCTTTTGAGACTTTTATTTTTGTTTGACCCTCTTGATATTCTAGCTCTGTAAGATTGAATTCTTTTAAATTTTCAACTAACTCTTTTATTAATTTTTTATCAATTTTCATTTTTTTTTTAAGATATTTTTCATAGCCTCTAAAGCCATCTTGTAGCCGTCTAAGCCAAAACCACAAATAACTCCATTAGCAACTTTGCTAATTAAAGAATTGTGTCTGAATTCTTCTCTATTATAAATATTACTTATATGCAATTCAATAATTGGAATTTTAAGTATTTTTAGAGCATCATGTATAGAAACTGAAGTATGGGTGTAGCCACCAGCATTGATAATTAATCCATCTTGATCTTTTCTCGAGCTCTGAATTTTGTCAATAAGTTCTCCCTCTAAATTAGATTGAAATAGAGTGAGCTCTATCCCATTTTTTTTAGCATATTCAGTAGAGCTTTTTTCGATATCTTTAATGGTAAAAGTTCCATATTCTTTTTTTTCTCTTTCGCCTAAAAGGTTGAGATTTGGTCCATTAAGAATTATAATTTTTTTCATCGTTATTTATTATTATCATTGATTAACTTAATTATGGCAAAAATACAATTAAATGGAAAAAAAATAATAGTTAAACACAACATTTCAATCTTTGATTTGTTGAAGAAATATAAATTGGATAATAAAAAAGTTGCTATTGAATATAACGGTACTATTTTGCAAAAAAATAGTTTTAAAAAGAAGATTTTAAAAGAGAAAGATAAATTGGAAATAGTTCATTTTATTGGCGGTGGTTAAATTGAAAAAAGACATTTTTAAAATTGCAGGTAAAAAGTTATCTTCAAGGCTTATAGTTGGAACTGGAAAATATAAAAACTTTAAAGAAACAGCTCAAGCAATAAAAGCTTCTGGAGCAGATATGGTGACAGTAGCTATAAGAAGAGTAAATATAACAGACAAAAAAAAACCGCTTCTCACTGATTTTATAAATAATAAAATTATTTTACTTCCAAATACAGCAGGGTGTTTTAATTCAGATGAAGCATTAAGGACTTTAAGACTAGCTAGAGAGATGGGTGGATGGAAGTTAGTAAAACTTGAAGTGTTAGGAGATAAAAAAACTCTTTATCCAAACATGATAGAAACAATCAAATCAACAAAAATTTTGGTAAAGGAAGGATTCAAAGTAATGGTTTATTGTACAGATGATCCATTGCTAGCAAAAGAACTTGAATATAGTGGGGCCTCAGCGATAATGCCTTTAGCATCACCAATTGGATCAGGTCTTGGGTTACAAAATATAACTAATATCTCTTTAATAATAAAACAATCAAAAGTACCAGTAATTATTGATGCAGGAATTGGAACAGCTTCAGATGCAACTATTGCAATGGAATTAGGTTGTGATGGTGTATTAGTAAACAGTGCAATCGCTAATGCGAAAAAACCAGTTTTAATGGCTAAAGCATTTAAAGATGCTGTAATGTCAGGTAGAAATTCTTATTTAGCAGGTAGAATGAAAAAAAGTTTTTTTGCTAAACCAAGTTCACCAACCAAAAATTTAATTTAATTTTTTCTTTCTTCTGACCCACAGAGTTCTTAATTTTGTTTTTGATTTTACTTTCTTTACATTTTTTTTTAATTTTTTTTTATCTTTTTTATCGGCTTGTGTAATTTTTGATTTTGAAGGTTTATCTTGTATTACTATTTCAGAAATATTTTGAATAGTGTTGATAGTTTTTTTTGATTTATTTAGTAGCTCAATTTTATATTCTGGAATTATAATTGACTCTTCAGATAAAACTTCAATTTTGAGAGAATATTTTTTTTGAAAATATTTTAATTCATCTACTAAATTCTTTTCAATAAACAATTTTACCTTTTTAGGTACAAAAACTTTTATAATTTTAACCTTATCTGTAAAAGCTAAAGATTGAACCTTCTTTAGAATTTTTTGTGAGAAAGAACTTAAAGAAAGTTGTGTTTCCCATTTGATTGATCCTTCTCTTAACCGCTGCCTTGTCATTTCTAATAGACCAAAGTTGCTTATTCTACCTATTTGAATTCGTGCTCTATCTTTTCTGATACTTTCTCTCATTTTTTTTTCAACAGTTCTTCTGTTATAAAAATTCAACATGTCTATAAAATCGATCACAATTAAACCAGATAAATCTCTTAACTTAATTTGATGGGCGATTTCTTCTGCGGCTTCTAAATTTGTATTCAATGCAGTTTTTTCGATATTGATCTGTTTAGTTGATTGTCCAGAATTTATATCAATTGATACCAAGGCTTCAGTAGGATTAATAACTAAGTATCCACCAGACTTTAATTTAACGGTAGGTTCAAAAATATTATTTAGTTCCTTTTCAATATTAGCATCGTGAAATAGTGGTATTTTCCCTCTATATTTTTTTATATTTTTAACGTTTTTAGGCATTAACTCTTTCATAAACTTTTTTGCTTTTTGATAGGCCTCGTTACCTTCAATATAAACATTTTGAGTTTCATTGTCGTAAGTATCCCTTAAAGTTCTTTTAATAATATCTCCCTCCTCGTAAACAAGAGAAGGCGCATTAGAGATTAGTGCTTTATCTCGAATTTCTTCCCATGTTCTAAGCGTGTTTTGAAAGTCTTTTTCTATTTCATTTTTTGTTTTATTTGCTCCAGCTGTTCTAACTATAACTCCCATTGTTTTAGGAATATTGATTTCATTTAAAATACCCCTTATTTTTTGTCTATCAGAAGAATTAAAAATTTTTCTAGATATACCTCCGCCTTTTGGTGTATTAGGCATCAACACCATATATTTACCTGCTAATGAAATGAAAGTAGTAAGTGCAGCTCCTTTTTGACCTCTTTCTTCTTTAATAACTTGAATCAAAACAACTTGACCAGGCTTAATTACTTCTTGAATCTTATACCTTTTTAATCCAAATGAAGTTTTAACCTCTTCCCTGTACTCTTTTTTTTCATTATCATTATTTTTATCAATAGTATTATTTTCATCTCTATTTTCCTCATTTGAATTTAAATGATTTTGATTGTTATGGTTTTCTTGAGAGTCATTGATAGCTTTGTTTTTCAAATCTTCTCTGATTTTTTCTTCAACAACTTTTATTCTTTCTTTATCCTCTGATGGTATTTGGTAATAATCAGATTGGATATCATTAAATGCTAAAAAACCATGCCTATCTCTTCCAAAGTTAACAAAAGCCGCTTGAAGAGAGGGTTCAACCCTGCTAATCGTACCGAGGTAGATATTATTTTTAAAATTTAAATTGTTTTTATCTTCAAACTCGTACTCCTCAATTGAGTTATTAGATTTAAGCACAATTCTTGTTTCGTTTGGATGCGAAGCATCGATATATAAGTTTTTTTCCATTTTGAATGAATTCCTTTAAATAATTTTAATTTTTTGAAATTTAATTTTGTCATACTTATATTTTATACAATTTTGTGCATAAATACACTTAATTAAATTTTATATGCCTAAAGAAAGTCAAAATTATTAATGATAAAAAGGGTAAATGCTAAAATATCTTAATTTTTCAGTTAAATTTTTAATAATTTTCTTACTATCTATAGTGTTTTTTCTGTTTTCAACTTTATGGTACTTTTCAGCTGGTTTGCCAGACTATAAAAAATTGTCGAACTATCAGCCGCCAATATCAAGTAGGGTCTACTCCGAAGATGGAAAATTAATAGCAGAATATGCTATTCAGAAAAGACTATTTGTTCCATATGAGTCAATTCCTGATATTCTAGTTAATTCTTTCCTTTCAGCCGAAGACAAAAATTTTTTTAGCCATCCTGGTATCGATGCTAAAGGTATAATAAGAGCAGTTATTAAAAATTTTAAAAATATCTCACAAAATAAAAGATTAGAGGGAGCCTCTACAATCACACAGCAGGTAGCTAAAAACTTTCTTTTGACAAATGAAGTCTCGATGAAAAGAAAAATTAAAGAGGCCATATTGGCTTTCAGAATTGAAAGAGCGTATTCAAAAGAAAGAATTCTCGAATTATATTTAAATCAAATATATCTAGGACAAGGCACTTATGGAATTGCAGCGGCAAGCCTTGAATACTTTGACAAACCACTGAAGGAATTAAATTATTCAGATGCAGCTCTCTTAGCTGCTTTACCTAAAGCTCCAAGTAGGTACAATCCATATAAATATCCTGAAGTTGCAAAATTTAGACGTGATCTAGTTCTTAAAAATTTGGAGGAAAATAATTTTATTACAAAAAAGGAATTAAATGATTTTAAAAATTCAAAATTAGAATTAAAAAGGAGAAAAATTGAAATAGTAAATGAGGCCAACTCTTACACAGAAGAAGTTAGAAGAGCAGTAAATGAAAACTATGGTTTTGAAAAGTTATACTCGCAAGGATTAAGCATTAAAACTCCACTAAATATTAATTTTCAGATCCAAGCAATTAAATCCTTAAGAAAAGGAATAGAAGATTATGATAAAAGGCACGGGTGGCGAGGTCCAATAACTAATAAAATTTCAGATAAAAATTGGAAAAAAAAAATAGAACAATTTAAGCTTGACCCTACCTTAGACTGGAGATTTGCAGTAATTAACAATATTACTGAAGAGAAAATTACATTTAAAACCTTAGAAACAGTTGAAAAAAAAAAAGAAGTAGTTGGTGGGATAAAACGTGAAAATTTTAAATGGTCAATAAAAAGAAAAAAACCTATTAATGAAATTCATAAAATTGGAGATATTATATTTGTAAAAAAAGAGAACAATACTTGGAAATTAAAACAATACCCAAAAGTGAATGGAGGCTTAATTGTTTTAGATCCCTTTACCGGTGATATCAAGGCTTTGGTTGGAGGTTTTAATTTTAAATCAAGTGAGTTTAATAGGGTAACGCAAGCAAGAAGACAGCCTGGTTCAGCTTTTAAACCGATAGTTTATGCAGCTGCTTTAGAAAATGGTTTTTCTCCTAACTCAATAATTTTAGATGCGCCATTTGTAGAAAGCCAAGGTATTGGTCTTAAAAATTGGAAACCAGAAAACTATGGAAAAAAATTTTACGGCCCTACAACATTAAGAAAAGGAATTGAGTATTCTAGAAATCTTATGACCGTAAGAATTGCTAAAATGCTTGGTTTGGATAAAATTTTAGATTTATCTAAAAAACTTGAAATATACGATGAAATACCAGAATTGCTTTCAGTATCTCTTGGAGCTGCTGAAACTACACTTATAAATTTGACATCAGCTTACGCACCTTTTGTTAATGGGGGAAAAAAAATTGAACCAAGTTTAATTTCAAGAATTCAGGATAGAAGGGGAAAAACAATTTTTAAGGTAAAGAATAGAGAATGCATTGGTTGTGATAAATATATTGCAGAGTCTGAGAATTACCCTTTTATTGAAAATACTAATGATAGAGTTCTAAGTGAAGAAACTGCATATCAAATGGTAGCAATTTTGAAAGGTGCAGTTGATAGAGGTACAGCAAAAAAATTGAAATCTTTAAAAGTACCATTAGCTGGAAAAACCGGAACAACAAATGATAATTTTGATGCTTGGTTCATAGGTTTTTCATCAAATTTAGTAATTGGAGTTTATATAGGATTTGATAATCCAAAAACTTTAGGAAAATTTGAAACTGGATCTAAAGCAGCGTTACCGGTATTTAAAAATTTTGTGGAAAACGCACTTTTTGAGGAGGATTTTCAAGATTTTAGAGTACCAAAAAACATTTTTTTAACTTCCTTAAATTATGACACAGGTCAAAAATCACAACCAGGAGAAAAAAATACAATTGTTGAAGCGTTAAAATTTAAAGATATTAACAATATAGATAATAATAATTTAATATCTATAAACGACCGTGATACTCTTGTAAAATTTAGACAATTTTATTAATGGAAAACTTTGCAAATAAACTAGAAACTGTAAAAAAAAGCCTCGAAAATATCAGGGGGTATCTTTGATAAAAATAAAGTTGAAATAAAACTAAAAGAAATTGAAAAAACTCTTCAATCAGAAAATTTTTGGAAAGACAAAATTTTAGTAAAAAAAACTGTTAAACAAAAGAAGATTTTCGAGGATATTTTAAAATCTTATCAAGGTTCTGTTATAGAAATATCTAATATTAATGATTTATATGGGTTAGCAATCCAAGAAAAAAATGATGAAATAATTAATGATTGCTTCTTAAAACTTCAAGAAATTCATAAAAGTGTCAAGAAAAATGAAATAAATTGTTTTCTTTCTGGAGAAAATGACGACTTAAATATTTACTTGGAAATCCATGCTGGTGCTGGCGGCACTGAAAGTCAGGATTGGGCTGATATGCTGAGAAGAATGTATATGAAATGGTTCGATAAAAAAAAGTTTAAATATGAAATTATAAGTGAGCATAAAGGAGAGGAGGCAGGAATTAAATCTTCAACTATCAAAGTTAATGGTGAATATCTCTATGGCTTAATGAAAGCAGAGTCAGGCGTGCATAGACTTGTAAGAATTTCTCCATTCGATAGTGGAGCAAGAAGACATACTAGCTTTGCAAGTGTTTGGGTTTATCCAGCTGTCGCAGATGACATTAATATTAAAATTGAGGAAAAAGATTTAAGGATAGACACTTACAGATCTAGTGGAGCCGGAGGACAACACGTTAATACTACAGACAGTGCAGTTCGAATTACTCATTTACCTACAAAGATAGTTGTTCAATGTCAAAATGAGAGATCACAACATAAAAATAAGGAAACATGCTTTAAAATGCTTAGAGCTAGGTTATATGAGTATGAGACGCAAAAAAAGGAGGAGGAAAATCAAAAAGAATTAAATTCGAAAACTGATATTGGATGGGGTCATCAGATCCGATCTTATGTTTTACAACCTTACCAGCTAGTAAAAGACTTAAGGAACAAAATAGAAAATACAAATCCTTCAAGCGTTCTAGATGGAAATATCGATCAATTTATTGAAGAGGGAATTAAAAATAAATAATGAAAAAAATATTTTTATCTTTTACCTTTTTAGTATTAATATCTTTGATAGGGTTAATTTCTATTCTTTCAACTATCGGAATTGAAACAAAAAGATTTAATGACATCCTTTCAGAAAATATTAACAAGAGTAATAATAATATAAATTTTAAATTTAATACTATTAAATTTAAAATTGATTTAAAGCAAATTGGTTTATTTTTAGAGACAAATAAACCAATAGTCGATTATCGTAATATCTCAATACCTATAGAGGAATTAAAGGTTTATATAAATTTTTTGGCTCTAATTAAATCTGACGCGAAAATAGAGAAAATTAGCCTTAATTTTGAAAAGATGGGAGTAAAACAATTAAAAGAATTGTCTACTATATTAAAGCCGTCCAACCTAACAATTCTCATAAATAACAGAATTAAAAAGGGTTATTTAGATGGAGAGGTTGAGATTTATTTTAATAAAAAAGGTTTGATAGATAATTTTATCTCTCGAGGCCTAGTTGAAAATTTAAAAGTTACAATAAAAGATGATTTGCATTTAGAAAAAACTGATTTTACATTTTTCGCCGACAATACTGACATTCTTCTGAAAAATATTTCTAGTGAGTCAGAAAATTTAAAAATAAAAGATGGAGATATTAAAATTAAATTAGGTCAAAAAATTTTCTTAAGTTCAAATTTTAAAACCGATTTAAAGTATAATCAAAACTTAAAATTATACAAAAAATTTTTGGACAAATATAAAATCACTAAAAATTTATCATCACTAAATTTAGAATTAAATAATAATTTATATCTCGAATTTGACAAAACACTCAAAGTAAAAAATTTTGATTTTAAAAATAATGGAAATATTAAAAAAGCAGATATTACTTTTGAAAATCCCGTCAAAAGCAATTTTATTAAAGACGACATAAAAGAATTTTCTATTGTAAATACTAATGTAGAAACAAATTTTGCCCTTAAAAAAAGTACCATAAATTTATCTGGAAATTACAGCAAGAATCAAGGTGAATTGTTAAGATTCAATCTTCAAAATATTATCGAGGATAAATTATTTAATCTAAAAATTGATGGAGATATTGATGAACAAATAGATTTTCAATTTTTAAATTATCAAAAACCAAGAGATAAAATTGCAAATATTTCTTTGGAAATTTTAAAGAAAAAAAATGATTTATTTATTAAGAAGGTAAACTTTATAGAAGGAAAAAATACTATTAATATAAAAGGGTTAAAATTAAGAGCAGAAAAATTTGTTTCTTTAGATGAAATATCAGTAAAAACAGAGACAAAAGGAAAAAATAACAATGATTTTTCAATAAAATATGGCGATAAAATCTCAATAAGTGGTAAGCGCTTTGATGCCAATAATCTCTCAAGGATTTTAACAAATAGATCAAATAATCAAAACTTCTCTAATATTAATAAAGAAATAGAAATAAATTTTTCTAATGTAGCTGTTCCTTTTTCGGAAAGCCTGACAAATTTTTCATTAATTGGAAAAATTGAAAAAGGAAAATTTGTTAAAATTTCATCTAAAGGTAACTTTGGAGAAAATAAATATTTAGATATTATAATGAAAAATGATACTCAAAATAAAAAAAAATATTTAGAAATTTATTCAGATTTAACTAAACCTTTACTTGCTGATTATAGTTTCTTTAATGGTTTAACTGGAGGAAAATTATTATTCTCTTCAACTATAGAAAAAAACTTATCAATCTCGAATTTAAAGATTGAAAATTTTAAAGTTGTAAATGCACCAGGAATGGTAAAGTTATTGTCTTTAGCTGATCTTGGAGGATTGGCTGATCTTGCTGAGGGTGAGGGAATATCATTTGATATTTTAGATATTAAAATGCAGAAAACTAATGAATTATTAAAGTTAAATGAAATACTTGCACTTGGTCCAAGCATTTCTGTGATCATGGAGGGATATCAAGACTCATCCGTAACAAGTTTAAAAGGAACATTAGTACCTGCAAAAACACTTAATAAAATTATTTCAAAAATTCCTGTTATTGGTAAAATTGTCATTCCAAAAGATGTAGGCGAGGGTTTGTTTGGTATTAGTTTTAAATTGAAAGGACCACCAGGAAATATTAAAACAACTATAAATCCTATTAGAACAATTACTCCAAGGTTTATTCAAAAAATTATTGAAAAAAACAAAAATCTTAAATAATTTTTACAATGTAATGTTTTTTTTTTTCCAAAAGAAATTTTTAAAATTTTTGCCTTGAAATCTATTTGTTGTATTACTCTTTTTTCGTTATTAACTATTTCATCATTTATCTTTATACCATTATTAGCTATTACACGCCTGGCTTCACTCTTTGATGATAAAATATTATTTTTTGATAAAAATTCTAAAAGATTTACACCTTTTTTTAAATCTTGAGATTTGATTTTAAACTCTGGTAGATTTGAACTTATTCCTTTACCCTGAAAAGTATCTCTTGCAGTTTTTTCTGCCTCTTTAGACTTATTTTTTCCATGTAAAATGCTGGTAGCCTCATTTGCAAGAAGAATTTTTAATTTATTTATATCTTTTTCATTTGTACATAAATCTTTAATTTCATCTGTATCTAATTGAGTAAAAAAGTTTAAAAATCTTTTTACGTCACGATCATCTGTATTCCTCCAAAATTGCCAATAGTCGTATGAGGAGAATAATTCTTCATTAAGCCATACCGCACCTTTTTCCGTTTTGCCCATTTTTGCACCTGAGGCTAATGTTATTAGTGGAGATGTAAGACCAAAGGATTCTTGTTTTAACATTCTTCTTATTAAATCTACTCCATTAACAATATTCCCCCATTGGTCAGAACCACCAATTTGTAAGATACACTTATTTTTTTTAAATAATTGAAAAAAATCATAAGCTTGCAAAATCATATAATTAAACTCCATATAACTTAAAGATTGCTCTCTTTCCAACCTGAGCTTTACACTATCAAAAGTAAGCATTTTATTAATAGTAAAATGACTTCCAATATCTCTTAAAAAATTAATATAATTTAATTTTGTAAGCCAATCAGAATTATCAACAAATACAGGTTTAGTATTTTTATTGGAAGTATCTAAAATTTTACTAAATACTTTTTTTATACTTTTTATGTTTTTACTGATATCTTTTTTATTTAGAATTTTTCTTGTAGTATCTTTTCCCGATGGATCTCCAATTAATGTTGTCCCTCCACCTAAAAGAACTATTGGTCTATGACCATATTTTTGCATTAGTCTCAAAATCATTATTTGAAGTAAACTACCCACATGGAGACTACTTGCAGTACAATCAAACCCAATATAACCCGAGATTGGTTTTTGACTGCAAATTCGATCAAGACCTTCTATATCAGTACACTGATTGATATATCCACGTGATTGCATCTCAATTAAAAATTTATTTTTCATAGCACAATTCGATTTAGCCACTATTATACAAAAAAAGTTATAAATAAATAAAAATATGCAAAAAAAATATGTATCTGTTGGCTTAATGAGCGGAACATCAGGTGATGGTGTTGATGCTTCAATAATAAGTTCTAATGGTTTAGATCAATTTGAAGTGATTCAGGATAAATATTTTGAGTATGATTCTAGTATTTATAAAGAAATTCATCAAATAAAAAATAAAATTTTCAATTTAAATGATTTGGATAAATTTTCAAAAGAGCTTGGAGCTCTTGAGCGAAAGATAACTTTATTTCATGCAAAAATAATTAAGGAATTAGATAAAAAAAATGAAAATTTAATAATTGGATTTCATGGTCAAACTATTTACCATAATTCACAAGAAAAAGTCTCTAGACAACTTGGAGATGCAAACTTGTTATTTCAATTAACAAAAAAAATAATAATTTTTAATTTTCGAAAAAATGATATTTTAAATGGAGGGGAAGGAGCTCCCTTGGCACAAATTTTTCATCAATTGATAGCACATCAAAAAAAAATCAAACTTCCAGTCTGTATACTTAATATAGGAGGCATATCTAACATAACTTTAATTAAAGATTCAACAAAGTCTTCAGGTATATTTAGTAAAGATATTGGACCTGGCAATTGTTTGATTGATTCTTGGGTGAGGCAAAACTCTAATAAAAAATTTGATAATGATGGAAAATTAGCTCTACTAGGAAATAAAAACCAAATCATATTCGAACAAGCACAAGAACTTTATGCAAATAGAAAAAATAAAAATAAAGTCTCATTCGATACAAACGATTTTGATATTTCTTTTTCACGAGGCTTATCACTTGAAGATGGTGCCTCAACAATTACAGCTTTTACAGCAAGTATTATCGGTGAAACTTTATCAATAATAATTAAAAAAAATGACATTAATGATATTTTGATTTGTGGTGGGGGAAGAAAAAATAAAGTTTTAGTTCAAGAAATTTCTAAATATTTATCAAAAAAAATAAATATTCAATCAATAGATAAATATGGTGTTGATGGAGATTTTATCGAGTCACAAGCTTTTGCTTTCCTTGCAATTAGATCTTACAAAAAATTGCCAATTTCTTTCCCGAATACAACAAATTGTAAACAGGCAACAGTAGGTGGGGATATAATAGAAAATTAAATTAATGCTGTTTTTTCTTTAAGATATTTTTCAATTTCTAATTTAAGCTCTTTTTCTTTATCATTAAAAAAATGATTTGAATTTTTAATTTTAGAAAAAATAACTTCAACACCTTTTTGATTTTTAATTCTATTATCTAATTCTTGTATGCTTTCTTTTGTCACAAGTTCATCGTTATCACTATAAATAACCTGGCCTGAAGTTGGACATGGTGCAAGGAAAGAAAAATCATAAACATTTGGCTGCGGAGAAACAGCGATGAAATTGTTTACTTCTGGACGCCTCATAATTAATTGCATACATATTAGTGAGCCAAATGAAAATCCAGAAACCCAACATTGGCTGTAATCCAGATTTTGTCTTTCTATCCAATCAAGCGCTGCAGCTGCATCAGATAATTCTCCTTGGCCATTATCAAAAACTCCCTCACTTTTTCCTACACCTCTAAAATTTACTTTTATTACTGAGAAACCATTTTCTAAAAAAATATTATACATTAATTGTACAATTCGATTATTCATTGTACCTCCGTATTGAGGATGAGGGTGTAATACTATTGCTACTGGAGATCCAAACTTTGGGTTTTTGTAATACTTTGCTTCTAGCCTTCCAGCCGGACCAGGAATAAAAGTTTCAATACTTTTAAGTTTCATAATTGATAATGATTATTATTTTTAAAAAATGTACTGAGTTATAACATGTTTTTATGCGACAAATATTTTTTTTTAATCCTTACTAAAATGGTAGGAATTATTAAAAAATTACTGTAATACAACGTTAATTTATGAAACTTACTAATAAAGGAAGATATGCAGTAATGGCTATGGCCGATTTAGCATCCAATGCTAACAAAGGACCAATAAGTCTTACGGAAATATCATTAAGACAAAATATTTCATTAGCCTATTTGGAACAAATCTTTTTAATGTTAAAAAATAATAAGTTAGTAAAAAGTTCTAGGGGTGCTAACGGTGGATACATTTTAGACAAACCTGCTTCTGAAATTAAACTATCAAATATTATTTATGCTGTAGATGAGCAAGTAAAAACTTTAAACTGCAAAAAAAATTCCAAAAGAGGATGTAATAATAAATCATCCAAATGTATTACTCATAATTTATGGGATCAATTAGATCAACATATCAACGGTTTTTTTGAAAAAGTAAAATTACAGGATTTAACTAAAATTAATTAAAACTATGAAAAGTGGAGAATTAAAATATCAAGATTACAAATATGGTTTCACAACTGATATTGAAAACATTAAAGCTCCCAAAGGACTCTCAGAGGATACTATTAAATTTATCTCTAAAATTAAAAATGAGCCAAAATGGATGCTAGACTGGAGATTAAAAGCTTTTAATAGATTAAAAGTTATTAAAGAACCTAACTGGCAGAAACCAAAATATCCAAAAATAGATTATCAAGATTTATATTATTATTCAGCTCCAAAAAGTATGAAAGATAAACCCAAAAGCTTAGATGAAGTAGATCCTAAACTCATAGAGACATATAATAAACTTGGCATCCCATTAAATGAACAAAAAAAATTAAGTGGAGTGGCAGTTGATGCAGTTTTTGACTCTGTCTCAGTTGCTACTACTTTTAAAGGAGAGCTTGATAAAAAAGGAATAATTTTTTGTCCGATTTCTGAGGCAATTCAAAAACATCCAGATCTAGTTAGGAAGTATTTGGGTTCAGTAATTCCTATAACAGATCATTATTTTGCAACTTTAAATTCGGCAGTATTTACTGATGGGTCTTTTGTTTATATTCCACCAAACACAAGGTGTCCAATGGAGCTTTCTACTTATTTTAGGATTAATGCATCAGAAACAGGACAATTTGAAAGAACATTAATTATCGCAGATAAAGGTAGTTATGTAAGTTACTTAGAAGGTTGCACTGCACCTATGAGAGATGAAAATCAATTACATGCAGCAAATGTAGAATTAGTTGCTCTAGATGATGCAGAGATAAAATATTCAACAGTTCAAAATTGGTATCCTGGTGATAAAGATGGAGTGGGAGGTATTTATAACTTTGTTACTAAAAGAGGGGCATGTAGAGGAAAAAATTCAAAAATATCTTGGACGCAAGTAGAAACAGGTTCCGCAATTACATGGAAGTATCCAAGCTGTATTTTGCAAGGCGATAACTCTGTTGGAGAATTTTATTCAATAGCTATTACCAATAATTATCAAAAAGCAGACACTGGAACTAAAATGATACATCTTGGAAAAAATACAAAAAGTAAGATTATTTCAAAGGGTATTTCTGCTGGAAAGGCTGACAATACTTACAGAGGTTTAGTTGATATTAACTCAAAAGCTTTTAATTCTAGGAACTACACTCAGTGTGACTCTTTATTGATGGGAAATAAGTGTGGGGCACATACAGTTCCATATATCAAAAATAAAAATTCCTCTTCTACAGTTGAACATGAGGCAACAACTTCTAAAATAAACGAGGATCAACTTTTTTATTGTAATCAAAGAGGTCTTAATCAAGAGGAGGCGGTGAGTTTAATAGTTAATGGTTTTTGTAAAGAGGTTTTGCAACAATTGCCTATGGAATTTGCAGTAGAGGCACAAAAATTAGTTTCTATTAGTTTAGAAGGGAGTGTCGGATAATGCTTCAACTACAAAACCTAAGAGCTTCTGTAAATGATAAATCAATTTTAAACGGTCTTAATTTAAATATAAAAGCTGGAGAGGTACATGCAATTATGGGTCCAAATGGCTCGGGAAAAAGCACTTTAGCGAATATACTCTCAGGAAAAAATGGTTACGAAGTTACTGGGAATTTAAAATACGAGGGTAAGAACTTACAAGATATTCCTATCGAAGAGAGAGCACAAAAAGGAATATTTTTAGCATTTCAATATCCTTTAGAAATACCTGGTGTAAATACAACTAATTTCTTAAAAACTTCTTTAAACACAATTAGAAAAGCCAAAGGTCAAAAAGAATTAGATACACTATCTTTATTAAAGCTAATTAAAGATAAAGCCTCAGAACTAAATATTGATGAAAAATTTTTATCTAGACAATTAAATGTTGGGTTTTCAGGCGGTGAGAAAAAGAAAAATGAAATACTTCAAATGAAACTTTTGGAGACAAAATTAGCAATTTTGGATGAAACGGACTCAGGTTTAGATATTGATGCTTTGAGAATAGTTGCTGATGGAGTTAACTCACACAAGAATGAGAATAATGCTTTTTTAATTATTACTCATTATCAAAGGTTACTAGACTACATAAAACCAGATTTTATTCACGTTTTATCAAATGGTAAAATAGTTAAAACTGGATGTGCTGATTTAGGTCAAGAATTAGAGAAAACAGGTTACGAAAATTTTAAATAATGGAAGAACTATTCAATATTGATTTAGATAAAATTTCTAATTCCTCTAATAAAGAGGCATTGGATAGAAAAAAAAATCTTGAATTATTTTTTAAAAAAGGCCTTCCTAACAAAAAAGATGAAAATTGGAAATTCACAGACTTTAGTTTAATTATAAATAAAAATTTCAAAAAAATAAAAAATAATCATGATTTTTCATTTGATGAAAAGATCGAATTAATTAGAGATTTTGATCATAATTTTATTATACTTGTAAATGGTTTATTAAATTCATTTGATATCAGCTTTGAAGACAAGTCAAAAGTAAATATTGAAAAATTAAATTCATTGGATGATTTTAAAAATCAATCAAGCAGTAATCTAAATTATCTTAATAAAGCTTTATCATTAGGAGGTTTTAAAATAGAAATTAAAGAGAATTATAAATGTAAAAAACCTATTATAATTTATAATTACTATTCATCAAATTTAGAAAACAAAATTATTAATAATTCAAATAAAATTAAATTAAATCAAAATACAGAGTTAACTTTAATTGAGTATAATGTGGATGAAAATAGTAAATTTTTAAAAAACACCTTTGAAACTGTAGAAATTGCCAAAGACTCAGTTTTAAAAAGCATTTCAATTCAAAAATCAAAAAGTAAAGGTTATTTTTATAAAAATATTTCTGGGTCTCAAGGATATAATTCCAACTATCAAAATTATATTTTAACTTCTGGGCTTAGGTTTAATAGAGTTGAAATTGAAATGAGTCTGGAAAAAGAAAATAGCAACTGTTTCATTATGTCTGGATTAAGTTTAGGTGAAGGAGAGCATCAAGAAATTAAAACAAGAATAAATCATTTAGCTCCAAACTGCAAAAGTTATCAAAAAATAAAGAATGTTTTAGAGAAGGATAGCAATGGCATTTATCAGGGTAAAATATATGTTAAGGACGTTGCTCAAAAAACTGACGCTTATCAATTAAGTAAAGCTTTAATTTTAGACGATTTGGCAGAATTTAATGCAAAACCAGAATTGGAAATTTATGCTGATGACGTGAAGTGTTCGCATGGATCTACCTCAGGAAGTATAGACAAAGATGCTGTTCATTATTTAATGACTAGAGGAATTCAATTTAAGGAAGCTAAAAAACTTTTAATAAATGGTTTTCTAAATGAAATTTTTGAGAACATGTCTGAACAAAAAATTAAAACTTTTTTAGAAAAAAGTATAGAGGGTCAAATAAATGGAATTTAATAATATAAAACAAAAATTTCCTATTTTTAAACAAAAGATTAAAGGAAAACCTCTAATTTATTTAGATAGTGCAAACTCATCGCAAAAACCAAAAATAGTTATCGATGAAATTTCAAGGTTTTATGAGACTGAATTTTCCAATGTAGGAAGAAGTGTACACACATTAGCAGTTAAGGCGACCAATAAATTTGAAGAAACTAGAGACTTAGTAAAATCTTATATTAATGCAAAGCACAGAGAGGAAATAATTTTTACAAAGGGAGCGACCGAGGCTATTAATTTAGTAGCTAATTCTTATGGAGAAAAATTTATTAAAAGTGGTGATGAAATTCTTGTTACCGAACTAGAACATCACTCAAACTATGTTCCGTGGCATTATTTAAGAAAAAAGAAAGGCGCTGTAATTAAATTCGCCTCTGTGAATGATAACGGAGATATAGATATTGATGAATTCAGTAAGCATATAAATATAAAAACTAAAATAATAGCTTTTACACATATTTCTAATGTTACAGGGGCAATTTTACCCGTAAAAAAAATTATTGATTTAGCTAAATCAAAAAACATACCTGTTTTAATCGATGGAACGCAAGGCGCACCTCATGCCTTGTTAGACGTTCAAGACCTAGATTGTGATTTTTACGCTATTTCTTGTCATAAAATGTATGGTCCGAATGGGCTTGGCATTCTTTATGCTAAGAAAAAATGGGTTGATGAGTTACCACCTTATCAAGGAGGTGGAGGAATGATAAGTGAGGTTAAAAAAGATGAAATAACTTTTGCAGACTCGCCAACAAAATTTGAAGCTGGCACAATGCAAACTGCTGAGGTCGTTGCTTTTGCAAAATCAATTAAGTTTATTCAAGAACTAGGAATTAAAAATATAGAAAAGCACGAGAGCAAAGTTCTAGAATATGGTTTAGAAAAATTGAGAAAAAACAATTCTGTTAATATTATTGGAAACCCTAAAAATAGAGCATCTATAATATCTTTTACTTTGAAAGGAATTCATCCACATGATATTGCAACAATTTTAGATGATGACGGTGTTGCAATAAGAGCTGGCCATCATTGTTGTCAAATTTTACATGAGAAACTTGGAATTCCAGCAACTGCGAGAGCATCTATTGGCGTATATAATGATAATGAAGATATTGATGTTTTAAGTGAGTCAATAAATAAATGTAAAAAAGTATTTCAGATTTAAATGGAACTTAAAGAATTATATCAAGAAATTATTTTAGATCATGCAAAGAACCCTAGAAATATGGGTAAATGCGAAGGTTATAATCACGACGCAAAAGCACATAACCCCCTTTGTGGTGACAAAGTTCATATCTATTTAAAATTAGATAATGACAAAAATCTCTCTGGTTTAAGTTTTGAAGGCGAGGGATGTGCAATTTCTTTAGCTTCAGCATCAATTCTTACAGATACTTTAAAAGGTAAAAATTTAGAGTTTTCAAAAAAAGTAACAGATGACTTTTTGAATATGTTAAAAAACAAAACTAAAATTACTTTAAACAGTCTATCTGAAAATCAGATAACTACCATTTCTTCACTGTCTGGTGTTCAAGAATTTCCAATGAGAATAAAGTGTGCAACAATGGCATGGCATACACTTTTATCGGCATTAAAAAATAAGTCTTAAAATGATTGATTTAAAAGAGAAAATAATTTCTGAAATTAAGAAAATTTACGACCCAGAAATACCTGTAAATATTTACGAATTAGGTCTTATTTACAAAATAGAAGTAGATAAGGAAAATAAAGTATTGATATAAATGACTTTAACATCGCCTAACTGCCCTGTAGCTGAGAGTTTGCCTAATTCTGTTAAAGATAATATACTTAAAATTGAGGGTATAAAAGAAGTAGATTTGAAGTTAGTATGGGATCCACCTTGGGATAAAGACAAAATGTCTGAGGCAGCTAAGTTAGAATTAAATTTATGAGTAAGCAAGCAATCAAATTAAGCCATAAAGCAGCTGAAAGAATAAAACAGATCATGTCTAAAGCTGAAAAATTTGCAATAGGAGTAAGGGTTGGAGTAAAATCAGGTGGTTGTGCTGGAATGTCCTATATTATGGAGTATGCAAAAGAAATGAAACCAAATGAAGAGGTTATTGAGGATAAAGGAGTAAAGGTTTTTATTGATCCTAAGGCTATAATGTATTTATTGGGTACAGAAATGGATTATAAGCAAGAAAAATTCTCTTCACAATTTGTATTTAAAAATCCTAATGAGACTGAACGTTGCGGTTGCGGAGAGTCTTTCAAAATTTAACCACTATAATACATCTCAAATTCAATTGGATGAGGTGTATGCTCAAAATTGTAGATTTCCTGAAATTTTAATTCAATGTAAGCATCAATCTGATCATCTGTAAATACACCACCTTCAGTTAAGAATTTTCTATCCTTATCAAGGTTCTGCATAGCCTCTCTTAAAGAGCCACAAACTGTTGGAAGT
>MDTA01114652.1_pt1 | contig 22640 bp, 23 predicted proteins | sample 811151 | NCBI WGS metagenome assembly MDTA01 (sample SAMN05326648, study PRJNA326480) | marine metagenome | isolation source: seawater | place: Indian Ocean: South | collected 2010
CTCAAAATCCCTTTCTCGCAAGAGAGTATCGGTTCGAGTCCGATCAGTGGTATTGAGTAATTTGTATGATTGAAAACATAATTAATAAACTTAAAAGCAAAGGGATTGTAGTAGATTCAAAACAAACAAATCTAATTAAAGAGATGTTAAGAACAGCTCAATCAGAAAAAAATACTGTTACTAAACTAATAAAGAATAATTCAATTAAATCTAGTTTTTATATTTGGGGAGATGTTGGTAGAGGAAAAACACTTATCACCAGATCTTTTCTAGATTTACTCGGAGAAGAAAAAGTCATATTCCACTATATTGATTTTATGCAGAACATACACAGAGAATTACATGCACTATCAGGGATAAATAAGCCCTTAGAAGAAATAGCAAAGTCATTAAGTAATAAATATAAAATAATATTTATTGATGAATTTCAAGTAGAAGATGTGACAGATGCAATGATAGTAGGTAAACTTCTAAATCATCTAATTAATTTAGATGTTATTCTGTATCTTACTTCAAATGTTCATCCAAATGATTTATACAAAAATGGGCTTCAAAGACAACAATTTATCGATGATATGAATATTATTTTACCATCTTTTAATATTCATGAATTGAGAGGAGAAATAGACTATAGAACAAGAAACATAGTAAATGTAGACAAATATATTCAAAAAAAATCTTACACTGATCAAGATATTCGAGAAATAATCGAGAAAAATTTTTATAATAAAGATTACAATAAAAAAACATTTTCGTTAAATTCTAGAAGATTTAGTTGTAAAGCATTTTCTAATGATTTCTTATGGTTGTCTTTTACAAGCTTTTTCAATGAGCCAAACGGACCAGAAGATTACATTGAGATATCGAAAAAATCTGAATGGATATTTCTTAGTGATCTGGAAAGCTGTGACGATGATTCTGCAGACTTAATGAGACGTTTTATCTCCTTTATCGATATATGTTATAGAGATAAAACAAAAATCAAATTTTTCTTCAATGGGTGCTCACATGAAAATTTATATACTGGTGAAAAACTTGAAGTGTTATGGAATAGATGTCAGAGTAGATTGTCTGAAATGCAGACAGTAAGTTTTTTAAGTTAAATTATGTTTGTATTCCTTACAAGAGAGCAAAATAGATGATATAGTTGTCGGAATGAATAGATTTAGATTATATGGTATTGGAAATGCCTTATTAGATTACGAGTATCTTGTTGATGATAGCATACTGAAAGAACTAGAAATTGAGAAAGGCACAATGCTTTTAAATGAGCATGATAAACATCTAAAAATTCATAACTTACTTAAAGAAAAATATAGCTCACAAAAAATAATGCCTGGTGGATCAGTAGCAAATTCTGTATACAGCATGGCAAAATTTGGTGACAGAGTCTGTTTTGCTGGCAAAGTTAGCATTGACGAAACTGGAGAGAAATTTATTACATCAATTGAAGAAGCAGGTATTCATTCTGATGTGTGTAAAATTCGATCTGGTATTAGCGGTGAGTGTCTAGTTTTAATTACTTCTGATAATGAAAGAACTATGAACACTTACCTTGGGTCTTCTTCAAAGTTGAATCCAGATGACATTTCAACTGACCTCATTAGAGATTCAGAATACCTCTTGATTGAGGGCTACTTAGTAAGCAGTGATCAGACACTTGGTGTTTGTAATAATGCAATAGAAGTTGCAAAAGATAACAAAACCAAGATTGTGTTAACATTGTCTGATCCTAACATTGTTAAATTTTTTAGAGATAATATCTTAACCTTACTTAAAGATAAAATTGATTTTATTTTTTGTAATGAACTTGAAGCAAAATATTTTTCGCAAACTGACACAATCAAAGATTCATTAGCATTTTTAAAAAATTTTGCACATAAAGTAATTGTGACTTTAGGTGATAAAGGTGCTGTATATACTGATACTTCTTCAAGTTTCATGGTTGATGGTATTAATGTCGAATCAAACGATTTTACAGGTGCGGGCGATATGTTTCTAGGTGCATTTATGCATAAATTTCAATCGCCTAATAATGCGTCAGAATCACTTACTTTTGCGAATAGATGTGCATCAGAAATCATCAAAACATATGGTGCAAAATTTGAGAAAGATTCAGATTATCATTCTTTACTCAGTAAGTGACAGTATTCTATCTAGAACTTTCATTGGTTCGTTTGATTCAGTGATTGGTCTTCCTACAACGAGATAGTCAGCACCTAACTCACATGCTAGATTTGGTGTAAATGATTTATTGTGATCATCCTGCATCGAATTAAGTCTTATCCCGGGGGTTACATATAGGAATGATTCTTTGCTTATACCTATGCTCTTTATATCGGATGGAGAACATACAATCCCATCAAGGTCACTGTCATCCACTTGCTTCGCAAGAGTTTTGGCAAAATCTTCCCTCCGATTAACTCCAATATAAGATAGACTTTTATTTGTGTGACTGGTTAAAACTGTAACTGCAACTAATTTCGACTCCTTGTTAACTTCATCTCTTGCTTGTAAAGCTCCCTTCATCATCTCTGCTCCACCTAACGCATGCACGTTCAACATCCAGATTCCTAGTTTATACGCTTCCAGAGAAGCTTTATAAACCGTGGTTGGTATATCATGAAATTTGAGATCTAGAAATATTTTAAAACCTTTAGACTGAAGTTTCTCAACTAGTTTTGGTCCGTATTTTGTGAAAAGTTGTTTACCAATTTTTAATTTACATTTATTTTTATCGAGTCGTTCACAAAGTTGCAAGACCTTTCTTTCATCTGAATAATCTAGTGCTATAATGATTTTACTGTCTAGCATTTTTTTGACCTCCCTCTATTAAATCAATTGTCGTAATTGGTTTTGACGTGCTCCAGTTATTACAACTTGGACATAACCAATTTAAAAGGTTGGATTTATAACCACAACTTGAACATAAGAAAATAAACCCTTTATCAAAAACTTTCTTATAGCTACTAATCATATTATCAAGAGAGAGTGTTTTAGATATGTCATTTTTCGCTACAATCGCAAGAGTGCAATTTATTATAAAATCATCATAATCATTATTATCTTGATATCTTTGAATATAAGATGAAGCTTTAGTTTCATCACCCTCATAGAGTAGATACATATATATCTCTGGAATGAATGGTAATTTATTGTCAGCTGATAATGATTGTAGAGTATCCATGACTGTCGCATTATTATTCCCTGATTTAGTAAGATTAATTATTTTACTCGTAATATATTTAGAAAAATCAACATCAATTTGTATTGCTTGCACATAATACTGTAAAGATCGTTTTAAATCCGTTTCAGAATAATATTCTCCGAGTTGAAGATATGGTCTTAGTGATATAGGTGATATCTTTAGTGATTTCTTTGAGACAACAATTGCTCTCTCTATTTCAGAGTCTTCAAAATGGATATTAGAAATTTCACAAAGATAATGAGAAATGAGTAGATCTTTAGAATGATTATTGATTTCGGCGCTATCAGATTTATTTATTATGTTAATTGCTTTGTCCCAATCTTTGGTCACCTCATATAATTTTACTAATTCTTCATAGCAAGATAGTGAATACGAGTTAAACTCACTCAAATTTCTAAAAATTTTTTCTGACCTATCGTATAGTCCTGCAGAATGAAAGTCTTTTGCTAATTCATATAAGGCTTGATTTTTCAGTTCCTTTTCAAGAGTTGGTCTTGACAAGAGATTCTGATGAATCAATATAGCCTTATCAAATTCACCTCTTTTTCTATATAGGCCCCCGAGTGCCAAATGTGTTTCAATCGTGGAGCTATCTACATCCATTAAAGCTGTAAATATTTTAAAAGCTCTGTCTTCTTTATTATTTAATAAGTAATTTAACCCTCTGTAATACTCAGCATTAAAGACATTTTTAGTAACTTTATGTTTAGGCTTAAAATAGTAGTAAAGAATAATTGAAATTATAGCTACCGCAACAACGATAAAATAGACCATTAATGATCATCCCTAAGCGGATTCTTCCTCATACTGTCTATTTCATCCTCTTTGATTTTCATAGATTTCTTAAGACCTATGTTCTCGTGTTTATGTTTGATATATGCAGAAAAGAAAAATAGCAAAGCTAAGAATGAACCAAGAAGAAAACTAATAAATAAAAATAGCGGTATCGGAGCTGTGTATGTTATAAAATACAAATCGAGATTAATATCCTCAGCATTAAACATTGAGATAATTATTGAGAAAGCAATTAGTGAAAGCGTTATTAGAAATATAAGTACTCTGAACATCTAAATAACATATTATTCTATTAATATCATAAATTGAAGAGATATGTTGTTAATTTTTATTATCAACTCTTTTTTTAAGTTCGTTACTAGGTTTAAAGTGAATAGTTGACCTGCTCTCTAGAGCAATTGTGTCACCTGTTTTTGGGTTTCTTGCTGTCCTAGAGTTGTGGTGATGTAGTGAAAATGTACCGAAACCACGTATTTCAATCCTCTCACCTGAATACAATGATTTAGACATCAAGGATAGAATTTTCTTAATAGAATAATCTATATCAGAAGCAGTATAAGACTTTAATTTATTTGATAAACTTGAAATGATATCAGATTTGTTTATAACCATATGTTTTAAAAAAACTACTCAACATCTTCTAGTTGTTTAATACCGAGTGAAACTCTCTCTCTATCAGAATCAACTGATAGGATAATTGACTCTACTTCGTCACCCTTTTTATATTTTCGTATTGCTTGTTCTTGATCCTCTGATTTTGAAATGTCAGTTATGTGAATAAGACCATCAATACCGCCTTCTAGCCCAACAAATATGCCGAAATCAGTTATTGATTTTATTTGACTCTTAATGATATCACCCTTACTGTTGTTTTGTTCAAATATCTTCCATGGGTTTTCAAGACATTGTTTGAGACTTAACGATACTCTTCTCTTCTCATCATCTATTTCTATCACTTTGATATCGAGCTCATCGCCAATAGAGACAACTTTATTTGGATTAATGTTTTTATTTGTCCAATTAAGTTCTGAAGTTCTAATAAGCCCTTCTATGTTGTCACCGAGGTCGACAAATACTCCATATTCAGCAATATTTGTAGCTTTCCCTTTATATTTATTACCGAGCTCTAGAGTGTCTTTAACTTTATCCCAAGGGTCATCTTGTAATTGTTTCATACCTAAACTCACTCTATTTTTTTCTGCATCATATTTGAGTACTTTTACTTCTATCTCATCACCTATTTTTAATAATTCACTTGGGTGATTAATTCTCTTCCATGAAATATCAGTGATGTGCAACAGACCGTCAATCCCACCAAGATCAATAAAAGCCCCATAATCTGTTAAGTTTTTAATAAAACCAGAAACAATCTTACCTTCGGTGTACTTATCTGCAACTTCGCCTGGACTAGAGGTTTGGTCTAATAAAACTGCCTTTCTTGACAGCACGATATTATTTCTAAGTTTATCCATTTTAATTATTTTAAAGTCCAGAGTTTTGCCTTCAATATAATCTGCCTCTTTATTAGGCCTAATATCAACAAGCGATCCTGGAAGAAAAGCTTTTACATTCATGAGCTCAACTGTGAAACCACCTTTCACCTTTCCGCAAACTTTGCCCTGAATGATCTCTTGAGTAGTTTGAATTTTTTCTAATTCCGACCAAACTTTAGTTCTCTTAGCCTTCTCTCTTGATAAGATAGTTTCACCATAACCGTCTTCAACCATATCAAGAATAACCTCTACGGTGTCACCAATTTTGATTTCAAGTTGACCATTGGAGTCTAGGAACTGACTTTTAGGAACTATCCCTTCTGATTTAAGACCTGCGTTAATTACTATATAATCATTTCTAATTTCAACTACTTTCGCATTCACCATGCTTCCAGGAGTCATATCAATATCTTTGACACTATCTTGGAAAAGTACTTCAAATTCTGACTGCATTAAATTCTAAACCTCAATATATAAAGAACTATCATATCTTATACAATTCAAGGATTTTATCAAGGATTCTGTCGACATTTAGATGGCTGGAATCTATTTCTATTGATCCCGGAGGTGCTATTAGTGGAGATATTTTCCTATTTGTATCATTTTTATCTCTCTCAGCTAATTGAGATGTGATTTTGTCTAAAGAGGCCTCTTTACCCGCATCGGATAACTGTTTAAACCTTCTTTTTGCTCTGACGACCAGATCAGCTTTTATGAATAATTTGAAATCTGCATCTGGAAAAACTTTAGATCCCATATCTCGACCGTTCGCTACAAGTCCTGGTGGCTCGACACAATTATGCTGTAATCTCATTAAATATTCTCTAATCTCTGGCTTTTGAGAAACTATAGATGCATGAACACCAATTTCCTCATTATAGAGATAATCTGACAAATCATTACCTTTGTAATTAACCGTGTAATGTTTTTTTTTGTCAGATACCACTTCTAAATTATTCTTAAGGTTAGCAATTAACAAATTAGTATCTTGATCAAGAGACTCAGTAAGACATATATATGCAACTGCTCTGTATAATATTCCACTATCCAAGAAATAATATCCTAGTTTTTTTGATAACTTTCTAGAGATCGATGTCTTACCTGAGCTTGCCAAGCCATCAATGGTGATAACATTTGCCATTTTATAACTCATAAACCTCTGCTCCTATCTCTATAAGCAAATCTACAAAATTAGGGAAAGAAGTAGATACATTCTCAGTATTGAGTATTGTTATTGGTTTCTTAGAAACTAGAGCAGCAACTGAAAAAGCCATTGCAACCCGATGATCTCCATAACTGTCGACAATTCCACCTAATAACTCTCCTCCATGAATTTTTATCGAACTCTGAGTGGATTCTGTTTTGATTCCAAGTTTATTAAGTCCTCTTTCCATTGAATTGATCCTATCCGATTCTTTATATCTTAACTCTTCAATATCTTTAATGTATGAAACGCCTTCGCATAACGCACATACTACAAAAAGAATCGGGAGCTCATCAATCAGATCTGAAATAATGTCACCTGAAATGTTAATAGGTTTCAAATTGCTGTACTCTGATGTTATATCAACGATGATTTCATTAGCTTCATGTCTCTCGTTATCTATTGATATTATTGCTCCCATCTTTTCCAAGATTTTTATAATTCCAATTCTTCTCTCATTAAAGTTAATATTTTTCATAACTAGTCTTGAATTCTTCTTAACTAAGGCTGCTGCAATAAAAAATGCAGCTGATGAAACATCATTAGGGATTTTAATTTCTTTAGCACTAATTTTGCCTTGGCCTTTGATGTGAATATTATCACCAATTTTTTTAATGGGGTAATCTAAATATGATAATAGTCGCTCGGTATGATCACGTGTCATAAACTTTTCTTGAACGACAGACTCACCTTGAAGATAAATGGCTGCAAATATCATGCATGACTTGACTTGCGCACTAGCAAGAGTGTTGACGTATTTAAAAGATTTCTTAGAGTTCGATGGATAAAATTTGATCGGTGGCTTTCCGCCAGATGTACTTAAGTTACAACCAATCTCTTCTAGAGGCCTCGAAATACGATCCATTGGACGATTCATTAATGAATCATCTCCAAAAATCTCAGATGAGAAATTTTGCATAGATAAAATTCCAGATATTAATCTCATTAGAGTTCCAGAATTCCCTGCATACAGTTTTTTCTTAGGTTCTATGAAGTTATTATAATTTTTTCCCTTTATGGTTAGGCTTGCATCATTCTCTATTGATATAGTAGCGCCAAGTTGCCTCATAATCTCAATTGTAGATAAACAATCATCTGCTAACAATGGATTGAGAATTTTAATTTCACCCTCGCACATGGACGCGATAATAATAGCACGATGTGTTATGGACTTGTCAGCTGGTATTTTAATTTCAAAATCAAAACTATTAGATCCATTTATAATAATATTCTGAGCCATTTTAATTATTGTCAGATTTGTTTCTTCGATTTGATAGATAATGTTTAATTTTTTTCGAGTCTCCTTTTGAAATTAGTTTTTTAAAAGAAGTAAGGCTATCAGAAAATTTAGAGATAGTAGATATTATATTAGATTTATTTGTCAAAAATATATCCGTCCACATAGTGATATCGCTCTTCGCTAATCTAGCTAAATCTCTAAAACCTCCGCCAGTATATGAATCTAAATTATCAATCATTTTGTTTTTTGATATTATATCAATAAGAATGAAAGATAAGATATGCGGCAAATGGCTTGTCATGGATAAAATCTTATCGTGAGCCTCAGGAGTGATAGAAATAGTTTTACAGTTTAAAGTACGCCAAAATTTAGCTATTTCTCTTTCGCTCTTTTTGCTAGATTGTGAAGTTCTACTTATCAAGACATAAGAATTATCAAAAATATCTGCGCTAGAGTACTTAATAGATGCTTTTTCTTTTCCGGTTAATGGGTGTGAACCAACAAAATTTTTATTAATCGACTTGTTTTTTTTCACAATTGTAGATATTGCTTTTTTTGTACTCCCAATATCTGTTATTAAAGAGTCACTTTTGCGATGTAACTTAATAGTATCTATAACACTTTTATATGAGAGCATAGGTACGCATATTATTATAAAATTGCTTTTACTAAGATACGAATACCCTCCTAAATCAAAATCATCGATAATATTCACTCTCTTTGCATATTTGAGTGACTTTAAATTAATGTCATTAGCAAATATTCTTATCTTCGGATTATTTATTCTTATAGCTTTTGCAATAGATCCTCCCATCATACCTAAACCATAAATATAAATATTTTTGAACATCATTTCTTGTAAAGGATTTTCTTGAGTGAAGATATAAACAGTTTGCACTCTTTAAAAGTGCCGATAGTCAATCTTAAATAGTTAGGTAATTTATAATTATCTAGAGGCCTCAGAATTATACCTGACTGTAAAAGCTTATTAAAAATAAACTTAGTAGCATTTCCAAACTTAATAGTAATGAAGTTAGCGTAGGAATCTATGAAAGTAAGATTTAGCTTGCTTAATTCTTCACAAAGATAAACCCTGCATTTCTCATAATCTCTCAAGCTATCTGAGACAAATTTTTTATCGGCAAGTGACCTAATTGCCATATGCTGTGCAATTTGATTAACATTAAATGGTTGCCGTTTATTATTCAGTTTAGATATCAGATGTTCATTTGCTAGCCCATAGCCAATTCGCACACCTGCCAGTGCATATATCTTGGAAAATGATCTTGTAATAATTATATTATCGTATTTTTTTAACAAACTTATACAAGAACTATATCCACGAAAGCATGCGTATTCTACATAAGCTTCATCTATTACTACAATTATTTTCTTTGATATTGTCGAAATAAATTTGTCAATTTCTGTATGACTAAGAAGCGCGCCCGTTGGATTTGCTGGATTAGGTAAAAAAATCACTTTCGTCTTTGATGTTATTTTGTTTTTCATATCATCAAGGTCAGATGACATGAAGTTTTTACCAATATTGGTTATTAAATTTGATTCTCGTATCTTAGCATTCATGAAGTTCGAGACTAGCTTATAGACAATAAATGAATGTTTACTGAAGAGTACCTCCGATTTTTTGCTAAGAAATGCCTTTGCGACTAGTTCTAGAATTTCGCTGGAGCCATTACCAACAACAATATTTTTTGGCTTAATATAAGTCTTAGAAATAAATTTAACAATCTCACTTTTTAAGGCATCGCATTTTCCATCTGGATATCGATTAATATTTTCCTGACTTTTTGCTAGAACCTTTAAAGCTGATTTAGATGGGCCGATAGGATTTTCGTTAGAGGCTAGTTTGATAACTCTGTTAAGTTTATATTTCTTCTTGACATAATCAATGTCTAAACCAGGCTTATAATTATTTGTAGAAATTTTATCTATCATTTATTCATTTATCGGATACGAGCCAAGTGTTTTAAAAAATACGCTATTTTTATTCATCTGAGTCAAAGCTTTAGCCACCTTGTCTTCATCTTGATGTCCTTCAATATCAATAACAAACATATACTCCCAATTATTAATCTTTGTGGGAATTGACTCAATTTTAGTCATGGTTATTTTTTTATCAGCAAGAGGTTTGAGTAATTTTGACAGCGAACCCGACTTATTAGGTATAGATGCTAATATGGATGTTTTGTCATTACCGCTAGATGCTATTTTATTTTTCCCTATCACTATAAAACGTGTAGTGTTGCCTTTGTAATCATTTATATTTTTCTTCAATAAAGGGATTTGATAAAATAACGAACTATATTCACTTGCAATTGCAGCAGAGTGTTTTACTTTATTTATTTTTTTTACTGCTGCTGAATTACTGGTAGCACTAACTCTTTTAACATTAGGGAGATTTTTCTCAAGCCACTGATCACATTGTAAAAAAGATTGATCATGTGCATACAGTGTCTTAATAGATTTAAATGTTTTAGCTTTTGACAGCAAACAATGCTGTATCTTCAAATTAACCTCACCACAGATAGAGAGTTTAGAAGAAATTAGATTATCCAAGGTTTGTTTAATACTTCCTTGTGAAGAATTTTCTATTGGAACAATTCCATAGTGATAGTTAGAAGCCTCTACTTCATTGAAAATTTCTTTAATTGATGATTCAAAAGAGGTTTTAACTGATGAACCAAAATATCTTATTAGTGCCAAATTACTATATGACATCTCCGGTCCTAGGCAACCTACTTTTAGCTGTGTTTCTAGAGATAAGCAAGCAGACATAACTTCTCGGAAAACAATATATAAATGTTTTTCTGAGAGAGGTCCATTATTAAGCGAATTAATCTTTCTCAGAATTTGCGCCTCTCTTTCAGGTTTGAAAATACTTTCATCGCCCAATCTTTCCTTCTCAACTTTTATATTTTGAGCTAATTTTGCCCTATCATTAAGAAGATCTATGATCTTTTTATCAATTTTATCAATTGATTCTCGAATCTGTCTGAATCGTCTAACCATTATTAACAATTGTCTCCGTTGAAACTGCCACTACTTTTTCATCATCCTGTAAAACTTGCACCCTTACACCCTGAGTGTTTCTATTTATTATAGGCATATCATTAACAGAAATCTTAATGGTTTTACCTCTGTTAGTTATCATTATGATGTTATCGTCAGCCATAACATTTACCGCGCCCACTACTCTCCCATTTCTCTTTGTTGTCTTTATAGATATAACGCCAACACCTCCTCGTTTCTGTACATTATAATTATCAATGGATACTCTATTTCCGTAACCGTTTTCTGTAACAGTTATTATTTCACCATCATTTGGTTTCAACAATGAGACAAGTGAGCAATTACTCGTTAACTGCATACCTTTAACTCCAAGCGTCCCTCTAAATCTTTCCCTGACATCTTGTTCAGAAAATCTGATTGCTTTTCCATTATCTGCGACAAGCATAAGTTGTTGATTGGGTGAGGTATAATGAGCGCCTAGTAATTCATCACCAGGCTTGAGTACTATAGCTTTGAGACCTGTTGACCTAATTTTTTTAAATAATGTCACAGGAATTTTATTAATCATACCCATCTTAGTTGACATAAATAAGTATCCGTTGTCATCAACGTTATTGAGCACAACAAATGTACTTATCGATTCGTCTGAGGAAAGTGGTATTACATTATTAATTGGTCTCCCACGAGCTTGTCTACTTGGATCAGGAATATCAAAAGCCCTAATAGCGTATACTTTACCGAGCGTAGAAAAACATAGAATGGTGTCGTGTGTATGTGCTTGACAAATTAATTTTGTTTCATCGCCATCTTTGAATTTTGTAGCATTTACTCCTCGGCCACCTCTTTTTTGACTCTTAAAGTCATCTGATGGTAGTCTTTTAACATAGTCAGCCTTGGTCAGTACTACAACAACTTTCTCTTTTTTAATTAAATCTTCTTTTCTCAATTCTCCTTCATCAGCTGATACAATAGATCTTCTTGGTTCACCATAATTTTCTTTGACATCATTCAGTTCTTGTATCATAACCTTATCAAGTTCATTAGGATTTGTGAGAATCTTGATATATTTTTGTATGGCTCTAATTTCATTTTCATAATCGGAAAATATTTTTTCTTGCTCCATATTTGTAAGTTTTTGTAATCTTAGTTCTAGAATTGCTTGTGCTTGCTGAGCTGACAGTTTATATTTGCCATCTACTAAGCCCTGAGCTGAATCATGTTTGAAGAAATCTTTAGTTTCTTTATCTACTACACCAATATATTTTTCAATGGTATTAAAATCCCATGATTCGGACATTAGTGATGTTTTTGCCTCGGTTGTATTTTTTGCTTCTTTAATAAGTTTAATAATGTGATCAACATTTATAAGAGCAACACCAAGACCCTCTAGTATATGTGCTTTATTTTTCGATTTATGCAGCTCATAAAGTGTTCTTTTGGTAATAATCTCTCTACGGTGAGCAACGAACTCTTTTACAATATCACCGAAACCAAGTGTTTTAGGTTCACCATTGACTAAACAAACCATATTCACAGAATAAGAAATTTGTGCGTTAGTGTGTTTATATAATGATCCTAAAACTACTTCATGCTGCTCTCCTCTCTTTAATTCGATTACAAGACGCATTCCATCTTTATCTGACTCATCACGCAAATTACTTATTTCATTGATTTTTTTATCTCTTACCAGCTGGGCTATATTTTCAATTAACTTAGCTTTATTCACTTGATAAGGTAACTCAGTGAATACTATAGATGTTTTATCATTGTCTTTACTTTCTATCATATGCTTTGCTCTTATTTTAAAAGAGCCCCTGCCATTAGTTAGAGCATCTTTGATCCCCCCATCATCTTTAATTTCTCCATACGTTGGAAAATCTGGACCACGTAAACCGCTTTTATCAATAAGTTTTTGTAGATTGTCTTTATCTGCAAGACTAGGTTCTTGAATTATAGCAATAGTAGCATCTATAACTTCATTTAAATTATGTGGCGGAATATTAGTTGCCATCCCCACTGCAATACCAGTCGATCCGTTAATAAGTAGATTTGGCAACCTTGTAGGTAACACACTTGGCTCCATTTCTGATCCGTCATAGTTAGGATTAAAGTCAACTGTCTCTTTATCGATGTCATGTAGTAACTCTTGTGAGAGCTTTGACATTCTTACTTCTGTGTATCTCATAGCAGCTGGTGCATCGCCATCTATCGACCCGAAATTACCCTGGCCGTCAATGAGGGGGTGTCTCATTGAGAAGGGTTGTGCTAATCTAACAATGGTATCATACACTGCTGAATCACCATGTGGATGATATTTGCCTATGACATCACCTACAATTCGTGCTGATTTTTTATAAGACTTGTTCCAAATATTATTTAATTCATACATGGAATAGAGAACTCGTCTATGAACTGGTTTTAGGCCATCTCTTACATCAGGAAGTGCTCTTCCAACAATTACACTCATCGCATAATCAAGATATGATTGCCTCATTTCTTGTTCAAAACGAATTTGTCTGTTATCTGACATATACTGCTTAGAGTCCCTATAAAGATATTTAAGATAATTTTAACATAAAGCAGTCATAGACACGACTAAAATTATAAAACCTAAAAAAAACGTATATTATGACCTTCAGTAATACTATCGTTTTTATGACTATATTTTATAATAAGTCGTATAATCGTAGTATGACAAAAGTTGACCAAATTATTACCCCCAAATGGGTGCTAACATCAGAGGAAGATAAGCCACAAAAAAACTTATCTATTGTTTTGAGTGGCAACAGAATTCATGATATTGAGAATAGTGGTGATATTCTAAAAAAATATAAGACAGAAAAGCACATAAAACTACCGAATCATATTTTATTACCTGGATTAATTAATCCTTATTCACAATTGAGTCAACAACTAGCGACTGAGATAAAAAAGAAATACGCAGAAAGGAATTCTGCTGGCAAAAGAGGGAAATTCACGTTTGATAGTTGTTTGAATATTGCTGCAAAATTAACGGCCATAAAACTTATCAAATCTGGGACAACATCATATTCAAATATATCTTATTATCCTGACATTTTTATTAAGACATTTAGTCAAACAGGAATCAAGTTATTCTGTGGCTTACCAATTTTATATAATAAAAATCCATGGTCTGAAAATGAAATAGATTGTTTTAAAAAAAATCTTGCTATTTATGATGAATATAAGTCTTATCCAAATACTAAAATGTTTTTTTGCTTGTTTAAATCTGAGCCAGTTTCGCAATCTATGCTTGATAAAATAGCCAATGTTGCTAATGAACTCGAGCTACCTCTTATGCTCGTAAATAATTCAACTGAATCATCAAAAAAAACTAGACACATATTCGAGTCCTTAATTGAATTAAATTTGATAAATAAGAATTTTACTTGTATCGATTTTTCACTTGATAGTTTTGTATCAAACTTAATTGAGAAATATGATATCAACCTTGTTTTATCAGATTTACCAGAAAAATTATTCAGTATTAAAAGAAGAAGAAATAACATATCTACATTCATAGAAAACTATGACCTTAACAGAGATATGAGTCTAATAAGGAATATCGAGCAAATTTACTTACGTAATAAATATAAGTCAACTATATCGAAAACATCAAATATATTATTTAAAATAATAAATAAAAATGCTGCGAAAGTTATTTGTAATGAAGATAACTCAGCAGAATTAGGTATTAATAAGAATGCTGACATGATTTCTATTGATATTGATAGGTCTGACATAATAGAGGATGACGTAATGAAATTACACTTTTTTAATACAAATGAACGCAACATGATTGATAATGTTTGGATCGCAGGTAAACATGTATATAAAAATAGAAAATTAGTTACAATCAATGAACATATTCTGTATGATGAAATTGAACATTTTAATGGATATAGGTAAATGTCAGCGAATAAAACTGAAATTGAAAATTTTGATAAGTATGCATATGAGTGGTGGAATAAGAGAGGGCCATACAAACTTTTACATAATCTAACACCAATTCGTTCAAAATATATTCAGGAACAAATTGATATAACTAACAAAAAGGTTTTAGACATTGGTTGCGGTGGTGGGTTACTAAGTGAAGCGCTTCATGAAGCAGGAGCAGATGTTTATGGAATTGATGCATCAGAAAAAACGATTGAGATTGCAAAAAATCATGCCAAAGAGAAAAATTTAAATATTACCTATATTTGTAATAGTTTTAGTGATTTTGTAAAAGAAAATAATCAAAAATTTGATCATGTTGTATGCTTTGAGATGATAGAACATGTCGATAATCAAGATCAATTAATTTATGATATTGGATCCTTATTACATAAAGAATCAAAAGTATTTTTCTCCACTATAAATAGAAATTTACTATCATTTATATTTGCTAAAGTGCTCGCTGAATATGTATTTAATATGGTGCCAAAGAATACGCATACCTATGAAAAATTTATTAAGCCCTCTGAGTTAAACAGAATACTCAAGAAAAATGCTCTTAAAACTACAGATATTACTGGGATTAAATTTAATCCTATCACCCAAGGTTTCTCACTCTCAGAATTTAATAAAATTAATTATTTTCTAACTGCTTCAAAAGTATAAAATGCCGATAAACACAGTATTATTTGATCTTGATGGTACGCTAGCAGACACGTCGACTGATATGTGCAATGCACTGAATGTGATACTAAATAAAAGAGGATTAAAGACTGTTGAATGTAAGGATCTAAAATATCATATTTCCAGAGGTGCTGTAGGTATAATAAAATATGCATCTGAGGTTAATGGCAGGTCTATAGATTCCTCGATGATACGATCTGACTTTCTAGAAGAATATTCAAAGAATTGTTTTGTTGAGACTAAATTAGTACAAGGCATGAGTGACTTACTCAACTTACTAGAAAAAAATGGTTTAAGGTGGGGCATTGTTACCAATAAACATTCTAAATACGTTAATAAGATAGTTGATGGTCTTGATTTAAGTGACAGATTATCGTGCTTAGTAACTGGTAACATGGTAAAAGAAGCTAAGCCTGCACCAGATTCACTTATTCAAGCTATGTGTATATTAGAAGAGGAGCCAAGTAACATAGTCTATGTAGGTGATGATGAAAGAGATATTATAGCAGGTAAAGCAGCTGGTGTTAGTACTGTTGTAGCAAACTTTGGCTTCATACAAGATAGTTCTGTAATCAATACATGGAATGCTGATAATATTATTATAGAGCCATTAGAGCTAACGAGTATTATAAATTAACTTTTTTATCATAAATGTAAACGAAAGTCCCTTTGTCAACTGAATCGAATAATTCTATGACATCTCTGTTTCTCATTCTTATACATCCATAGGAAGCAACTTGACCAATTAGCTCCTCATGAGCAGTTCCATGAATATAAATAAATCTTTTATAAGTATCTATATTATCACCTAGATTAATACCTTCCTCGCAACCCTTCAGCCATAGAATTCTAGATGTGATTAAATCATCAAATTCTTCAAAATGTTTATTTTTAAAATTTTTAAATTCTGGTTTTGACAAATCTTCAATTGTGATTCCCCCTTCTACAATTTTCCTTCCTTTGAAAATAGTATTCATTGGCTTATTTTCTCCAATTTTATCATTTATTCTATGCAAGCCAAGGGGAGTCTGATAAGAATTACTTAAATTACCAGTACCAAATTTTGATGATGATATATCATAGGAATTTATCTCCTTCAAATCGATAATTAATGTCAGTTGTTGATTATTTAGATTAATTAGCAAAAATTTATTTTTATTATGTTTTGGGTATTTGTTCTCGATTAATTTTTTAACTAAATGAACTTCTTCCGATATATCAAGCATCATTAATATACCATAACATCATCACTAAGATCGGTAGATTCGTATTTTTTCTTAGCCGAGTCGTTTCTTAAATGATCAAGCTCTTCTAAATACTCTTCTGTCACATTACCGGTTACATATTTGCCATCGAAACATGAAGAGTCAAATTTCTGTGTATTTGTTTTTGTGTCTTTTACTGCTTCAATCAAATCCTTGAGATCTTGATAAATTAATTTGTCAGCATTAATCAATTTTTTTATTTCCTCAACACCTCTTCCACCAGCTACAAATTCATGACTAGCAGGCATATCAATCCCATAAACATTTGGGTATTTGATTGGTGGAGCTGCAGATGCCATATAGACTCTCTTTGCACCAGCATCTCGTGCCATCTCAATAATTTGCTTTGATGTCGTTCCTCTTACAATTGAATCATCTACTAATAGTACATTCTTATCGCTAAATTCTGTAGTAATTGCATTTAACTTCCTCTTTACTGATTTTATTCGCTGGTTTTGTTCAGGCATGATAAACGTTCTCCCTATGTACCTGTTTTTTATGAAGCCTTCTCGATAAGGGACTCCAAGAGATATGGCTAGTTCAAGGGCAGAAATCCTACTGGTATCTGGTATGGGAATTACTACATCAATATCATGATCTTTCCAATCCTTTCTAATTTTATCTGCTAATTTTTGGCCCATCTTCATTCTAGCTTTATAAACAGATATCCCATCAATAATTGTATCTGGTCTTGCAAAGTAGACATATTCGAATATACATGGTGTTAGATTAGTCTTATCTGAACACATTCTTGAATGTATTTTTCCAGTCATATCAACATAAATTGCCTCACCTGGTAAAATATCTCTCTCAAGTTTGAAGCCAGCAGTATCTAGTGCAACAGACTCAGATGCTATCATTGTTTCTGTTTTGCCATCTTTAGTTCTTGTCCCATAACACAATGGTCTAATCCCATTAGGATCTCTAAATGCAACAATACCTCGTTCTGAAATTAGGGAAACTACAGAGTAGGCTCCTTTTACCCTCCGATGTACGCCTGCTACAGCATAAAAAACATCGTCAGGTGTAAAACTTTCTTTGCTATGTAGTTGAAGTTCGTGTGCGAATATATTTAGTAAAATTTCGGAATCAGATCTTGTATTGATATGACGTAAATCCTCGCTGAAGAGGTTATCTTTGAGTGTACTGGAGTTAATCAAGTTACCATTATGTGCTAGTCCAATCCCATAGGGAGAATTAACATAGAATGGTTGTGCCTCGGCTGAACTCTCAGCATAACCAGCTGTGGGATATCTCACATGACCTATTCCTGTTGAGCCACGTAATCTTTCGATATGTTTTTTTTCGAAACCATCTCTGACTAAACCGAGTGATTTACGGAGTAATATCTTACCACCATCGTTGGTTAGAATTCCTGATGCATCTTGACCTCTATGCTGCAGTACTGTTAATGCTTCATAGATATCATGTACAACTGCACTTTTGCCATATACTGCTACGATTCCACACATTACTATATACTAAGCCCCATTTCGTCAAATAATGAACTTGTATCGCTAAGATATTCGTTGATTATACCATCAAAAAAAGATATGTATTGTGATTCTTGAAAGAATATGTTGTCCCTAAAATCAGTTAAATCCAAAATAAATATAGTAATTATTATGAAAACTGACCCTTTTAGTAAACCAAAAACTAACCCAAAAAATCGATTAAAAACACCTAAACCAAAGAGGCCTATCATTTTTGATAGTAAAAATCCAAGTATTGCGGACACTATAAAAGTGGAGAAGAAAATTAAAATAAATGCAAGAATTCTTGAAATGTGCGGGTTATTAAGATGTTCATTAATAATGTTAGTAGGTACGTGAAAATAATTTGCTGACACATATATCGCAACTGCCCAACAAATAAAAGAAATGAGTTCAGTTATGAAACCTCTGACTAAACCGTATAATCCCCAAAATAATAAAAAACATGAAATGATTATATCTGTTTCAATCACTTTTCAACTATCTCCTGAATAGTTATATTTAAGGATGTAATTTTTTTAATTTTAGTCTGCAAGTCTAAGGCAATTTGTTTATCGAGAAAAGGCCCTATGGCATCTCTTTGGATATTATCTATCTCTGATTTAACTTTAATCGTATCTTTTAGTCCCAATTTGTCAATCAAATAACTAATTTGAGATTTATCATTAGATTGTATTAATAGAACCCACGATCGTCTTAATGACTTTTTTTCTTTAATATTCGGAATTTGCTGAATGTCATAAACAATCTTTTCAGTATTGATATCCCTACTAACAGGAATCTCAAGAGAATAAGTAATTTTGCCCATATTTTTGAAATATAGCGTGATTGTCTCATAAAATAAATAAACAGGAATGACTACAAACACAAACAAAATGTAAATAGATTTTTTATTCATTCAGTATTTTTTTCTCAGTATGTTTTTGATAGTTCATAAATTCTGATACTGTATAAAATGATCCGTATATTATCAATCTATCATTAAGATATAATGTACTATATGCTGCTTCGAATGCGCTATTCATGTTTTCGAAACAATCAATCTTATCATCACCTATAAGACTTATTACTCTCTCTTTAATTTCTGATGAATTCATTCCTCTCTCACTATCCACGGTTCCAATAAACCATTTTTCAATAATCGGTGCTAAGGGTCTAATTAGTGAATAGGCATCTTTATCATTAAGGAGGCCTATAACAGCATAGGTTTTCTTTTTATCTTCTCTATTCAAATTATCAAAGAGCTTGATAGCAGAGTCTTCATTATGAGCAACATCAGTAATTATCTCAGGATGTTTGCTGCATTTCTGATATCTACCCATCAGAGATACATTTTTCAATCCAACATTCAGAAAAGACTCATATTTCAAGATATTTTTGTCTATTATTTCAATAGCTTGTAAAGCAGCCGAAGCATGATTATATTGAAAGTCACCTGTTAAAGGCATAAGTGGAAGTTTAAGTTGTGTACCATGCATTCCTCTCCACTCCCAGTAATTGTTATAAATATTATGTGAAAAATGATTGTGTCCAAAAATAAACGAAATATTATTTGATTGTGCGGTTGATAATAATGTAGCCGGTGGGTTAGCCCCAGCAAATATAGAATAACAAAACGGTCTCATTACGCCTGCCTTCTCATTTGCTATACTATCAATAGTAGATCCTAAAAACTCTGTATGATCTATGCCAATAGAAGTAATAATAGACAGATCAGAATCAATGATGTTTGTCGCATCTAATCTGCCTCCTAACCCTACTTCTAGCAGAGCAAAGTCAAGGTTCTGTTTACTGAATATGTAAAATGCTGCAAGTGTTGCAAATTCAAAATAAGTTAAGGTTGTATTTCCTCTAACAGTATCAATGACTTTAAAAGCATCTATCAATGATTCATCATCAATTTGTTGCTTCGATATTTTTATTCTTTCGTTGTATCTAAGGATATGTGGCGACGTGAATGACCCAACTTTAAATTTAGATTCATGTAGAAGGCTTTCAAGAATAGCAACAGTGGACCCTTTACCATTAGTCCCTGCAATAATAATAGTTTTTTTTGCTATTTTCTTTATATTAAGCTTATTGTAGACAGATTTGATTCTTTCAATTTTAAAGTCAATGTTTTTTGGATGAAGGTCCTGTTGCCAATCTAGCCATTCATCGAGCGATTTAAATTGATTTGTCATTTTGTGTGTTACTCATTAAAGAAATTATAATACTTGATATTTTATCTTTCTGCTCATTTCTATTAAGAATAAAATCAATCGCGCCGTGATCTTGAAGAAATTCACTTCTTTGGAAACCACTCGGTAGTTTCTCTCCCACTGTTTGTTCTATTACTCTAGGTCCTGCAAAACCTATAAGCGCATTTGGTTCTGCAATGTTAATATCACCGAGCATTGCTAGACTAGCAGAAACTCCGCCCATCGTTGGATCTGTCATGACAGAGATATAAGGTAGCCTATTCTCCGATAATTTATTCAGTGATGAACTTGTTTTTGCCATCTGAAATAAAGAGAAGAGTGATTCTTGCATTCTAGCGCCACCACTTGCAGAAAAACACAACAGCGCTGCAGAAGTATCTAAACATCTGTCTATAGCCTTAGAGAATTTTTCGCCAACAACAGATCCCATTGACCCACCGAAAAAAGAATATTCAAAGAAACAGGCAATTACCGGCACTTTATTAACCCTGCCCTCATAAACAATTAGTGCATCAATCTCACCAGTTTTTTTTTGAGTTGATGAAAGTTTGTCTTTATATTTTTCTTTGTCTTTAAAGCCAAGCACGTCTACAGGCTTTATGTCTGTGAGTATTTCATGTTTATCATCTTTATCCAAGATAACATCTGCCCTTTTTCTAGCAGATATTCTCCCATGATGATTACACTTTGGGCAAACATTAAGATTCTTCTCAAATTCTGCACGATAGATAACCGTTTCACAACTTGCGCATTTATGCCAAAGTCCCTCTGGGACAGATGCTTTGTTCTCCTTACTTGCACGAATCCTCGATGGTAATATTTTGTCAAGCCAGCTCATTTGTTTACTATCGATGTTTTAATTTTTTTTGCATATTTATTGATATTATCAACCATTCTCTGTTTATTATGAAGATTTTCTTCAATTATTTTTACAAATGAACTTCCAATAATAATACCATCAGATAATTGCGAAATCTTTTTAGCAGTTTGCCTATCTTTTATCCCAAAACCAACCGCTATCGGAAGATTATTTTTATTAATCTTTTTAATCATATTAATATTCTGCTTTATAGATCTGATGTTAGAAATTCTAGAACCAGTTATACCTTTAAGTGAAACATAATATAAATAACCTTTGGAAGCATCGATAATAGTTTGTAATCTAGACTTACTTGTAGTGGGTGAAGCAAGATGAATATTACAAATATTGTTCTCTTGTAGTATTGATGATAACTCTGATGATTCCTCTGGTGGTGAATCAACGATAAGTACACCATCAACTCCCGACTTTACAGCAATCTTTGAGAATTTGCTATATCCTATATTTTCTATTGGATTCAAATAACCCATTAATACTAGTGGCGTTGTTTTATTTTTGTCTCTAAATTTTCTACAAACACTAAAGACATCATCTAAACTTGTGTTTTTTTTTAGAGATCTTTCGATTGATTTCTGTATTACAGGGCCATCTGCAATTGGATCCGTAAAAGGCACGCCTAACTCAATTAGATCAACGCCAGAGTTGACAAGAGTATTCATTATCTTGATGGTTGTATTTACATCAGGATCACCACATACTACGTATGCAATGAATACTTTTTTTTTATTATTTCTAAAAGTTTTCTGAATCCTATTCATAGAGTCATTTGGGTCATTTTTGCAATAGTGTCTATGTCTTTATCTCCTCTTCCAGATAAATTAATCAAAATATTTTTATTTTTACGTTTTTTTGCAATCTTAAATGCGTACGCAAGAGCATGTGCTGTTTCTAACGCTGGTATAATTCCTTCTTTTTCAGTTAGATAATAAAATGCCTTTAAAGCCTCTTTGTCAGTTACGGAAACGTATTGTACACGCTTATTATCTTTGAGCCAAGAGTGCTCTGGACCCACGCCAGGATAATCTAATCCAGCGGAAATAGAATGTGTAGATTGAATTTGACCATTTTCATCTTCCATAATATATGTTCTATTCCCGTGAAGAACGCCAGGTTTTCCTTTATTAAGCGGAGCAGCATGTTTGCCTGTTGAAAGACCATATCCGCCAGCTTCAACTCCAATGATTTCAACA
>MDTA01020438.1_pt1 | contig 22638 bp, 14 predicted proteins | sample 811151 | NCBI WGS metagenome assembly MDTA01 (sample SAMN05326648, study PRJNA326480) | marine metagenome | isolation source: seawater | place: Indian Ocean: South | collected 2010
CACTTACATCAGCATTAACTAATAAATCAGGACCATCCATTTTCATCTTAGGTCCAAAATTTGAAATCATAACTCCTAGCTGTGGCCCCCAGGTAGTTTTAAACAGTGTCCCAACATCAACAGCAAAGCCAGTTGCAATACTATTATAAATTTTTTCACGTATATATTTTCCTGTAAAACCTACAGAAAATCGATTTGTTAAATTCATAGCCCAAGTAGTATTTAATGCATAGCTACCTGCCTTGAAAGTTTCACCCGTATTCTCATCACCATATCTGCGTATTTCCATTTCATCCATAGTTAAAAAAATTGCACTTAATCCAACCGTGCTAGCATCAAAAGGAATTGTGAAGCCCACAAAATCGTAACTTATATCTGCAAGCCACTCAATGTGTGTAAAAAAAGCTCCATGACTATCTAAACGTGCAATTCCAGATGGGTTCCAGTACAAACAAGATATATCATTTGAAAGTGAAGTAAAAGCTCCTCCCATACTAACTGCTTTCCCTCCAGGACTAATTGATAAAAATTTTGCAGCAGATGTACCTGTTTTATTTACTGAAAAGCCTATAGAAAAAAAGAGGAGTATGTACAGTGTTTTTTTCATTTAACTATTGCAAACTTTCCAACAAATTCACCAATATCTGGTGCATCAACATGATAAATATATATACCATATGCAGCAGCTAAATTATCCTTTGTCAATAAATCCCATGGCTCCATTCCGTTATTTATATAGGAATTATGTTCTATTGTATTTACAATTTCTCCAGCAATAGAGTAAATCCTGATAGTACAATTTTGTGGTAAATTTCTAAATTGGATTTCTCGAGGTCCTCGACCAGAAGAAAATGTATTCTTACCCTCCCATGGAACTGTTGCAAAGTATGGATTCGGAACCACATAGATATCATCTAACTCAGACTGAGCTAATTTATTATCAATGGATGGCGATGAGGGTGAAAACTCATAATAATCAGTTGATAAGAATGGTTTGTTTATTACAATATGTGCTGTATCTCCAATCTGAGGTTCATTACAACAACCATATAAGTCACTATTTATTCCTGGAAAATCTAATGAAAAAGACCAAGTTTGCCTGAGCCTACCACCCTCTTCTGAATCTAATAAAATCAAATAGTCTGTTTCACGTTCATCTGCATTAAATATACCATCAGGACTAGTTGAATTTGTATTTTGATTGTAAGGTGCATAATCACCAAAAGCAAATGGGATTGATTCCCAAACAAATTCATTTTCTAATTCATCATATATTTGTTTTTCTATAATAACATTTAAAATATTTGATTCATATAAAGTTGTTGAACACCAAGCTGTAGGTGCATTATCAGAGCAGGGGTCTAAGTTTGGATTTAGCCATTCCGAACAATAACATTGTGTTAGGTTTTCTGTTTCAGTAAAAATAATACGATAGTTGGCAGGAATTGCATCACCAACGGTAAATGCATCACGATTTTCAAAAATAAAATCCCACAGATCATGTCTATTCCAGTATGACAAGCTATCAATTAAATTAATTTGATTCATTGAAACATTCGAAAATAACAATCTGAAACCATCTATAACGGGTTGATAGGACTTACTTAAACTATAATTATAAATTAGTGTATCTGGATAGTCTATATTGCTAATATCTGTTAGAAAATAGCCCAAAGAATAATTTGCTGAATCTGAAAAAGAAATTTCATATAACTTTTCAGAATTAAGTGCTAATGGATCAATCACTTCATACTGAATCGAACCATTTGACTGACCAAATGTAATAGGGATATCATCAAGCATGTCCGCCTCAATATATCCTGAAACTGGCTCTACAGGTATTACACTCACAACATTTGGACCTAGATCTAATTCTCCTGTTAAAGAATTTACGCGTAGTCTCATCGGAGAATCAGTAGGCATAATATCACTATCCTCATCACCTCCAAAGTCATATGCTACAACTGCATAGTAATATGTTTGGCCATTCACTACATCAGTATCTACAAACGAATGTTTTAATCCTGTATCATCACCCAAGTAGAAATGTACTCCATTTAAATCAACAGGGTGCCAACCATTAATTCCATTGTCTAAATCCCATTGACATGTTTCACCATCCAAGGAATAGGGCTTATAAAATGTTGGGTTTCCATCTCCATCAGTAATTGTAAAAGCATCATTAAATTCTAGGTCAGTTGCACGATAGATTTTATAACCCTCGAAATCTCTTGGATCTGAACCAATTTTTTCCATAAACGTATCATAAGAAGATTCAGATGAAGAATCCCAATAAAGCGTAACTTGACCATCCCCTGCGACAACTGAAACATTTGGAGGGGATGGTGCTTTTGCAAAGCGATAATCAAAATCATATGCAGTTTGAGCATTCAAAGTATTTTGGAGGGCATCGGCTTTATCATTACCTATCGAAATTGCCATAGCAATTCTTTCAGTTTGTCCTGCTTTGAGCGGGAAATAACCTGATGAAACAAATAAATCATTATCCCCTGGGATTACAGGTGTATTAAACAAACCTGGACGCATAAAGGAATTCCAAAAATTATTATCTTGATTTAAAGGAACACTGCCACCCGAAGTGTAACTAACTGCTGTTAATCCCATTTGATCTGACTCAGAAACATCAGTTTTATCTATATTAGGCTCTCCTTGAAAAGTTGTTCCAGAACCTGATGTTGGCATTTGATCATTAACGCCAAGATTAATACCTCCAGAAGAGTCTCCATACAAGCCTGAATCGTTGTCTAAACTCCAATCTCCATCATTATCAATAAAATCATCTCTAGATTCATCAATCATCTCATCAATATTTTCATCAATACCTTCATCAATTGCACCATCACCATCATTATCGACACCATCTGCATAAGGTTTCCCCAAATCTTCAGGTCCAACATTATATAAAATAATATTCGAATTTGGTACACTATACCTACCCCAAATATCACCAACAGCCTCATCAATAATCTGTTGAGTAATTAAAGGGCCATTAACATCTGAGCCAAAACCAAACGGATATTCCTGAGCATAAGGTGATTCTATATCCGCATCATTATCAATACCATCAGCATATGCACTTCCAATGTCACCTAAATCTAACTGAATTATATGTATCTTACCAGCTTGAGTTGAATCTAAACTCGGCCAAATTCCCCATTGATCACTAACTGAATCAACCATTTCTTGAGTTACAATAGGGCTATTAATCTCACCATCCACATCATTATCTATTCTATCGGAAAATGTTACACCTAGCTGACCAGCAAATGCTACATGACTTAAATTTTCATCAATCAAACCATTACCATTATTATCAATAGCATCACCAAGAATTTCATCTTCAAGCATAGATTCTGTAATTGTTGGTCCATTCTCCTCTCCATCGCCATCATTATCAATCCGATCAACAGCATTCCCAGGTGTTTCAATATATGAGACTGCAATATATCCTGGCTCAGGTGAATTACCCCAGCTACCAATTCCATCAGTATCATAACTCCACGCTACATCAGTTAGAATATCAAATTCTAACTCATCATCATTGCCATCACCACCAACAAAATCTGCATACCATAATGAAAATGCAACCTTTTCTAAATCTTTTGTACCATCATTTTTAACATCATGCAGTAAAAAAACAACATCCTCAATCAATATCTGCTTCCACTCTAAAACTCGAACACTAGCTAATAAACCAAGGCCACCTCGATTTATATCAGTACTATCAGGTATATATGAATAACCTTCAGTATAATTTCTATCATCTGAAATTTTATAAAATATTTCCTGTTCTGCATTCAACTGATTTTTTCCGAAATAACCATTCCAAGCACCACTCCAGCCAGGATCAGAAGTATCATTCATTTTATCAGGCCAAATTAATGGCCATGAGCTATTATTATCGCTTATAGCAATATCTGAAGATGCTGAGTTTAAATAACCAGGTACTGGCTCCCAACCTTTAGAATTTCCACTATTATCCTGACGACCATTAACAGTTACCATTTTGACTATTGAACCATCATCAGAAACATATTCAGCTCCAACTGCCAATGCTGCCATAGCGACATAATAGTGCCCAGAATTTACTGGCCACTCAAAAGGAATTTCTCCTTCAATATTTCCAGTTCTACCAACTAATCCATAATTGAATGTTGTGGCTCGTACTTTATTAACATCAATATTTGTTTTACGACGATAATTTGAATCACCTCTTTCATTACTAGGCTCATGTGTACCAGCCTCAAAATTTGACCAAATCAATGACAAGAAAATAACTACTTTTAATAAAAATTTTAAAATTACCATACTATCTCGAATCCAAATTGAATCTCACGAGGATTACTATACCATTCGGGACGATTATAATAGTCCTTAACAGTATTTGGACGTAATATTTCTTCATATTGAGCCTCATTAATTAGAGCATTTTCGATAATACGTGATACACCAGCCCTACCCGAGTCCGACCAGACATTATTTTCATTTCTTCTATCAAACAAATTATAAATATTCATTAAAACCCGTCCCTTAACAAACCCTAAATTGATATTTCTAAATAATTTCAAATTAAAATTTATTGTAGATTGTTTTAAACGACTATTTTTATTCATACTATTTATAATATTTTGACCAAGTATTGATGCAGAATTAAATGAGGGAGTATAAGGATATCCACTTCCTATTTGCATTAACAAGTTACCTCCCCACTTTTCTCCTCCCATATACAAAGAACCATTAATGTTATGTCTCTGATCCCAATCAAGGGGAATTAAAGCACGAGTTGGTTCACTATTTGATAATTGAGCGCCAAATTCTTCATCAGGATAGGAATTTGATCCTTCTGCTATCTGAAAAGTATAATCTATATGCCATGAATAATTATGACTATAAAATTTATCAATTGATAACAGTATACCTCTAACATTTGAATAATCTTTATTGACATACGTGAAATACGATGCACCTCCACCTAAATCAATAGGAATTCCTGTGGTTACCCAATCCCTTACATCTCTGTAATAGCCTGTAATCTCAAGCTTTATACCTGATGATATTTGCTGTTTTAATCCTAATTCATAGCTAATTGTCTTTTGGGGTTCCAAATCAGGATTCCCATAAACTCCGAATTTGCCTGAAGTATCACTCATTTTATATCCAGGATTTTTAAATAATAATTCAAATTGAGGTATTTGAAAAAAAAATCCATAACTAAAATGAACTACACCTTTATCAGATATAGGATATGCAATGCCAAAGCGAGGACTCCATTGAGATTTAGTGGTTGTTTTCTTATACCAGCCAATATGGTTTTTTAAATCACTATTAACCATATCAGGATAATTACCAAATTCAGAGTAAATATGCCAGGTTGTATCTTGAGAATCTAATTCTATCGATATATGAGATGTATCACCCCAATTTAGATTAAGTCGATCATCTAATGATAATGAATCAAGATAAGGATTTCTTGGGTTCTGAATGTATGGTTCATGTGGATTCTGAGGCACCCATGAGTTTGCATCAAAGTAATCATATCTCAAGCCTATATTAACAATCATATCACCATATTCGATTTTATTTTGTAAAAATCCAGAAAAATCTATTGGAGTTTGATTATAATAACTACGGTTTACATGAAAATGAGTCACCCAAGAAGGTATTTCATCACTAAATTTCAATCTTCCATTTTCTAGCTGAGGAATAACATTACCTGATAAGTCCAAAGTATCTCCTAACTCGGGAATGAAAGGTGTGAAAATTTGATCATTTGATGAAGAATCCATGATGCTAAACGAATCTAACTCTAAATTATGTTGTTGAAATTCAAAACCCAATTTTAACTGATTATAAATATTAATCTGATTGGTATAGTCTAATTTTATCTGATTAGATTTAGTTTTTCTTAAAAATTGGTTCCTATCTAATCCCCATCTAGAAAAAGAATTTACTGGAAAATAATTTGTATTTTCATCGACACCCTCTGGTAATGTACCAACTATGTGCGCCCAATACAAACTGTCAGGTGTAATGTACCTTGAATCATTTAGGTTATCAAACAGCTTTGAATTATATATTTTTTGATGGCTTGAAATATTAAAATCCATAAAAGAACGTGGTGAAAATGTATATGAAAAATTTAAACCTAAAAAGTATCCATTATTATATTGAGTACTTCGTCCACCCTGATTCATTTGTCGATAATGATCATATGCTTGTGATTTTTCATCACTTTTTATATAATTTAAACGTAGTTTTGCAACTGGTGATAGTTTAAATGTAAATTTATTTTGGAAAGAATACTTATCTATCCAATTCATTGGACGATACTCAATATTCAATAAAGTATCTCCATACATATCAAATGTATTCAATCCTGATAGCCATCCATCGGTATCATATTTTCTAAAAGATGTAAAAAATGAGATTCTATCCTTAATAATTGGACCACTTATTTGAGCCTCATAATTAGATTGATTAAATAGGTTATAGGTATCTAAATCACGATATATTTTATCATTGGAATAATGATCACCTAAAAATGAACGGAATGAGCCTTCTAAATTATTTCCACCATCTTTAGTCACCATATTGATGATTCCAGACATAGCTCTTCCATATTCTGCGTTAAACGTGCCACTTATTACTTGTAGTTCTTGAATATTATTATTTTCAACTGCTACTGAAATCCCACCATCATATGAATCAGTCATAGAAACACCATCTACCATATAAATTATCTCGCTGCTTCTTCCTCCTCGAATATGAATCCCTCCGCTAGCATCCTGTGTTACTCCACCCTGCAACCTAATTACATCTTGAATATCTGTAACAGGCATAACTTCTAGCTCATCTGACGTAATCCTAGATTCAGTATTTGTTAAATTTTTATTGATTATTTTTTCACTTTTTACAATTATTGCTTTGCCCTTAATTGCCTCAATATCTAAAGTAATATCTAACCTGGTTGTTTGATCAATATAAAATTTAACATTTTGAATGACAACATCACTGTAACCAATCATCATTGCTTTTACACTATATTCGCCTGGTGGTATGTTTAATATCACATAATCACCATTAATATCAGATGCAGTACCCATATTCATATCAACAATTATGATATTGCAACCTACTATATTTTGCCCGGAATTAAGATCAGTCACCTTGCCAGCTAGCTTACCTGTGGTGCCGCAAAAAACAATTGAAAAATATAAAGTAAACAATGTAATTCGAATTAAATTCATATCAACAAGAACCTTTTTAGAAGGCTGTTATTAATATATATATCTTTACCTTTTTTCAATTCTTCAATCAATTCTTTAAAATTTTCACCTAGAAGGGTTTCATTTTCATTTAGAAAATTAATAGTATGTGAAATTACAATGTCATTTATTCTATTTTGAATTTCAATCTCGAGATGAGTATCATTAATCCAATTACTAGCTTGAGCTAAACTAAGAATTTTATTGCGAACTTTTATACCCAATAATAATTCACGCAAATTTTCTACTGAATTTATTTTGGACCTCTGATTAATCGAGGTTTCAGCAATCTGTTTAATTATACTAAATTCAACCTCATTTTTGAATTTATCCCAATGACCTAAAGCTATAGAGTTTAAATCTTTTATAATCAAATTTAATGTAGGCCTATCTATATCAAGTGTTAAATTTTCTTTTAAAGAATCAGTAAACTTTTCAACCTCTATATTCTTTCTTCTGAGCTTTAATACTTTTATAAGTTTATTTTTTTGCAATTGAAATTCTTGTTCAGTTAAAATAGGTTCAATCCAGCGATCAAGGACTTGAATTATGCTATAGCCACCTCTAACCTTAACAGGTTCTGATATTTCACCATCCTCTAAATGAAATGCAGCTTTTTCAAAGTTTAAATCCATTTCATTAAATGTAAAATACCCAATATCACCACCGTTATTTTGCAGAACTGAATCCTTAAACGCTATTGGGGATAATTCTTCAAATGATTCACCATTATCCAACCTTTTTTTAAATTGATTTATACCCTCAAGTGATCTTGAAAATAAATGACGTGCATGAATCTGAGTTTTGCTTCTAATAAATGCTTTTCGTAAATCCACATCATCTATGATAATTTTATCAAAGACTTCTAACTTATTAAAATGATTGAGTAATATCTGATTTTTAATCATTTGAATTTCTTTTTTAATATTAGGTTGATTCATTAAACCAATTGATTCTGCTTTATCTAACAAAAGTGTTCTTTCAATATTCTGTTCTAAAAACTCTGTTCTGAAAAGTAAATTATCTTTAAAACCCATATCATTAATAAATTCACGATATTGATTAATAAAATCATTTAGATATATTGGTTTGTCATCAACTTTAGCAATGAGCTGCATTGGTTTCTCACTTTTTGAGCAAGAAACAAAGATAACAATCATTATAATTCTAATTAACTTCATAGACCCTAAATGAGTGTGGCGGTAAACCTTTAGATTTATCCGACTGCAAGATTGGCGTAACTATTTCAGCAATACCTAATAAATTAAAATCAAATTTTCGATGATTTTTAGAGGTATTAAAAATAGATATGATTTTTTCATCTTTATAACTTCTAGAAAATGCAAAAATTGTATCTTCAGCATACAACAATTCATAATCACCTCTTCTTAAACTTATGTATTTTGCCCTCAAATCAGTCAAAATTTTATAATGTGATAACAAGTCATTATTCACTGATACAATATCAGGATTTCTTAAATTATTGAAAGGATCAGTTGTTTCATTTTCATAATCTAATTCTTCCCAAATCATAGGTTTACGTGAATCTGGATCATCGGCGCCCCACATACCAACCTCATCGCCATAAAATACATAAGGAGTGCCAGGGAACATAAACTGAAAAGTTGTAATCTGTTTCTGCAAATTATACTCAGATAAATTAGGCTTTCTAATTTTAAATTCAGGATTATAATTTAAATTATTAGCATGATCTATCCATCTATCTGGATTAACACATGTAGACGCTAATCGTTCAGTATCATGACTACCTAAAAGATTTTGTATTTTTAAAATGTTACTATACCCATATTCTTCAATGAGCATTGCAAAAGATTTGCCAAAAAACTCTGCTGTAATTTTATTTTTATCATCAATGAAAAATTTATATACCAAATCAGCAAATCTGTAATTCATAACAGAATCAAATACATCATCGTTTATCCATGGTGAGGCATTAATCATAACGTTATCAAAGTAATTTTCCCACCAAACCTCACCAGTTAAATAGGCATTAGGGTTAATTTCATTTACCCAACGCCTAAATGTCTTCCAAAATTTAATATTTACTTTTTCAGCTACATCTAATCTCCAACCATCTATTCCATCTGATGGATCACCATCCCCATTTGGATCCATCCATCTTTTTATAATTGCATGTATATGGTCTTGAATTGGAGGTATAAGTCCAAAATCATTCTCAGAAAACTCTGGTAAATCTTTAAATCCAAACCAACCTTTATAACTAAATTCATTTATTTCAGTTTCAGGGTCATCCCATGATTCAATGATAAACCAATCTGCGTATTTACTATTTCTACCATTTTTCATAACATCATCCATAGCCCAAAATGGAATACCTACATGATTAAATACACCATCGATAATAATATGCATATCTCTACTATGTATCTCGTTTATTAGTTTGAGAAATAAAGAATCTGCAGATGTCCATTTCCATGTACTTGGATCTGAAGGGTCTTCACTACTCCAAATTTTTTCATCAAGGCTTGGATTTGGACCAAAATTATTATCAACATGGTGATAATACTTAACACCATATTTATGAGCAGATGGAGATTCAAAAATTGGATTTAAATAAATAGCATTCACACCTAAGTCTTTAATATAATCTAATTTTTCAATAATTCCTTGCAAATCACCACCATATCGGCGAAGCTGGGCGTTATAATAAAAATCTTTTTTATTTAACATCTCCCATGGTTGCAATTTATACCATTCGGAAGTCCATGGCATAACTGACCAAGACTCTTGAAAATCATAAGGCCAAGTACCCATAAGAGAATTTTTATTAGGGTCATTACTAAGATCACCATTATAAAATCTATCTGGAAAAATCTGATACCAGATAGCATCTTCATGCCAAGACTCTTTTTCTAATTCATTAAAACATCCACATAAAAACAAAAAAATAATACTTATTAAAAACTTAATCACTTTTGTTATAGACCTTTGTTCCATTAGGCTCAATTGAAATTCTTGTTTTTGAATTGTTTACTTTAAGCATTGACCTATCTAATATAGATAGCCATGTACCATCACTATCTGGAAGAAAAGTAACTTCCCTTTTTTTATTTGAAAAATTAAAAATAAAGAGCGATTGATCATCAAAATATTGTTTTTTACAAATTAAAATATTCTTGTTATCCGTTAAAAAAGATAAGTCACCTAATGCAAATGATGAATATTTTTTTCTAGCATGAATAAGACTACGAACTTTTTGAAAAAGCATTTGTTCTTCATCATTCCAGTCATCATTAAAGCGCATATCAGTGCGATTGCCAGGGTCATTAGAACCTATCTGCCCATATTCTTCACCGTAGTAAATAACAGGTATTCCTGGCAACATCATATTAATTGCTGTAAACATAAAATGTCTTTTATAGCTATTTGAATTTTTAACAAATTGTGGTAAGTCAATGTATGAACGCTCTAAACCATTTTCATCTATTCTGATTTGTCCATCAACTAATGCCATAAATCTAACTTGATCATGACTACTTGTTATATTCCCCATAAAATTAATTGGCCCAAAATTCAATAAATTTTGATTTATGGATTGTTTTATACTTTGAATATCAACTTTATCTTTCGAAAGGTGCTCTCTGAAATTGAAATAATTTGAGAAATTAAATTGAGAATCAAGCTCGCCAGGATTTACATATGATTTAATCAATTCATCATCTCCAAAAGTTTCTCCAATTTGAAAAATATCATTATCAGGAAAATCATCATCCAACCTGGACTTCAGCTGTTTCCAAAATTTATGAGGAACATGTTTTGTAGCATCTTGTCTAAAACCATCAAAATTAAATTTTTCAACCCAATATACTGCGTCATCAACAACTTGATTGATTGCCAATTGATTATTTACATAATCAAAAGATGGAAGAAAGGTTTCAAACCAAGTTGTCAGCATAGTCTCTTGGGACCATTTCCTAATATTTAATGTTCCATCATCCAGCTCTATGCTTCCATACCATTCTGGATTCGCTATAAAATAAGGATGATCTTCATGTGTATGGTTTGATACAAAGTCTAATAAAACTTTGATATTTTTTGAATGTGCAAAATCAATCATTTTTTTAAGCTCATTTTCAGTACCAAAACGATAATCAACAGCCCTACTATCTATGGGCCAATAACCATGATAACCTGTATATTTTCTATGTGGCTCTACTGATTCAGTGAATGATCTTTCAGGACCCTGCATGATAGGACTTATCCAGATTGTATTCACTCCTAAATCCGAAAAATATCCTTCTTTTATTTTTTTTGTTATTCCTAAAATATCTCCCCCATGATAATTAGCAAGATAATGAACTTCACTATCATCTACAGGTATATCATTAACTTTACTACCATTATTAAATCTGTCAACCATCAATGAATAAATAATATTAAAATGATGATGATTGCTATTTTCTTTTGCTGATAATGGTTGCTTATCTTTAATAATAGTATGATTTTCTAGACAAACATTTTGAATTAAATCATCTGAGGCATAAATACGAACTAAGCCATCTTTAACTGAATCTACATTGATATTTAAGTATTTATTATGATTAAGCTCTATAACATTAAACATGGACGAAGACATCAGCTTATTATCAATAGTTAAATCAAATTTGAGATTATCATTATCTGATAAAATTAGAAAACTAATTTCTTTTTTAGTATTATCCCAAGATTGTTTTGATAAGCAAGGACTATTTATAAGTGAATTAGTAAAATTAAGAGTTGAATTAAATCCACCAAATCCATTTGGTTTTGATTGATTATTTGAAGGATCAATTATTTCTTCATTATTTATAACAAATTTGTATTCATAATTTCCTGGTGAGAATGGAAAAATTAACTCCCATGAAAAACCATTAAACTTAAGTGGGTGAGAAGTCCTACTCCAATTATTAAAATTGCCCATAACAAAAACATGATTTATATCTGGTTTAAGATAATCGAGTATATCATTCTTTGTTAATATAAATTTATGATAATGTACTGGTTCAGTTTGAGACATTAATATAAATTTATCTTTACCTATATAAAATGGAATAGAGTGATATCCTTTAACATCAGAATTTGCATTAATCCACAAACTATCATTAGATACTCTTAATTGAAAATTACTATTCTCTGGATAAGATATTAACTGATTATCTATTAAAAAATAATTAGAAAGATCAACACCAATCCATTGATCTTGTAGTAATCTAACTGTTGGTACAACTCCTCGCTCTTTTACAGAAGTAAATACAAAACTTGTAATAATGAATACAATAAATATTCTCATTTTTTTAATATTACTCCTGACAAGGGAGGAATATTTATAACAGAATTTTTAACATCAATCCCTGGCCTTGTACTTATTAACTTACTCCAACCTGAAGTTTCTAAATCAAATTGAGCAGTATCATTATTATCTGTATTTAAACAAACGGAAATTGATTCATTATTATTAGATAAAATAAATCCAATAGCAACATCACTACCACCTGAATTAATAAAGTGAAAATTTTGTGGTTCTGAAAATCTAAGCAAATCATTATTTTTTCTAATACTAATCAAAGATTTATAAAATTCTACTAATTCTGAATTAGTATTTTTATGGTTCCAATTCAACCAATTTGTTTCGTTGTCTTTTTCATAAGAGTTATGATCTAATTTACCAATATTTTTATCGGGATATTTTGTATTAGCAATAACCTTGCTTCTACCCCACTCTTGACCCTGTGCAATCATGATTGGTCCCTGAGAAGCAAGTAATGCAATTGCAGAAATTTTATGTATATCAATTTCTTTTTGACTAAGGATAGCATGTTCATCAACATTATCAATCACGCTTTCTGAATTAAACAAGCCAGTTTCAATTTTAATGAAGTCTCCTAAAGTATAATCATCATGAGATTCTAAATAATTTACTGAATGAGCGACATCATTATACTGACCACCATGAGAGCGAGGAGAGCCCATAAACATTCGTTTAATGTTATTGAATCCATAATCTTGATGCCATTTACCAAAAATAAAACCACCATTCCCATTTGGATGCCATCCCTTAAAAGCATTCCGAAATTGGTCATTCCATGAAGACCATCCCTGATCAGAAAATCTATCTGGGTCATAACCACCTCCCCATGGCTCGCAGGTTATAAAAACATTTGGATTAATTTTTTCTGCTTCAAATTTAATTTTACTTACTGTGTCCCAATCTATCAAATGCCCTAAATCAAAACGAAATCCGTCAATGTGATATTCAGTCATCCAATACTTAACACTATTTATAATCATCTTTTGAATATAATCATTTTCAGTTTTAAGATCGTTACCACAACCACTCACTGAAGAGTATCCACCATTCTGGTCTTGCCTAAAATATTGTTCCTTATCCATGTGTTTTAATGGATGAAAATCGTATTGAGAAACATGATTATAAACAACATCTAGAATTACAGCTATCCCAGCTTTGTGCAAGGATTTTATCACTTCCTTAAATTCTTTCACCTGGCGTCCATCTGTACCATTCCAACTATTTTTTCTGTCATCTGAATTTGATGCATAATTACCTTCAGGTGCAAAAAAAGAGGAGGGCATATAGCCCCAATGATTATAGGCATAAGGATTCCAATTATTCGTAACTGCCTGGGTAGTATCCAAATAAGGTATTTCAAAATTACCAAATTCAAAAATTGGTAAAAATTCTACCGCATTATAACCCATAGTCTTTAGATGCTGTATTCCCCCTAATTGATTTTCTTCGATGAACCCTAGATAAGTTCCAGGCTTATTACATAAAGAAGATGAATGCATAGTCATATCTTTAATATGAGCTTCATAAATTATCAAATCCCTCGGATTGTGATTAACCCAAGTATATTCTCCGTTATTATCCCAATCAAATTCTTTATCATATACAATAGACTTGTTGACTGGTGAATAATGATTTTGAGTAGCTAATGCTTTTGAGTAAGGGTCCGTAATAATAATACTCGAAGAAAATTCTTGAGTTAGAGTATCTAAATTTTGCACCTTAAATCCATATAATGTGCCATTTTTAATATTGGGTAAATTGATAACAAAATCATTACCATTTTTTTTCATAGAATATTCTACACCTGAGGAATCTTCGATATTTTTGAAAATTACCAGAGTTACATTTTTAGCTTTTGGTGCATATAATGAAAATTCATGATTGTAAAAATTCTGATTTGACATGGAAAATATAGTTGTTAAAAAAAATAAAAAATATACTTTCATCTATATCAAATCCTCAATTTCACTTATATTTTCATCTAAAACATTTTTTAAAATATAACTTAAGTCAATTTTTTTTCTTTGAGAATACAACGTTAAATCTAAAATAATATTATTTAGAGAAATATTTAACACAGCGGGATTGGTCGTCCAGATGGTTTGATTTGTTTGGGATTTATTTGAACTACCTAATAAAACAGCTTTGCGATCGATTATTACTATTATCTGTCTCTGCCATATTGATCTCAACCTTTCCTCTTTAATGTTATATGTAAAACTTTCACCGATTGAATCATCTAATTCGGTAAATGAAAAACTTATAATTTTAACACCACGTCGATGTGCTTTTTGGAGTTGAGGAATTAATTGATTGTATTCGCGATCCCAAATCGAACAATAAATAGAGCTCGTAGAACCATCAATTGCAGAGCGTAAATGATCAATCATAGCATCATATCCTTTAATATTCCATACATTATCTTTTACTGATTCCTCATTGAGTTTACCTGCTTTTTTCTTGAATTCATTGATATTATGCTCAAACTGTGAGGTTAAATTTTGAGATAGTTGATTTGTTGAAAGTGGGATATATTTTATTGGCTTATTACCAATAGTACTTACTAATCCACGTAGTTCCATCTTTTTAAGAATATCGTATATTGCACTTCTAGGAACACCTGAATTTTGACTGATTTCATATCCTGTTGCAGGGCTTTGAGTCAGTAAATATATATATGCTTTAGCCTCATTTTTAGAAAAGCCAAATTGAGATAATTGCATGATCAAATCTAATTCCATCAACTAACCTCTATAGATAAAAATTATATATTATACACATAAATATTTTAAAGTAACTATAGTATGAGTTACTAATATTTAATTTATCTACCTAACTATTTTACTTAATGGAACGAATTCATAACCAGAAGACTTTAGTCGAGGAATCTCTTTTTTTAATATTTCAAGTGTCAATGGTTTAACATGTCCTATCCCAATAGCAACATCCATTATATGAGATAACTGAACAAGACTATCAAGCTGATTATGTATGTAAAGTGAATCTTCAATATGATCTAAAAAAACTTGACGCAATTCTGTTTTAACTCCAAATCGTCGCATGGTAATAAAGCCACGACTCTCTGGATTTGTGAATGAATCTAAAAAAAACTTGTCGCGTTTTTTTAGGCTTCTTGCTATATTTTTCATGAGTTGTAAATTAGCTGTTGCCTTAGAGCCTTGATGATTGTTCATTCCCATTGCCATAGGTATTTCTAAAAATGCTTTATCTATTCTTAACTCTACTTCCTTTGCATTTAAATTTTCTGATAAAATATATTCTTTTTCACTTAAACTATCATAATTGTATGGTTCCATTGGCATATGAATAATTGTTTCAAACCCAAGGCTATCAGCCAGTATACCAATTATTTTTGAATATGTATGACCCGGAATAATCGCAATACTAAAATCTTTTTCCATGGATAAAAAACTATCAATGGTTTCATTATGGGCATACCCAAAGTCATCAATTACAAGACAAATAATACCTTTTGAAACTAAATCATTTTGAGGGAAAAAAAATCCAGTTATAAAAAATACAACTAATGCTTTACTATTCATTAATTAAGTTTTTTAGTTAACTGAATAGAATACGGAGTTCCTAAGGTGGAAACATCTTGAGATAAAATACTATAGTTAATGGACCAGCTTCTATAATCTAGTTGTATTCCTCCTGATAGGAATTGATTTGATTTATGGTTACTCAATCCACATATTAATGTAAAATGTCCAAATTGAATGTCTGCTGAAGATCTATATATGTTGCCAATTGACTCATTTTGAATGTAATCAAGCTTAATAGAAAACGGGAAATTAAAATTGTATGCTAAACCAAAACCAAATTCAGAGGGATAATTCTCATTCAAATCTGATTCTAAATATCCATAATTTTTAAAGATTGAACCAACTTTTAAACTCTCACCAAATGAATAAATTATACCAAGATTTATAAGTAAACCACTTGTAGTTTTAGAATATAATCGAGAATAGATTGCATTCAACTCAACACCTAAAGAAACATTATTTTGATAAACCATTCCATGACCATAGGCAATGTTTAACCATCTCATACTTAAACTAGCAACTGGATCATTACCTGGTACTGAACCCCAAAGTTCAATGTCTTCTACTTTATAAGAATTAATATACGCATAATTATTATCCCAACTATATGATACTACATTACCATTAATATCACCTAACCAACTATTAAGAGAGGTGGAAATCAAATGATAGTTTTGATTACTTATAATAGCTGGATTGATTCTTACTGAAGATGTTTGAGCTATACCTGTATTAGATGATGCCATAGAAATAGCATCTAAGGGAATCAATAAACTTTTCAATCCAATTGCTGATGAAAAACTTATTAATATAAATATTATTTTAATTTTTTTCATTAATTTTGAAATTTACTGTAAACATGTGCGATATACCTTCCTGAGCTCGACTAGTTTCAAAGGCATAATTCAATTGAAGCGGAAGCTTGGATTTTTCAAGAAAATTTACTCCAAAACCTCCAGTTGGGACAAAGTTAAAATCTGGAATTTCTTCATTTTGTAATTCACCCCTTTTTTGATGAAGTCCAAATTGGATTGTTAAATGATGCAGTAAATATTCAATTCCTAATCTTGTTCTATAGTAATATTTGTCATTATTAACTTCCAACACATCTTGTTGATAGTAAAACTGAATATTAGAGTATTGATAAAAGGTTCCAAATGCAATATTTTTAGGAATATTTTCGACACTTTGATGATTATCAGTTAACTCTATTTTCCAATTAATTTTTGTAGACAAATTTTCCGCCTTCAATGCAAAAGTTAAATTATCTAAAATTTTGAGCAGTAAACCTAAATCGATACCAACACCATTTGCCTTATGATTTTCAACAAATCTTATAAAAAAAGTTTTTAAATTAAGTCCTATAGATAATTTTTTTATTGGTGCCAGGCCAAACGATACCATGCCCATATAATTTGACACATGATATTCTCTAGTAAATTGATTCATTAAATCACGACCTTCTATACCATCTGTAGCTGAACGGTATAAAGAAAAACCAATACCAGCATATGGGGGTAAAGGTCTATTTATAGATAGTGTTTGTATAGAGCGATTTAAAGGTAAGAACATTAAAGATGATGAAATATCGAAATATCTTAAACTAGATAATATTGCTGGATTTGAAAATTGATAATAACCATTACTACCGTTTGCTAAATTAGACTTTGAAAGAGCTAGGTCTCGAGCATTTGATGCATAGGTGAACTCTGAACCAGCATATCCACCACCATAATCGGCAAAAATAAAACTGAATAAAAATAAAATAAACATATTCACCAGCCTACAACCGCTAATTTTAGCCAATAATCTTTATCATTAACTGATAATTTACAAAAATAAACACCATTAGATACTAAGTTACCATTGGAGTTTTTACCATTCCAAATAGTTTCATATTCATTGTTAGTTCCAACAAGATTATTATTTTCCAACCTAATGACATGATCCATTGAATAATTATATATATTTATAACACCATTCTGTCCAACACTTTGTATAAATCGCACATGTCCTGAACCATTAAAAATATTTTGTTCTCTGTAATAATATGGATTAGGATAAACACTAAAATTAAAATCTCCCTCATTAATAGTTTGAGTTTCTTCCCAAAATCTTATAACATCAATAATTCCATTTGATTCTCTAACAGCCAATCCATCCCCAGTACCAACCCATAGATTTCCTGACTCGAGTATTAAATATGAAGCATATACTGCATCATCTAAAATAACTTCACTTGTAATTGAGTCAATGAAATCTGGGATGAGTTCCCAATAATTGCCATCTTTTGAAACGTAAAGACCATTAACTGTTGATGCATAAATTTCAGTATCGGTAATATCAATATTATATACCTTTAAATCTAAATCAGTAAAAAAGTTAACTGGTTGCCACGTAATTCCATCATCATAAGAAAATGATAAACCCATCCTCTCATTATTAGAAGTAGACCAAGAGATTGCCCACAAACCATTTAAGCCTGAATCAATTCCTACAATCCAATTACCTGATAAACCATTATTTGTAGTATAATGAGACCAATTTATACATTCTCCATCAATTATTCCCTTATTTATTCCATTAGCAGTGCCAACCCAAATTGTTTCATCTTCAATAAATACTGAAAATCCTTTATGATTGTGGTTTCCACCATCAATAGGATCTTTTGGGTTTAACATGTAGTCACCTGTTTCAATTTGACCACATATGAGTGAATCTTGATTATCCATAGGAAGTGGAATAACTTCCCAAACCGGTGAAGATTCAGTATAATTGAATCGTTGTAACCCACCTGCCCAACTTGTTGAATAAATATAATCTCCTGATATAGCTAAATCATATGAAACATTATTTACAGCAGTTGTAACTGCTAAAATTTGTATAAGTTGCCCTCCCCAGCTTGCTTCATAATAATCTCTTTCTTCTGGGTTTTGAACTACTGGTTGTTCAATAAAATTCCAATTAACACCATAATCAATTGAATATGCTATTCCTGTACCCATAGGTTCATTAGATTGAGTAAGAGTTGAGTAAAATGTCGTAACTCCCGAAACTGCAATAATATTATCTTTTACAATTAAAGCAGGATTACCACCTTCAGGCATGGCTTCATCACGCACCATTGAAAAAAAATTATTATCATTATTAATAGTAACTTTACCAAGTCCAGATGAGGTTCCAAAATAAATTTCAGAATTGGATAAACATTCGATATTTATTATACCATTACTAGAAAGAGAATTATCAGTATCTAAACTCATCCTTTCTAGTTTAAAAGAATTTGGATATGAAAATAATATAGAAAAAAAAAATTAATAAAAAACTACTCATCTGCAATCTACCAAACATGAAATATCAGTTTCACAAAGTTCATTACCACAACCAACAGAAGTACAATAGCCATCCCCGCAACCATAAATTATAAGTGTCTTTTCATCTGAATATGTTAAGTTTTCTAAACAATTTTCTGTAGTAGTTGATATACAATTTGATATATCTAGATCATGAATATTAATTTTGAATAATACTTCTCCAGTACCTCCACACTCGTCAATTGGTCTAAAAGGGATCTTTGTACTGTAAATGAAATTATTTGAACTACTCAGCTGATTATAATTAAAAATATTAAAATAATAAAGATAGCCAAGATTCGTTAAACCCCATTCACGTTCACAAATCTGATCATTATTAGGATAAAGATCTTTATACATACCATCAGTATTTGTCTGAATTTCTACATATGAATTTGATAAATTTTTATACTCTGTGTAGTTTATATCTTCTCCATCAATACTCTCAGCTGTAAAAACTACTTTTAAAGATTTTCCTCTAACAATAATATCAACATTTAAACTATCATTGTCTGAAACTGATACTTGATAACTATCAGATATATTTACTGAAGTTATCTTAGACTCGATAATTGGAAAATCAAGTTGATTGGCTTCCATCAAGAGAGTGTATATTCCATTGCCAGGTATTATATCTCCAGCCTGTCCATCATCATGTAATGTAAAAGTACCTAATGATTCATAAATGTCATCTTGTAAAATACTTAAATCAGCTTTAACAAACTGTAAACTCTCAGGACCATTCCAATGATTAATTTCAGCCTGAAGATATAGTTGGTTACTCAATCTATCTAATTCAACTGTAACATTATCAATATGAAAAAAATTTTCATCATTTGAAGTCACCTCGCTAACGCAAGACAAGAAAAAAAATAGAATAGTTAAAACTTTATACACAACTTATATCCATTAAAATCCATCCATCTCTTTTGAAAATACAATTAACTTTAAGACCATTTTTTTTACACGACTCATTAATAATGAATTCATCAGATTCAAGCAACCCAGAAAATAATATTCTAGCCTTTGTGTTCTTTATATTAGGGATAATCTTTAATAAAATATTTCGATTTATATTTGCTAATATAAAATCAAAACTATAGTCTAACCATTTGGTTGCATCGTGATTAATATAACTTATATCTAAGATTTTATTGATACTCAAATTTTCTAAAAAATTATCTTTACAAACTAAGTCATTTTCAATACTAATAACTTTTTTTGCACCTAATTTTTTCGCAGTTATAGATAAAATTCCACTTCCTGTACCTAAATCTAACACAGATGAATTAGATAAATTCATTTTTAACATTCTTTCTAACATTAAATATGTTGTTTCATGATGTCCAGTACCAAAAGCCATGCCAGGCTTGATTTTGATAGTATGTTTAACATCTACTGACTTTTCCCATTCTGGGATTATTGCAATTTGATTATTAATATATATCGGTTTGAAGTTATCTTGCCAAGATAAATGCCATGGTTGAACTTCTTGTTTATTCCATTCATAATCATATTTATAAATTTTTTTAAAATGTTTTATTGAGCTATTAACTTCATCCTTTTTGTTTGGGCTGAAATACAATAGTAGCTTGCTATCTATATCAATACATCCTAATGATTGATTCTGCAACAAAGATGAAACTATTTCAACTGTCTCTCTTTCACCAAACAAAGTTAGTACATCCCAGTATTTATATTCAGTTTTCATTCGATTGACTGTCTAATTGGTATAAATAATTAATTACAACTGTACCTACAACGGCTAAACTTTCAGCTGAGCATTTATCAGGTGTATCTTCGATTGTATGCCAATAATTTTTTTCAGCATTAGGATAATCAAAATCAATAATATCAATTGCTGGAATTCCCGCATGTAAAAACAGCACTCTATGATCATCAACTATAGGAATACCCATCTTTTTCTGAAATTGATTATATCCTAATTGATTAGCAAAATTCCAAATATCAATCACAAGGTCTGGTGCTTGAAGATATGAAAATTGTTCAATAGGAAGTGTTAATTCTTTATCTCCTACCATATCCAAACAAATTGCAGCCTCAGGATATGGATGCGGTATCCGCTTAGAAAAAAGACGAGTACCAATTCCGAAATTGTGAGCATCACCTGCGTGTCCGATATCCTCACCATCTACCAGTAATATATCTAAACCTAGATTGAGTAAAGGCATACTTTCAATCATTTCAGCTATAACCATCAGAACTGCAACCCCACTAGCTCCATCATTTGCGCCTAAAATAGGAGTATTACGATTTGCCTCATTTTCATCCATATCAGCAATTTTTCTTGTATCCCAATGCGCCATTAACATAATTCTTCTATTAGCATCCATATTAAACCTTACTAAAAAATTAGTTAATCTTAGCGAGTCTGGAGCATCATAAGGATGTAAAATAACTTCTTTCATTGAATAAAATTGATCACCAAAATCTTTAAAAAAATTTGTAAAGTATTTAATTGTATTTTTATGCCCTATACTACCAGGATACCTAGGTCCAAAAGCACATTGTTTATTAATATAATTTAAAGCTCGATTCCCATCGAAGTATTGTATGTCTTGAGCGAACGACAAACCTATAAAAATTATGTAAATGTATTTCATTTTATTCTATCCCTGTATGCGAATATTAACTTTAAAACCAAAATCTCTTTCTGCTGTACGTCCTGTATTTTTATTTTCTGAAACTTTATAAACAAAATAAAAATTGCCATTTACCCATCTAGTAAAACTATATGTTATATTTGGCTTGATGTCTAAACTCGTAGAGCGTTCATCTTCATTAAAATCATCAATTGATTGCGCATTTCCTGGATCAATTAGTTTATAATCTTGGCTCCAAGAAATATTCAAGTCAAAGTTCATATCATTTGAAATATAAAAATCTCTAAAGAAGAATAAAGGTATATTAAGACCACCTGTTCTGTTATGCGAAAGTGAACTATTTAGTTTATTATTATAAGTACGCGTTGTTGGAGTACCTGTTTTAGTATTGTTTATAGTTTGAGAGTGAGATACATTAAAATTAAATGACCATTTATTTTTACCTTTCGTTTTCATTGATAAACCAAAAAGTGGTGATAA
>MDTA01096876.1_pt1 | contig 22638 bp, 17 predicted proteins | sample 811151 | NCBI WGS metagenome assembly MDTA01 (sample SAMN05326648, study PRJNA326480) | marine metagenome | isolation source: seawater | place: Indian Ocean: South | collected 2010
TCAGTCGATGTGGACATATCGAAATTCATTTTCCTAAAGGACCCCAAAAACAAATTTGTGAGCGAGAATTTCTCGACTCCCGGGCTTACAAATTCTAGCAAATCTCGCTCAAAACCCTCTCGGATAACGGAAATTTGATTGTGAAACCGTCCCAAAAAAGCCGTTGCCCCATAGGCCCGTCGGCCGTCTATTACCGAGCCGCTTATTACTCTATTCTCTACACCAAAAATTTTTCCTTCGGTAAGATCGGAAATGCTAGCGCCTTGGAGAGTTCTGTATAGTGACGGATTAGAAACTCTCGGACCTGCTAAGGATACAACTCGGTAAGGGTCTATGTAGCCTGATAGGAAAAAAGCTCCTATCGCAATCACGTCTTGGTACCCGATTTGCCAAACAGACCTATTGAGGTGCACTGGATGTAGAAAATGAATATGGGTGCCAGCGTTCCCCGCGGGATGGGGTCCTGTGAAAGTTTCGTTGATGACCTTCGGATTGTGGGACAGCGGGATAGCATCCTTTTCATTCGAGCAAACAAATACGTGCCCATCGGTGAGCACAGAAACTACATCGATCCCTGCCAGATATTCTTCTGACCGGTCGTTAATTACGACGGACGGTTGGGGGCAATGAGGCCTGGAATCTGCCGAGGTTATGAAAATCGCTTCAGCTGTTTTCCCCGTAGGAGGAACACTACGACCGTAAGGACGTTCCCTGAACGCTAGCCACTGTCCACTGGCGACTAGCTGGTTTAGCACTTCTTCTCGCCCTAATTTAAGAATCTTTGAGTGCTCGACCGGCTTACATAGGGGGTCACAGCGCTTAAGGTCAATCTCTATCTCTACAGACTCTAAAACTCTTTTCTCCCCGCGGTTGATTGCAACTATCTCCCCGCTCATTGGCGAGCAAAATCTTAGACCAGGAGTTTTTTTATCAGAAAAAAGAGGTTGTCCAGGAGTAATTTGATCTCCGATCGATACATGCATCGAAGGCTCTAGACCGGGGTGATCGTAACCAATTATACCTACTCTTGAAATTTCAGGCCCCTCAGAAACCACTTGCAGAGGGGCACCGTCAATCGGCAAATCCAGTCCGCGCTTAATCTTTATCATTTCTAGTTGAAACTTCCTTTTTAGCTAAAGAACAGCGTGTGTTTTCTTGGGAAATTTCTAAATTCTAGTTTCGTTTGAGGGAATTAAAAGCCAAACTCTCTCTCCCCAAGATAATAAAAATCGCCCTTTTCGAGATCAGAATTATAGAGGTACAGACCGAAATTTTCTACTTCAGCAAAGATCAATGGTTATAAAAAAACTTTGTCATTATATTTTTTTAAAGGAAAGTCATTGGTTAAGAGCAGATTTCGTTCCCAGATCTGCCAATTCGCTAACAAAAGGTTTCTTAGGCACAAACGGGTACTTAATTCCCGCCATTTTTTGTCCTACCCTAACTACTTGACAAGAGTAACCAAACTCGTTGTCGTACCAAACGTACAGGACAACTTTGGATCCATTCACGATAGTAGCGTGAGAATCGATGATTCCCGCGTGCCTGTTCCCAATAAAATCAGTCGAGACCACCTCACTCGAAATAGTGAAATCAATTTGTCTGTTCATAGAGCTATCGAGCGCCATGTTTCTCAAAAACTCGTTGACCTCATTAACGCTGGTCTTTCTTTCCAAATTAAGGTTCAAAATCGCCATGGAGACATTTGGGACCGGAACGCGAATCGAATTTCCTGTAAGTTTACCCTCTAATTCAGGTAGAAGCTTGCCAATTGATTTAGTTGCATTGGTCTCCGTTAAAACCATGTTAAGAGGGGCGCTTCGACCTCGCCGCTCTTTGTTGTGTGTGTTATCGTGAAGATTTTGGTCATCTGTGTAAGCGTGGACAGTTTCCATATGCCCGCTTTCAATACCGAAATGGCCGTTCATGCATTTCAAGATCGGCACTATTGCGTTGGTGGTGCAAGAAGCAGCAGCCACTATCTTATCCTCTGGGAACAGCTGGTCAGAGTTAGCACCCGAGACAATGTTTTTCACATTTCCTTTACCCGAGGTGGTAAGGAGAACTTTGGAGACCCCTTTTGAATTCAGATGTTGACCTAGGCCATCAGCGTCTCGCCAAGCGCCTGTGGAATCGACAACCAAGGCCTCGCTGATGCCGTAAAGGGTGTAATCAATTTTTCCAGGATCGCTAGCGTAAATGAATCGAATGACATTTCCATTGCAGATCAACGCATGATTTTTTTCATCCACCCTTATCGTTCCATTAAAGGATCCATGAACAGAGTCTCGTCTCAGGAGGCTGGCTCTTTTATTGAGATCGTCTACCATGTCCTTTGGTGGCCTGAGAACCACAGCTTTCTGAACTAAGTTTTGACCGCCCCCAGCTTTTTCGACTAATAGTCGCGTAACAAGCCTCCCTATTCGACCGAAACCATAAACAACCACGTCGCGAGGAGAATGGCTAACGGAGTCAGATCTGCCTAAAATTTGACTGCACTCTTTCGAAACATAATCTTTTGGGCTAAGTCCACGATCGTTCTCCATAAAGTTTGAAGTCAATTTCCCAATATCTATATGAGCGGGACCTAGTTCTAAATCACATAAAATTTGCAGGATCGGATGAGTCTCAAATTCGGACATTTCATTATTTTCTATTTGTCTCACAAAACGGTGGGCTTTCATTAGATCTATAACCGATTGGTTATAGAGGGGAACGCCGTGAATGTATATAACCACGTTCTTCCTGTAAAGGGAGCCTATCATGGGAATCATCGCCTCAGCTAGCGCTTCCCTCTGCTTGAAATCGGCGAACGCGCTTTCTAATCTTGGTTTAGCCACTGGGAAACCTCCATTATCTTTTGTTTCAACCTCACCTTGGGGCTGAAGGTGTTGGGAATCGCGATTATCACTTTATGGGCAAGATTACGCAAACGCTTCGGAGCTAGTATTTAGGAATTCAGCACCCGATTTTGAATCCGTTGGCCAATTTCTTTATTTTTGAATAGCTTCAAATTAGTCAAAATGTTTCTGGTCATACGGCACTATGTTCCTTAGAATCTTTCGCTTTTTTCGAGTGTTTTATTTTGCTTATGATCCAACAGAAGACTCTCAAGCCATGTCTTTGAAAGATCGAGCGATATATCAATCAGATTCCGCTGCAAGCCATGCGCTCTCTAACCAGATCAATGACGTCGATGCTCCAGTTTTAGTAATAACGGAAGACTCAACAAACGCAGCAAAAGTCCTATCCGAACTACAGTTTTTTTTAAAGTCTTCTGGAGAGGTTGTCCATTTTCCTGACTGGGAAACCCTAATTTACGATAGCTTTTCTCCGCATGAGAACATAATCTCGGCGCGACTTAAGATTTTAAATGATTTGCAGGAAAGCAGACCAATGGTCATTGTCTCATCCTGCACGACACTCATGCACAAACTTCCGCCCCCAAAGTTTGTGTCTGATGGCAGTTTTTTCATTAGAAAAGAGCAAGAGTTGAACCTTTCCGATCTCAGGAGGAGTATGCATCTGAAAGCGTATCGCGAGGTCAGCACGGTGATCGAGCATGGAGATTACGCTATTAGAGGGTCTATCATCGATATTTTCCCGATGGGATCAGCCACGCCATTTAGGATAGATTTATATGATGATAATGTTGATTCTATTAGAACTTTTGATCCCGAGACACAAATATCTCTTGAGAAAAAAGATAGGATTGAAATACTTCCTGGAAAGGAATTTCCGTTATCAAAAAGTGCAATAAACCAATTTAAAAACCAGTGGCACCTTAATTTTCCGGGTAAAGCAGAGGATTCTTCGATATACCGAGATATATCAAAGGGACTCGTGCCCGCGGGGCTAGAATATTACCTAGGGTTATTCTTTGAGGAGACTGCTTCGATTTTTGACCATCTGCCATCGGGGACAAGGATTTTTTCTGAAAATCTTACACAGGCGGCAGAGGTTTTTTGGGGCAAGGCACAGCAACGGTTCGAAAGTTTGCGATATGACAAAAGCAAACCAATCCTCCCAGTCTCAGAAATTCTTTTTAATCCAAGCGATTTTTTGCACTATCTTGAGTTGCATTCCTTCTCTCTCATGGAAGAGGTTAAAAAAAATCAGGCACACACCTGTCGTTACGACCAGATGCCGGATGTAAGAGTCGAGAAAAAGAGCAAACACCCGTTCTCACTGCTGAAACAAGTGCTCAAGGACTCGGCAAACAGGGTCCTAATCGTAGCAGAGACCCAAGGGAGAAAAGCCTCTCTGGAGGCCTTATTCGAAGAGGCAGATATTAAACCTGCCGACGTTGATGCTTGGAATGAGTTCAAAGAAAGCGATTATAAATTCGCTATAACCATAGGATCAATTCAGAGAGGATTTTACAGTAATTTTTTTCATGTAATTACTGAGGGAGAATTATTCGGCCAGGAAGTTTTTTCAACTAGGAAGCGAAAAAAAACTTTAGATAATTTCGCAGATCTCATAGTAAAAAATCTGAGTGAGCTTAGACCCGGAGATTCTGTAGTGCACGTCGATCACGGGGTAGGCAGATATGAAGGACTAAAAATTCTCCAAATCGAGAATCGGGAAACCGAATTTCTAGTGATAACCTATGCCGATGAATCAAAACTATATGTCCCTGTTTCATCTTTAGAGCTTATTTCAAGATATTCAGGAATTGAGGGCTTAGAGGCTCCTTTGCATCGCTTAGGAGGAGAAAACTGGAAAAAAGAAAAAAGGATTGCAGTCCAGCAAATCAATGATGTTGCTGCGGAGCTATTGGACCTTTACTCAAAACGGCGCACTGCTGTTGGGTACTGTCACCGAAAACCTCAGCGAGATTATGAAGAGTTTGCTAGGGCATTCCCTTTCGAAGAAACACCTGATCAAGAAGAGGCTATCAAAAAAGTTATAGCTGATATGTCATCCAAAACGCCGATGGACAGATTGATCTGCGGAGATGTTGGTTTCGGCAAGACCGAAGTTGCAATGAGGGCGGCCTTTATTGCAGTCAGCTCAGGAAAACAAGTTGTGGTTTTAGTCCCTACCACGCTGCTGGCGCGACAGCACGAAGAAACCTTCAAAGACAGATTTGCGAACACCGCGGTAGCCATCTCATCTATCTCCCGACTCAAAACAGGCTCAGAACAAAAAAAGATAATCGGTGATTTGATGACAGGTAAAATAGATATTGTTATCGGAACTCATTCTCTCCTGCAAGAGGACATTAACTTCGCTGATTTAGGACTCCTGGTTGTCGACGAAGAACACCGGTTTGGTGTACGACAAAAAGAAAAAATTAACTCACTGCGAGCAGGTGTGGATATTTTAACGATGACCGCCACGCCAATACCCCGAACTTTGAATATGGCGATATCAGGTTTAAGAGATCTATCCATCATAGCGACGCCTCCTGAACGAAGACTTTCGATAAAAACCTTCATAAATAAGAAGAGTGATCAAGTTGTAAAAGAAGCGATTCAGAGAGAGATATCGCGCGGAGGACAAGTTTTCTATCTGCACAATCAAGTAAAGACTATTGAAAAAACAGCCATTGAACTTCAAAGAGCGATACCAGAAGCATCGGTTTCTATAGCACATGGGCAAATGCGTGAGCAGCAGCTGGAACAGGTGATGTTAAATTTTCATCGTAAGACGTCAAACGTATTGGTTTGCACAACAATTATTGAAACAGGTTTAGATATCCCAAATGCGAACACGATAATTATTGAGCGAGCAGACAAACTGGGCCTTGCACAAATACATCAACTTCGAGGAAGAGTAGGACGATCTCACCATCAGGCATATGCGTATCTTTTAACGGCGTCAGAGGAGCTAATGACCCCTAGCGCCATTAAACGTCTACAAGCAATCTCAGAATCTGAGGATCTTGGTGCAGGCTTCATTCTTGCAACCCATGACCTAGAAATACGAGGAGCCGGAGAAATTCTTGGAGACGACCAGTCTGGGAATATCCAAAACCTTGGCTATTCTATGTTCGCTGAGCTTTTAGATAGAGCAGTAAGCGACATCAAGTCTGGAAGATTGCCGAGATCACAAGACATAGACAAGAAAACGTTAGAGACAAGCATAGACTTTGCGGCTCTTATTCCGGAGACATATCTTCCTGACACGCATGCAAGGTTGGTGCTCTATAAAAGGATAGCCTCCCTTGCGAACCCATCAGCAATAAAGGAGTTGCAAGTCGAAATGATTGATAGATTCGGCCTATTTCCCACTGCAGTAAAAAACCTCTTTAGATTGACCTCATTAAAAATCCAAGCAAGACAGTTAGGAATTACCAAGATAACACTGAAGGGCAACGACTGCAGATTAATATTTGGGGAACAAACACCTGTGAAACCAGAATCTATTTTTGATTTGTTAAAAGATGATCCCGGCAAATACAAATTTAATAGAGGAAACGAGTTGATCCTAAATGTTAACATTACGGATACTGACGCGAAATTCGATGCTACTGAAAAATTGTTTGCCCAACTCTATTAGGCAGATAGAAGGAGAAGTTTTGTATAAGTTTAGGTGGCTCTTGGCCATAGCCTTAGGTTTCTCAAATACAGTATTTGCCGAAAGGAACATCAATTCAGACGATTGGTTTCAAATCGACACTATTATATTTGAATATGTACAACCCGATACTAGCGAGAAGAGCGATCATTTAGCCAAAAGATCCTATCCCAAGGACATCATCACCATTGAGGAGAATTTAAAACCCGCTGTGGAAGATAGCGGCATAAAAGCTAAAGACCAAAATATCCCGATGGAACAGGAATACTCAACACCATATGAGAATATCACCTTTGAACTAGAGAGCGAGAGCGCTCGACGATTCAACATAGACGTTATCGGGGAAGTAATCAAAAAATCATCCGCAAATCAATCCGAGAATAGTCTTAGGGAAACTCTAAACGTGAGTGAAGACGGTTTTAGAGAGAAAATAATCAAAGAACTCGTTTTTCAATTGAAACCTTCTGCAGATGGACAACTCGCTTTCAAAGACCTCTCCAGCCTTTCAGAATTTAAGGGAATCAAAGAGAAGATCGAACGCTCGGAAGAGATGAGAGTGCTCGATAATAAATCATGGATCCAACCCGTTGGGTCAGACCAAACATCGGTCATGATTCAGGGAGCGGCGCAGCAAGGAGGCAAACATGAAATAGAGGGGTTCATAACCTTCTATCGAAAACGTTACCTTCACGTTGTGACAAATCTTTGGTACACAAGATTTTCCAAAAAAAATGAGGCTGAGAGAAACTTCTCTAGCGAACTTACTCAAGAATACGAAAGTAAAGTCCCAGATAGACAAAACTCGAACTCGTTCTATTTTGAAACATTTGTGATGAAACAGAATAGAAGAGTGCGAGCAAACGAATTACACTATCTCGACCACCCTCTTTTCGGACTAGTTTTAAAAATTACCAAGTTTGAAAAGGATGCACAAAAAAATTAATTCTCTATCAAATTCACTGTTCTCGTTGGATAAGCAAATTCAGCGCCTTTTTGACTAATAATGCTCATTACCTCAAGCATTATCCTTTGTTTTACGTCATGAAAACTGATCCAATCTGTTGTCCTAGTGTGCGCATAAATAAAGAACTCGAGCGCAGATGAGCCAAACGAGTCAAGATTCACGATCAACGTCTGCTCTGCATCTATATCATCATGCTCGACAAGCATTTTCCTCACCTGATCTATAATTGAAGGTAGGCTTTGAGCATCATCATAGCGTACACCAATTCTTTCAAAAATACGTCGATTGGTCATTCTAGAGGGGTTCTCTAGAGCTATATTTGCGAACACCGAGTTTGGAATATAGAGCGGTCTCTGGTCGAAGGTCCTAATGGAGGTCAACCGCCAACCTATTTTTTCAACTGTGCCTTCTATTTCTCTGTCTGGACTTCTTACCCAATCCCCAACGGAAAATGGTCGATCCAAATAAATCATTAGCCCTCCGAAAAAATTTGCTAAAAGATCTTTGGCGGCAAAGCCGACTGCGATGCCTCCAACACCACCAAAAGCAAGCACCCCTGAAATACTGAAACCTAAAGTTTGAAGGATAGATAAAATAACAGTTATTGTTACTGAAATGCGGAGCAATTTCCCGGCGGCGTTAGCCGTAGTGACATCACCACCGAGGGCAATAGAGGCAAGTTCGATCTCGGTTATAAATTTCGTCAAAAAGAATCCGAGAAGACTTACCACCGCTATAAATCGTAGCGGGTGTATTAATTTTTCAAGGTCAGAGCCCGTGCTCTCTGCCATGATTTGGACCGCCCAGGTTATTCCAACGATCCAGACCAACCAACTGGAAGGTTTTTTAGCTGCTGAGACAAATGCGTCATCCCAAAGGTTTGCGGTTTTTCTTGTTTGTCTCTCAAAACGTGAAAAAGCGATGCGAACGACAAAACTTAGAAGGGTAGTGAGAAAAATAATAAAGAAGACCAAAATAAACTTGGGGTCGGCAAATAATTGGTCAAGGTCGTAAGGCGCGTCATTCATCGATGGTCTACCACTAAAAATATCTAATTAATTGTAATCTGACAAAGTCCTCATCATCAAAAAAAATTAGCTCAGAATCAGCCGGTGGTGTCCCTGAGCTCGCCCAAGTGTATCCTCCTAATGTTGAATCTGGAACGTTCAGAAAAAAGCTCGCCTCGAGGCTAAGACGCCAGTTCATGCCTATGCGTGTACTTGCCTCAAGACTCAGCGCACATTCTCTGGTCTCAACATCTAAGAGAGCAATCAACAGCGCATTGGTATCCCATGGATTATTCAAGGAGTATCTAATTCCTAGTGCCAAATCATTTTCAGCAAAATTGGTTAAATCGTTTTCCCTACTGTCATACAAGTGCTCAATTATGAGCCCCAGATCTGTCCGAGACCCGAAAACACCAACGAAGGTTTTCTCAAACCCAATTGCGCTCGCCCAAAACCTCGCTCCTTGTCCACTGCGTCTGATATATTCTAGCTTCCAAGCCCAGTCCCCTATAAAATATTGCGCGTCAACACCCGTTTGGTCAATAACGTCGTAGTATGGGGTCAGGTTTTCGAGGGTATCAGGAGCACCTCCAAAATCTTTGCTTTTTGTCAGAAATCTGGGCTCTCTTGACGTTCCAGAAAAATGTGACAATCCGAGCTCTAAATCCTCGAAGTAATGACTCCATCTAAAAGCAAAATCAAGGCGATAATTTTCTGCTCCTGACTCAAACTGAGGGGAAATTTCATTTATCGCTAAAGGGAAAGACGGCCGAGCGTTGACGCCTGGGAAACGTCTCTCTCTAAAACCCGGTAGGAGAAAAAAATCGACAATCCCCCAATTTCGGGATAAAGATAGGTTAACCATGGGCTGTCCTAATTTCTCCTCCCCATCCAAGCCTTCTGTAAAATCTATCTGGTTGATCACGTCAACCAAGTGCTTTGATTCGGTCACACCCCAAAATACTTTTCTCACACCTGCTCGAAGCTCCCAATCTTCTCCGACACTAATCCACGACAATTCTTGGATATCTACCAAATTTCTCGCAGAATCTTCATAGTCGAAGCGAAAGGACGGAACAAAATCAAACAGATATTTTCCGTCGTCCCAAGAGCGATGATATTCAGCAAGAAGCGAAAATGATGGGAAAAAAGTCGCTTTTTCATCCGGTTTTCGTTCAAGAAAAATTCGGGAATCCAAAGCCAACTCTGCGCTCCAAAAGCCCTTCTCTTTCTTCCTACTAAAGTTGTTTTTTACTTTTTTTTTAACTTCGCGAGGTTGTATTCGGTCTCTGCAATTTCAGAGACAAATGATTCAGAGGAACTTTTTATCCTCGTTTTTTTTATTGAAGCCGAATCAATTTCCATAGTTTCAAGACCTTTTTCCTCCAAGCTTACACTCTTAGGGCCTGAAAAAGTGTCTTCGTACCGAAGAAGCCAAGGGGAACTAACTCCCGAATCCACTAATTGCTTTTTTTTCAACAGGGCGTCACTCTGAAGCAGCGGACCTAAGACAACTCGATAAAAAGTCTTTCCAACAATATCCGCATCCTCTACCTTGACGTCTTCGCCCCAATTGCGTAACTCTTCAGCAAACTCATCGGCTTTTGATTCCTGTTTGAAGCTCCCAGCGACTAACTGATAAATCTCATTTTCCGAAGCAATTAAATTCTCGGTTTTCCAATTATCCTTTGCCCAGTTCCAAACTTTCTGCTTGGACTGATTTCCTGATTGGTAAAGTTGCCCGTCTTCATTTAAATCAATTTTCGATCGCCAAATGTCTTTTACGCCGAGAAAAACCAATTCTCGAGAAAGTTCTTTTTCTAAGTTGGGATCCGTCGGGTAAGGTATCAGTAATCGGTGAAAAATTACGCTATCAATTAAAACCTCTTTTATGATTAATTCAGCACCCAATTCCTCGCTAATTCGAGATGCTTCGGTATGGGCCGCTTCCGACGCTTTAAAACTTCCTATAACAAAAACATTTTGCGCTGAAAAAACCGGTTGCCCTAAAATTGAAAACAGCACCACAAAAAGCAGGTGCAAGTATCTGTCCATCTTTACCTAACTCTCTTTAGCGCATTCTTGTTAAAGTCTTGGTCTCGCACCCCACGACCAAACTGAAAATTATTCCATGCAAGCTGAGTGCTTTTTTTGCTGACGTGGTTTTCCATGATCATTGACGCGGCTCTCCAGAAACGATTCTCGTACAAACCATATTGATAAAAGCTCAGGGTCTTGAGGTGCTTATTTTTCCTATCAAAGAATTCAATCCTTTTAAAACGGTAATGCTCTTTATCAATCCATGCTATCTGGCGAGTATATCCAGAGTTTTTATCCAGCGGATACCTTTCAACGACAAAATGCTCTTTACCATCTATCGTCTCATCGTTTAAGTGCTTATACGAATACTTGCTTACCTCTTGGGAAGTGAGATCCTCATACGCAAACTCGCTACCTACAAAAGGTCCAGATTTGTTTTTTGATGCGATCCTTTTGATGCGTTTCAGAGCAGGCAGATACAACCACTGGTCGTCCTCTCCGCTGAAATGTGTGTGCGTAAGAAGTCCTGTCCCCCTGACGTCCGGGGGCGTATCAAAGATCAAAAGCGTCCGATCACCATCTCCTTCGGTTTCTTTGCTCTTCACCCGTATTTGTCGCTCGCTCGTTTCTCCTCGGGCATTACTCAGAATCATAGTAAGATCAACGGTGTAATCGATCCAACCAGTATCTCGCACATCAACCTCTGTCATTATCCGTAAACCTTGCTCAACATCCGCATCTGCCACTATTGAGGGAGGAACAAGTAGCAAAACTGCAAAGGCTATTAGATTCTTAGACACTTCATATACCGTTTTTACATGCACTCTCTACCTTAACAGAATTTTTTGAATTGTTGACAAATCGAGTGATCAAGAAAACAGCTTGAATTGCTCAGAAGGCTGTATAAAATAACAGTACATGTACAAATAAACAGGTCGCCATGCAAAATTTGACAGCGAGACAGGAAGAAGTTCTATCTCTCATTAGAAATTATCTTGAAGAAACTGGGTACCCTCCAACAAGAGCAGACATAGCAAAGCACCTAGGATTCAAGAGTGCCAATGCCGCCGAGGAGCACCTAAAAGCCCTTGCAAAGAAAGGCGCAATCGAAATTATTCCAGGCACATCGAGAGGGATAAAACTAGCAAACGAAGTGGAGGGAATTCCCATAATTGGTAACGTTGCTGCCGGGAATCCGATTTTAGCTGAGGAGAATATTGAGGATTATTGCGAACTCTCTCCATCTTTCTTCAGACCTAGCGCTGACTATTTTTTACGAGTTCGAGGAGATTCAATGAAAAACTCTGGGATATTAGATGGGGACTTATTGGCGGTTCATAAGACCGCAGATGCCAATAGTGGAGATATTGTTGTAGCGAGGATCGACAACGAAGTCACGGTCAAGCGGCTTAAAAAATTCGAAACAAAGCACTTTTTGAGTCTCTTACCCGAAAACCCTGATTACTCGCCAATAAAAATAGACCTCAGAGAAAATGATTTTGCTATTGAAGGCCTTGCCGTTGGAGTAATACGAAACTAGACAGAGAGCATATTGCATATGAATCGAATTACTTTTGAGAATGGACCCATTCGCCATCAACAAAGTCAGCTCGCCAACCGGAAGGCTTCCCATCATTTTTCTCAGAGACCAAATACTGCTCCTTGGTTTTGGTAGAGAACTTTATTAGTGTCCGACGTCCGGAAGAGTCTGCTGAAGGCCCCCTCATGAGATATTGGTACTTGGGGTCTATTTCATTCTGATGCGGTAGCAACTCATCTAAGTAGGGGCTGCGCGTCTCACGGTTTTTTGGGAAACCACTCGCAGCTAAAAAAAGACCCCTTCCGCCGTCCCTGAGGACGTAATGATCATCTACTTTTTGGCATGAGAGTTCGGGCATTGGAACAGGATCCATTTTAGGTGGCGCCGGTTCTCCGCTCCTAAGCAATTTGCGAGTGTTTTTACAAGCCTCTGATACACAACCAAAATATTTCCCAAAACGACCCGTTTTTAATTGCATCTCGGATCCACACTTATCGCACTCAAGGGTAGGTCCATCATAGCCCTTAATTTTAAATCGACCTTCCTCAATTTTGAAACTTGAACAATCAGGGTTTTTCCCACACACATGAAGTTTCCGCGATTCATCTACGAGGTAACTATCCATTGCTGTTCCACACTCGCCGCATCGTTCTTTACCGAGAAGAATTCTGGATTCTGCCTCCTCGTCTCCATCAGCGCTAACAACCTCGTCTCCTGAAACCAAGTTTATAGTCGACTTACATCTCTCTTTTGGTGACAATGCATAACCCGAACAACCTAAAAATACTCCGGTACTGGCAATACGAACCTGCATGGGTCGACCACATTCCTCACACAAAATATCTGTATTGCTAGGTTCATTTGCTCTCATTCCTTCGGAACTTTCCGCTAGCTCCAGTTTATTTTCAAATTCAGTGTAGAAATTATTCAGTAGATTTTTCCATTCAATTTGACCGGCAGAGATCTTGTCAAGGCCCTCCTCTAGTTGGGCAGTGAAACTGTAATCTAAAAGATCGTCAAAACTTTCGTTCAACCTGTCGGTTACGACATCTCCTATTTTTTCTGCATAAAAGCGTTTATTTCTGAGCGTGACATAACCTCTATCCTGTATAGTTGTGATGATTGAAGCGTACGTGGACGGCCTCCCTATACCTTTTTTTTCAAGTTCCTTTACTAGACTTGCCTCCCCGTACCTCGGCGGGGGTTTTGTGAAATGCTGCGATGAATTTAAGTTAATCAGATCTAAATTCTGGGCAACCCGAATATCTGGTAATGCAATATCACCATCTTTCCTTGCGAGGGAACCTTGGACACGAGTATGCCCGTCGAACTTTATAATTCTTCCGCGCACTTTGAGTTCAAAATCACCTGCTGTTACAAGTAAAGAGGTGCTAACGTACTCCGCATCAGTCATCTGGCTGGCAATAAACTGACGCCAAATCAATTCATACAAACGTTCTGCGTCTCTATCAACACCATTCAACGCCGTTGCCTTTACTTGAGCGTCTGAAGGACGGATAGCCTCATGGGCTTCTTGTGCTCCTTCCTTACTTGAGTAGATTCTTTGTTCAGATGGTAAATATCTTTCACCGAAGCTGTCGAGGATAATCCCTCGTGCCATCACGATTGCATCGCCACTTAAATTAGTTGAATCGGTCCGCATGTAAGTAATATAACCAGCTTCATAGAGTCTCTGCGCGAGCATCATTGTTTTTTTCACGCCGAACCCTAAGCGAGTGCTGGAAGACTGCTGCAATGTCGACGTTATAAAAGGAGGAGAGGGTCGAGTTTTCGTGGGTCTCTCCTTTCTTTCTGAAACTGTATACTTGGCGACATTTAAGAGCGCTAAGGCTTGATCAACTTCTTCTTTCGATTTAGGTTTGAAAGCCTTTCCCTTATACCTCGTGACATCGAAGCTGATTGCATCTTCTGAATCTGCCCGTTTTTTTGTGCTCTCAGCCAAATCAGCTTGAACCTCCCAAAACTCTTCCGGGACAAAAGCTCTTATCTCACCCTCTCGCTCTACAACAACTTTAACTGCAACGGACTGAACTCTGCCCGCGGACAGACCCCTCGCAACCTTTGACCAGAGCAAGGGGGAAAGTTTAAATCCGACTACCCTGTCTAAGAAACGCCTTGCTTGCTGAGCATTTACCCTGTCCATATTTAATTTTCCGGGGGTCTTGAAAGCGCGCTCAACCGCTTTCTTTGTAATCTCATTGAAAACTACTCTGCAATACCTTGACTCATCTCCTCCGATAGCCTCTTTTAGATGCCAAGCTATGGCCTCCCCTTCTCTGTCTAGATCTGTAGCTAGGTAGATCTGAGGCGCGTCTTTCGCAAGTTTCTTTAACTCAGAGACGACTTTATCGCTCTTCGGCAGGATCTGGTAATCGGCTTTCCAGCCATTTTCGGGATCAATTCCCATTCGGGCGACTAATTGTTTCTTTGCCTTTTCTTTTTTGTATGCTTCTTTCCTTTCAGGCGCCATCTTTCTTGTTTTCGCAGCTTCTTTAGCTCTTGCCTTTGGATCAACCTTGCTGACGCCGCTCACAGGGAGGTCTCGGATATGCCCGACACTGGACTTTACAACAAACCCTTTGCCAAGATATTTGTTTATTGTTTTAGCTTTCGCTGGCGATTCAACAATCACCAAAGATTTGCCCATTACAACTTCCGGTTAAAGTTAAAAAAAAAGCTCGCCGCGAGTTTTAAATTACAATAGCTATTCAGGTCAAGTCCGTTTTTCATTTTTTCTGAAAAGTCCAGCCGAGAAGCGAGCCTTCAACTTAAGCAAAATTACTCAAATTTGAAGTTGACACAGTTGTCGAGAAAATCGATTACCAACTTTTCGCTATCAGGCAAAGTCTCAAGCCAAACCAAACAGATAAAGCCGTTTTGTTCCTCTACCAAATAGGCATCCTCAGGTAAATTTGATAAAGATTTTTCTATCCAACTCCGAAAAAGATCAAAATCTTTTAGGGAACGATCATCTTGCCAAGACCAATTGCCATCGGATTTTTTCTCTATTCGCCAGGAGAGAGAGAATCCGCCCCTAAATTTTTCAATATCATTGCGCTGCTTAGTGTAGGTAACACCACGTTTTTCCTCGCTGGCTTTCGCAAGATCTAGTGCTTGGCGAAAACTCCCGTCAATTTTGTTTTTTGGCCGCATCGGTTGGTGTGTGATAACTCTTACACCTGACCTTAAGGCGAAAGCTCGCATTTTTTGTATTTCTCTCTGTCTTTTCTTTGGAAATATCGAAAAGAAGGGGGTCAAGACAAAAATAATTGCAAAAAAGATAAAAAAATATATCAAAAGAAACTCTCTTTTTTTGTTTTGATTGGGGGGGTTGAGCTGAAAGTATTAACCCTGTAGATTCTAAGATCTGTCCCTAAAAACGTTAGCAAATTATTGTAAGCGATGATGGAATATAAGCACATACTTGTGGGCTTGGATTTGACTTCGGAATCCGAAGAGGTGGCAGAGAAAGCCTTGTCAATGAAGCATGCTTTAGCAGCGAAGCTCAGTATTGTTCATGTTATTGAACCCCTATCCATAGCTTATGGGGGGGATATCCCAATGGACGTTTCAAATATACAAGAGCAAATTCAAGAGACTGCGAAAAAACATTTAAAGGAATTTTCACACTACTTAGATATAGAAAAGTTAGATCAACACCTTGTCTTTGGAAGACCAGAGACCGAAATACACGCTTTAGCATCTGCTATCAATGCCGACCTTATCGTTGTTGGTAGCCATGGGCGCCATGGGTTGGCACTTTTGCTAGGCTCGACCGCAAACGGTGTTCTGCATGGAGCCCCGTGCGACGTCTTAGCAGTTCGCGTTGGCAAAAAAGAATAAATGACTTTAACTTTCTTCGAAAAATAGAATAATGTTCTAAACTTTTATTAGACCCGTCAGATCAGTGAAAGTAGCGATTTTCGTTTTTATAATCCTTCTAAATTCGAACGCGTTCGGAGATTTTTCCCGCGGTCATTCGTATGAAGTGAATCAAAGTGGAGATTTGATAGAACAAAGAAAAGCCTATAAAAATGCGATAAGCCTGTTAAAAAGCAGTCAATTCACAAATTTTTCAAAAGAAAAAGAAAAGTTAAAAAATTACGTCCTTTATCCGTATTTAGATTTCAATGAAAAGATCTATCGAATCTCAAGATACAAAGAAAAACAAATTATAAAATTTCTTGAAGACTACAAAGATACGCCACTAGGACAACCGCTTCTCTCCCATTGGCTACCTGTTTTAGCCAAACGTGGACACTGGACAGTATTTCTGAGGAATTATGAGCGATTAGTAAATCCCTCCAACGAACTAGAATGTCTTCACAGCTATGCGTTATACAAAAGGGAATCGAAAATTGCTGGATTAGAAAAAGCATCTAGGCTTTGGACAGTTGGTTTCTCCCAACCCAAAGAATGTGACAGAATTTTTCATCTCCTGAGTGCAGGTGGGGGAATAACCAGTGAAATGGCTTGGTCTAGATTGAGTCTAAGCATAAAAGCGAACGAAAGAAGTCTCTCCAACTATCTACTTAGGTATGTTTCAAAAAACCAAACTAACTTGGCAGCAAACTTTAGGTTAGTCCATTCAAACCCAACCGTTCTAAAAAAAGTGAAACGTTTTAGTGCCGACTCACCTGAAAATAAAGAAATCGTTCTTCATGGCATCGCTCGCCTGAGCCGACGCGAACCCGTCAACGCTCTTGAGTTGTTGAACAAATACAGTAAACATTTATCGTTCGAGACTTCGGAACTGAACAAAACGTATGAAAAAATCGGAACGGCTCTGTGTCGAAAACAAAAAGCGCAATCGCTTTTAGATTCCTTGCCAATTAAGTTAAGAGACCATCCCAAATTACTTGAAGCAAGGATTAGACACAGTTTAAAGATAAAGGATTGGAGTGGCGTTCTCGTACTGATCAATCTTTTGTCAGAAGAAAAAAAGAATCTTGAGCAGTGGAAGTACTGGAACGCGCGAGTCCTATCTCTGTCTGAAGACCCTGCAGATCGCGAAGTTGCTACAGATATATTCAGCAAACTAAGCCGAGGTCGATCTTTCTATGGTTTTCTAGCCGCAGATATTATGGGCACGGATTACAACTATAACCATAAAACACATAATATTTCCTACGATGAAACGATCAGGCTTGAGGAAAATAAATCGATCAAGAGAGCGCTAGAATTATTTGCGTTAGGATATCTCGGCCAGGCTCGTCAAGAATGGTATTTGGCTACCTCTAAGCTCAAAGAGCGCGATAGAATAGTTGCCGCTAATTTAGCACTCAGATGGGGATGGCATAAAGCATCTATACAAACGATGATCCAGTTAAAAAGCTGGGATAGCCTGACCGAGCGATTCCCTGTTGCACACAAAGACATCTTTACTAGACACGCAAGAGAGTTAGATATACCAATCTCTTGGAGCTTAGCCGTAGCGAGACAAGAGAGCGCATTTATGCCAGATGCAAAATCCTCTGCCGGGGCAAGAGGATTAATGCAACTAATGCCTTCAACCGCGAGAATAATTGCCAGAAGCGAAGGCATCAAATATTCATCTCGGAATAAGCTTTTAGAGGTGGATTTCAATATAAGACTTGGGTCGCATTACCTTCGTTGGATGCTGGGTCGCTACGACAATAATCGAATACTAGCCTCGGCAGCATATAACGCTGGACCAGGAAACGTTGATAGGTGGGTAGATGCAGATGCAGACATAGATGTTTGGATAGAGACCATTCCGTTTAAAGAGACGAGGAACTACGTCAAAAATGTCTTAGCTTACTCCGCTATTTACAACTATCTCTTAGAGCAAGAATCACCTTTTATTTTTTCGGGAGAAAAAAAGCAATTTGGCAACAGAAAGCCGGCTGAAAAAGTTTCGGTCCCTACAAATCTTTCTATAAGAGGTGCTTGATGTTAATTGATATAGGCGCAAACCTTACGCATGAATCATTTAAATGCGATATCGAACCGGTCTTAACTCGAGCCAAAGCATCAAACGTTGATAAAATCATTGTAACCGGTACCTCTGTTCACAGCAGCAGAGAGGCGCAGCAGCTTACAAGAAGGTACAACTCTTTGTACTCTACCGCTGGCATTCATCCACATCATGCTGAAGAGACATGCGAGACAGCTATTGCGGATCTAGAAAAAATCTTGAATTTGCCTCGCGTAGTTGCTGTAGGTGAAACTGGTCTAGATTTTTTCCGAGATTACACGGCGAAAAAAGTTCAGATATTGTCTTTTGAAAAACACGTTGAACTGGCGATCAAATTTCAGCTCCCCATGTTCCTTCACGAACGAGATGCCCACGAAGCGTTTTACGATATTATTCAAACTAGCCGAGACAAATTGAGTAAACTTGTCGTACATTGCTTTACAGGCACCCGAAAAGCATTGTTTAAGTATCTTGACTTAGATTGCTATATCGGTGTGACCGGCTGGATTTGTGATGAGCGCCGCGGGAAAGATCTTCAAAAATTAGTAGCTGCCATCCCGTCGAACCGCCTTATGATAGAGACTGACGCTCCTTACTTGCTCCCAAGGACATTAAAGACAAAACCAAAAAACAGACGTTGCGAACCAATGCACTTAAATGAAATCTGTGAACAGGTAGCAATACGCACTGGGAAAACCAGAGATTTTTGGGCTTTAAATACAACTAGAAATGCGAAACGTTTTTTCTCTCTGGGAGAAAGCAAGTGAAAGCCACTCTGTTCACCACATCCGGATGCCACCTTTGCGAGGTAGCAGGTTTACAACTCAAAAAATTACAAAAACTGGGGAAAATCACATATATACAAGAAGTAGAAATCGCTAATTCGGATAAACTAATGAAAAAGTACGGTACGTCGATTCCTGTCATTAAAATGTGTGAGAAAGAACTTTATTGGCCGTTCGAGCTGCAAGACCTAGAGAACTGGGTTAAAAGGCTCAAGGTGAACGATAGTTAAATGCGACAATCGGCCTGCTGTTATTTGGAGAGAATATCATGACAAAGCGCATAGCAATTTTGTCCGGCGGCGATTCATTAGAGGCCAAAGTCTCTAGAAACAGTGGACAGGCTATCGAGACAGCTCTGTCGAAAACATACCAAGCGGTCAAACAAATTGAGGTTGACAAGAAAATCGTGCCGAACCTTGTAGAATTTAAGCCAGACGTAATTTTTCCAGCGCTCCATGGGCCACCGGGTGAGGATGGAACAGTACAGGGCATGTTAGAAATCCTAGGATTTCCATACGTTGGTAGCGGAGTGAAAAGCAGTGCCGTCGCTATGGATAAAATTTTAGCTAAACAAGTGTTCAAGGAAGCAGGTTTGCCTATAGCAAATCACGTAATTGCGGACCAAGAAATCGACGCGTCAGAATTATTGAGAAAGATCACCTCGAATCTGGGCAATAGTGTTTGCATTAAGCCTCCAAATCAAGGAAGCGCTCTGGGAGTGACGCTGATTAGCAAAAAAAAGGATATTGAGATGGCTTTGAGCGATGCTTTTAAATTTGGCTCAAAAGTACTTGTTGAAGAAAGAGTGATCGGAAGAGAAGTCACCGTTGGATTGCTCGATACAGAAAGAGGAACCAAGGCGTTTCCAATAATCGAAGTAACTACACCGGAGGACGCATGGTATGACTACGATCACAGATACACCCCCGGCTTATCAAAACACATTATCCCGGCCAAGATTTCTTCAAAACTTTCCTCGGACATAAAAACTTGCGCTATTGAGGCCCATAAAGCGCTGGGCTGCAGAGATTTGTCACGTGCCGATTTCATCCTTCGTGGAGACGAATTTTTCTTACTCGAGATAAATACCCTGCCAGGTATGACCAGTACCAGCCTCTACCCAGAGGGAGCTGAGGGTTTCGGCTTGCAATTCCCTCAGCTACTTGACCACCTTATAAAGAGAGCTTTTGGTCGGAGTTTAAAGGTGCGCTAAAATAAGGAGTTCTCTAGCGACTAATTGTCGTAACCACGTTCATTATGTTGATTGATATCTAAGCCCTGGATTTCCTCTTCATCGGAGACTCTCAAACCGATGGCCAAGTCTATAAATTTCAGGAGAACAAAAGTTAACACCGCAGTGTAACTTCCGGTCGCAATAACGCCCAATACCTGAACTGAAAATTTATCGTACATTCCAAGTCCGTCACCTTGGCCACTAAAAACACCTAGCGTGCTACTGGCAAAAACCGCAACTAATAAGGTTCCTAGGGCACCACCGACTCCGTGGACTGGAAATACATCAAGTGAGTCATCAACTCCCAACTTTTGTTTCAAAAAAATCGTCGCATTAAAACAGATCACTCCTGCCGCTATGCCAATTATGAGCGCTCCGCCGGGGCCAACAAACCCAGATGCGGGTGTAATTGTTCCGAGGCCAGCTACCATTCCAGTAACTGCGCCTAGGGCGCTGGGCTTACCAAACTTAAACCATTCCAGACACATCCAAGCGAAGGCAGCAGAAGCAGCGGAAAGGTGTGTGACGAGGATGGCCATGCCGGCGTCCCCATTGGCAGCTAAAGCACTACCACCATTAAACCCAAACCAGCCAACCCACAACATTCCAGCTCCGGTAACGGTCATGGTCATATTATGAGGAGGCATAGGTGTCTGCGGGAAACCCTTTCTTGAGCCCATAACTAGAGCTGCTGTCAAAGCGGCAACGCCAGCTGTCACGTGCACTACCGTACCACCAGCAAAATCTAGCAGGCCGAGCTCACCGAGCCAACCACCTCCCCAAACCCAATGAGTTACGGGCGCATATACAAGCAATAACCAAAACCCAGTAAAAAGTAGCATCGAAGAGAATTTCATTCGCTCTGCAAATCCTCCGACGATAAGTGCTGGTGTAATTATTGCGAAAGTAAGCTGAAACATTGCGAACACACTCTCTGGAATGTCTCCACTTAACGTATCCTCCAGCACACCTGACATCATAAAGTTTGATAATCCACCGATAAACGCATTGCCTTCCGAAAAAGCAAGTGAGTAGCCTATTACTAGCCAGAGTATAGAGACGAAACAAGTTATCGCGAAACATTGGATAAGCACGCTCAGGACATTTTTTACCCGAACTAACCCAGCATAGAACAAAGAAAGTCCCGGAATTGTCATGAACAAAACTAGTGCAGTCGATGTCATAATCCAGGCGGTATTTGCCTGATTTAAGTCCTCGCCAAAAGCTAAGGGGGCTAGAAGCAATCCCGTGATGAAGGATAATGACTTTATCATTGTAAATTTATTCATTTTTCCCCTCTTAAATAGAAATATTTTAATTTTGCGCTAAGAGAGTGCAAAGGTTGCGCCAAAAAAAAAATACTGATATTTCTTAGGAAGTTATCTTCGATACAATCCTGTTTTCCGAAAAATTAGGGCCTATTTGCACTATAAAAGCGCATTTATTGCACCACGGAAATGCACCTGCACAGAACTGGAAAAGACAAATTCTTTGAGGAGAAAGGTTCATTAAACATATGGGTGTTATGATTGTTGGGAACAAAAAAAAGATTTTATTGTCTATACAACCCTAGAAAATCTAATAGATTTCTCAAGGACAAGGAAAGTTAAAAATTATGGATCGTCTTTATAGAATTCAAAAGGTTAGAGATTGGCTGAACACTCAGATTATCGGCCAAGAACACCTTGTCGACAGAATTATGATCACTCTGCTCAGTGACGGGCATCTTTTGGTTGAAGGCGCTCCGGGGCTAGCCAAGACAAAAGCAATTAAAACTCTTTCCGAGGCCATAGTTGGAGAATTCCAGCGCATTCAGTTCACACCAGATTTACTACCATCAGATATTACCGGAACAGAGATCTACAGAGCGCAAGAAGCCTCTTTCGAATTTCAAAAAGGACCTGTTTTTCATAACCTTGTTCTAGCGGACGAGATCAATCGAGCTCCTGCAAAGGTTCAATCGGCTCTTTTAGAAGCGATGGCAGAGAGAACGGTGAGCGTTGGAGGCAGAACTCTAAAACTGCCCGAACTCTTTCTGGTGATGGCCACACAGAATCCAGTAGAGCAAGAAGGTACGTATTCCCTTCCAGAAGCGCAGTTAGATAGATTCTTGATGAAAGTAAAAATAGACTATCCTGACAGCCTATCCGAACGCGAGATTCTGCGACTCGTACGAAACGAGTCAGCTCCTAACGCAAGCCAGAAATTTGACGATCCATTAACTGAACCGGAGATTTCAGCCGCGAAGCGAGATATTCTTAATCTGCATATGGCAGACGTAGTAGAGGAATACATCGTCGCTCTTACTATGGCGACTCGAAATCCGACTCGCTACGCACCTAACGTCGCAAATCAAATAGATTTCGGGGTCTCTCCAAGAGGAACTATAGCTTTAGATCTCTGCTCCAGAGCCAATGCGTATATATCAGAAAAAGACTTCGTCTCGCCTGATGACGTACAGGCGGTCATTCACGATGTGTTTCGCCACAGATTAATCCTTAGCTTTGAAGCTGAAGCTCAAGGAATCGATCCTGATGAAGTGATTAATTCGATAATTGCGAGCGTTGCGGTTGCCTAAAAATGA
>MDTA01032665.1_pt1 | contig 22634 bp, 21 predicted proteins | sample 811151 | NCBI WGS metagenome assembly MDTA01 (sample SAMN05326648, study PRJNA326480) | marine metagenome | isolation source: seawater | place: Indian Ocean: South | collected 2010
CTAGTATTATCTGTTGAATAATCATCTATAACAATGATTTCTTTATCGAATTGACTTTGATTTAAAATTTTATCAATAATCTGTTCTATAGTATTTTCCTCATTATAGCATGGAATAATTATTGATATTTTCATTGATAATTCTAAAAGTAAAATACAATGTTATTATACTGTTTTGAGCAAAATTTTATAGGAAAATATTTATGGTAATAGAGTTTTTAAAATCAAAGGTAAACGTTTTGTTTTTATCTTTATCTTCAATCATATTTTTTTTGATCCTATTTTTTTTTATTAAAAATGCAGGTATAGATGGAGATGACAATTATAAATATCTTCATTGGTCACATAATATTTTTTCTGAAAATTATTATTCAATACTTTTTAGGCCTTTTTTTTATCTTTATGGTAAAATTAGTTTAATTCTTTTTAATAACTCTGATTATTCAATAAAATTAAGCAATCTTTTTTTACATGTTTTTAATTTTAATCTAGTTTTCTATTTAGCGTATAAAAAAACTAATAATTACTTTCTACCAGTAACTGTCTCTTTAATGTACCTTCTTAATCCTTTTTTAATTGGGGCATTATTTAACGAGGAAACAACTGTAATATCAATTTCATTAATAATTCTAAATACTATTTTATTTTTTCAAATAGTTTTGAATTTACAAATGGGGCAAACTTCGAAGAATCAATTTTTAATTTTAGGTTTATTGGGTTGCTTATTATTTTTAACACATGAAGAACTAGTGATGGTATTTTTTTTGAATATAATTTTTTTCGGATGGTTTTTTTATGACAAGCTTAAAAAAAATTTATTTTTCTCAATTTTTTGGTTTGTGATTTTTTTCACAACTTTCTATTTTTTATTTGCTGATGAAGAGTTTGTAAAAAAAACAATTTCTTTAATACTCAATGTTATTCACAGAGACCTTAATTTTCTTATTAGAGAAACGATAATGGAAAAAGAAATAAGCAAAAATTATTTTTATATGAATTATCTTGAATTTTTGAAAAATCAAATCCTATTGATATTTAGTAGGACTTATTGGATTAATTCTTTTATAGCTCCATTTCTTCTTTTGTTTTCTTGTATTTATTTTTTTAAAAAAAAGAATTATCTATTGGAGAAATTTATTTCAATTCAAATATTATCTTATGTAATTTTTTTATTATTTATAAGAGTTGCTGATCGTTTATTCTTAGTTTATTTAATATTATTTTATTTTCTAATATCCCTACTTTTTTTTGACCTAATTAATAGAAAATATTTTAAAACTTTAACAATAATTACTTTAATATGTATTTTATCTTTTATTCCTAACCTAGGTAGACTTAAAGAGAACTACACTAAAATGTTCTATAAATCTGAAACAAGACATTTATATGATCATTTAAAAGATCAAATTAATACTGATAATAAAATTTTGATGCTAAGCAGTTTTGAGGACAGGTTGCCACTTAAAAGTTTTTCAGAAAATTCCTTTAGTGAAAATTACAGTTTAGCAACCTTCCTTTATTTTGATAATAACGCATTAATATTCAAACAAATTTATGCTTTAAGAAAATTGGATATCAGCTTCGTTAACTTTTTAAGAGATGAAAAAATTAGATATATAATTTTCAAAGAAAATATTAGTAAAAAATATCTTGTTAATGAAAAAAGTATTGAAAATTTAGAATTTTTATTCTCTCAAAAAAAAATTGAAAATATTATCAAACTTAATACGAATGAAAGTAATGAATATAAAAAGCAAAATTCATATCTTAAACTTTATAACGTAGATTTCGATAAAATGTCCGTTATCAGCTCAACACAAGAGAATAATCTAGTTTTAGATGAAATTGAGCCCCTAATAAAGAAAATCACTTATTTCTCAAATGAGAAATTTTTCGATAACGAGCCTTCAAGGGAGGACTTTTTAACAATAATTCAATTAAGTTTTAAATCTTGACATAATTTTTTATAAAATAGGTGATCGTTATAAGGTGTTGATCTTAAAAGGTAATTATTATACCTGTTTTTTAAAACGTAACTAGGGTCTGATAATTTTTTACAATCACTGCTATTAAACCCCATACTTCTGTTGAAGATTGATAGAAAATCTTTTTTTGGATTATCTTGATAAGGATAATATCCCTTAAAAAATATCAATGAATTAATGGTTGTTAGAACTAAGAATGAAGTTAAAAATAAATGAGCAAATTTTTTAAAATTTAGTTTCGTTATTAAAAATCCTATTAAAATTAATAAGGTCGGCTTAAAATAAAAATAATAACCTAAATTTTGTCCAACCAGAACATTTTCTATATTTCTTAATTTCATAATTAGGATCATAAACACAATGTATAAAAATGTTATGTAAATATAAATAGAGTTATTTTTTAAATCAGATTTTGCTCGAAAAAAAATTAAAATAAATAAGCAAGTTAATAGAAGTATATGATCAAGATAAAAATTAGTATTTATAAATTCTGATTTAGCATCTATCAAATTTTTCATAATTGATAATAAAAAAAATTCTCCACTACTACTAAGATTATTTGTAGAGGAATAGATTGTTAAATAATGAAAAGGATTTGAGACTCTTAAAAGATTTTTAAGAGAGAATTTTACTAAACCAATTTCGCTTAAAAAAATAAATAAAAAAATGGAAAAAATTGCACCAGCGATAATAAATGTAAAAATCGTCTGAATTGTATAAATTTGTTTTGCTTCGAATTTAAGTATTTTTTTAATGAAGATAAAGAAAATTACAACATATACTGAAAAAATTGTTATATCTATATATCTAAATTTCTCATCGTACAAATTTAAGCTTAATTGAAAAATGAAATAAAGTATTAGAATTATACCAAAATAAAATTTTGAGTTATTCAAGAAAAAATGATTATTAATTTTTTTTTTATTCATAAAATAAACAAAAACAAGATACGAGTAAAAAAAGTTGAATACGATAAGTATTTTTGACAAAAGAGAAAAAATTAAAAAAAAACCGGATAGGAATATTCTATAGTTTTTGTTTTTTTTAAAATATGTAATTAAATAATAGTTTGATACTAAAAAAAATAAGCATGCTGTGATGTCAGAGTTCATTCTAAACAAAGCGTCTAAAAAAAATTCTGAAAAAACAAGGATAGATGTAATTAACAACCTTAAATTTTTTTTAATTTCAAAGCATTTTAGATTTTTGTAAAAATAAATTACAAAAAAATAACAAAAAAAACTGTTTACTGTTCGCAATGTAATGAAAATATTCTCTATTGTTGAGTTTGGATTTTTTAAAGATATAACTTCATTTAGGTCATATATTAAATTATGATTGAATAAATTTACAGATTTAACAATTATCGAAAAAAAAAAATAATTTGTAAATCCTGGATGATCCTTCATGGTCTGATCAATATTTGATGAAACTAAAATAGTGTCAAAAATATATTGTATGTCATTATCGATGATTGCACTCCAATGTTGAAATGAAATTTGAAAAAAATTCGAGAGAAGGATCGATGATAAAAGTAAAAAACTTAGGATATAACTATACTTAAAATTAATCATTAAATCTAAAGTATATAAGGTTCGACATACTCGTCTTTGTCAAATTTTATATTTTTTTTAATACTTGATGGATATTTTTTTATTTTGTCTTCGCTAAAATTAATTTTTTTAGAATATCTTATCTTTAAGGAATTGTTTTGTTTTCTGGGCTTTAGTTTAAACAAAGATTTATCTTTTATTTTTTTACAGATTGAGACTATTGCTGATTTTACTGTACTCATAGAATAATATTGTGGACCTTTTGATATTTTTGAGCTTAGTGCGTGATAAAGAATTGGACCGCTATCAACACCTTTACTCAATAGGTGAATAGTTGCTCCGACATAACTGTAATTTCTATCGTATAGCGCCCAAAAATTACAATCTGTGCCCTTATAATATGGCGAAACTCCCATGTGAATATTTATCGCTTTTTTTTTTATTAAAAATTTCAACAGTTTGCCTTTAATTAAACTTGATCCGAAAACCACATAAAGATCACTTTTTAAAAAATGCGAAATATTTTTAATTTCTAAATTTTGAAGATCACCCAACATAAGGGGTAAAATTTTTATTTTTCTTAAATTATTTATATAATTTTCTTTAAATATTTTTTTTTCTGTGTCTATTACTTTCTTAAAATATTTTTCAATTGATTTATTTTTTTTGTAAAAACCCTTCACTTTCCCTGGAAAAACAGTTCTAGACTCGACAACTACATTTAATGTGTCGCAAACTTTAGATAATTGGTTTATACAGTAGACATGTCTTAGTTGGTTTGATGTAAATAATGTTATTTTCATTTATTATTTCATTATTTTCAAAATATTAGAGTGATCCTGACGTGGTATTAAAAATTTGTAATTTTTTTCGTACAAATTTTTCCTCATCAAGGATATAAATCCAATATCTATATTAAGTTTGCTTAAAACTTTAAATGTATTTTGATTATACCTACCACAAGGATGTGACATCGATTTAATTGTGGCATTACCTAATATGTTATTCAAAAATTTTAAGTTTTTCTTGTACTCGATATTTTGTTGATTAAATGAAAGTTTGTTTATCATTGTAGGGTGATTATGAGAATGAAGACCTATTTGATGGTTAAGGATAGAAAGATCCATTAAATTTTTTTTAGAGATAAATATTTTTTTAAAATATTTTGTAGGGAAAAATTTTTTTTCTTTAAACAAGTTTTGCATAATTTGATCATATCTTTTCTTATTAAGAATAAAGTCTCTGAATACTCTAAATTTTACATCATTATATGAATAAAATTTAAAATTTTTTTTCAGGTAATTGAAATTTTTTTGATGTTTATTATATTGACTTGCTTCTTTAGAATTTAATAAAAAAAAAAAATCTTTATAAAATTTGTTTAAATCATCATAAAAATTAGTTCTAAAATACCTATATATTTCTAATAAATCTGGCTTATTATCAAATATAGATGAATATACAAAAAAAAAGGCTTTGATTTTTTTTTCCTCAAGCAAAGGTAATGCAATATCATATTGACAACGTAGAGAGTCATCGAAAGTAAAACATACATGGTTTTTTTTTAATTTCTTTTTTTTAAAATAATCTATAAATTCTAAAGGATCTAGAATATTTTTTCGACCAATGTAATTAATAATTTTGTTTAATTGATTACTGTCTATGGATCCTTGAGTGGCTTTATGCTTTTTTTTATCATGGAAGTGATGAAACATTACCCCATGTGGAAATTTTGCTGGATATTTCATTTTTATTTGAATAACAAATATTTATAAATTAATATTACTTAATATTATAGTATAATTACTCAATCAAATTAATTTTATAAGTGAAAAAGTCACAAAATTCAAATATTCAATACTTAAGAGCTATTTCTGTAATTTTAGTAATACTATTTCATATTTATCCTAATTTTTTTTTTAACGGTTTTTTAGGTGTAGATGTATTTTTTGTAATATCAGGATTTTTAATAACAAAGATTTTATTTGATTATAAAAACAAATCTTTTTTTTTTATTTTAATCAATTTTTATAAAAAACGATTTTTAAGGATTTATCCTGCTTTACTTTTTGCAATTATCTTAACATATATCTTGGCAAAATTATTTGGTCCACCTATACAAAGCTTAAGAGGAGAAGTAATCTCGAGTATATTATCATACTCAAACTTCTATTATATATTTAGTGAAGTTTCATATTTTGAAACAATATTTAGAAATCCCTTAAATCACACATGGTCATTGGCAGTTGAAATTCAATTTTATCTTTTATATCCATTTCTTTTTTATTTTTTCTTAAAAAAAGTAAGTAGCAACGTAAACAGAATTAAAAAAGTTTTAGTTTTTTTAATAATTTTTTTATTTTCAATATCATTGTTTATTGAGTTTTATCACCCAGTTTTTTCGTTTTACTCAAGCTTTACAAGAGTTTGGATTTTTTTGTTTGGGGCTTTAGTTTTTTTTAACAAATTTAAATATAAATCTTCCTTAAGCTTATTGGGAATTTTATTAATAATTTTTGTTTTGATTTTTAATTTAAATTATTACGACCAGTTAAAAAGTTTATTAGTTTCTGCCGGTATATATTTTTTGATTTTGGGTGTTGGAGACAGAGATGTTCTAAAAAAAAAATTGATAATAAGAAGGATTTTTTTGTCTATTGGAAATTCTTCATATTCTATTTATTTGCTTCATTTACCCCTACTTTATTACCTCGACTTTTATTATGATGGATTTATTAAGATAACTCTATTTTTATTTTTTTTAATAATTTTTACCAGTTTTTCTTACAATCTCATCGAGAACAAATTTAGGTATCTGAACTTTACAACAAAAAAAGTAGTTTTAGTAAGTTTATTAATTTTTATCTTTTCCTCTACTTTAAATTTAAATAAAGAAAGTGTTGCTATCAGTTTAAAAAAAATAAATTTTTTTGAGAGAAATTATTATTTTTCCAAAAAAATAAACCCTGATGAAATAAAACTTTTAAAAACCCCTGTGATAAAAAAATGTAAAGCTTATGAATTAAACAACCAGTTAGGATATTTAGAACAATGTGTTTTATCAAAAAAAAAAGATCCAAAAAATGTTTTTTTTCTACATGGAAATAGTTTTGTTTTACACTTCATACCTTTATTTAAGAATAATACATTTGTTGAGAAAATGTATTTTATTTTTTCAAATAACATATTTGTTGAAAAAAACTCAAGTTTTTTGAATGATCTCAGTAAAAAGTATCAAAAGTTTAATTACGTGTTGCAAATTAATTCTTTAAACGATTTTAAAAAACTCAAAACTTTCATTGAAAAAAATAAATATATGCCAAATATAAATATAATTATTATGGGTCAGATACCTTACTTGGAAAAAGAAATAAACCCTCTAAAATGTCTAAATTTAAAAATAGAATGTAAATTTTCAAAAGATAAAGATTTAGAGAAAAAAAAAAATACTGACTCAGATATTTTTATTTTAAGGAAAAAAATAAAATCAATTTCAAATACCAACTCAAATATATATTTTTTCGACACTTATGATAAAATTTGCCCAAAGAATTTTTGTTCTACTTTAAAAAATGACGAGTTGATCTATTTCGATCACTCTCATTTGACACCCCAAGGTGCCCTACTTTTATCTAAAGAGTTCGAGATCTTTCTTAAAGGAATTAATTAAATTAAAACCAGATATTTTTTTTTTTATTTGTTATTATTTTGAAATTATTTGGATCACCCAAATAAATTGAATTAGATTTAATGTTTTTATCCAAAACTACAGCATTAAGACCTATGTCACAGTTAGAGTTTATTCTACAATTACCAATTATTTTAGAACCAGGTCTCATTGTTACATATTCCTCAATATTTGGAAAAATATTCTTATTAGCACCCACTGTACAATTCTGATAAGCAACAAAAAAGTTTTTATATTTAGCTTTTCCAAGTACTGTACCAACTGGATGAATAAGATAAAAAATATCTGGCATTTCTACTTCATAAAAAATATCAATTCCGTTTAAAATTTTGTTCAAATAGTAAGCTTTTTCAGCAATCTCAATTTTTTTAGCTTTATAAAGCTCATTCGATAAAAAATAAAGGAAGATAGAATATTTCTCCGAATTAAGATGTAAACTTTTATTATTATTAAAATACTTTGTTTTAATTTTTTCAAAGCAATAAACAGATCTTTCAAATGAAAACTTTATCTCTTTTTTGACTTGATTTTTTTTTATTTTGTTAGAGGTGGGAAAAAAATTGTTAAGTTGTTTTATAACATAACTTTCTAAACTTTGAAGGTTCCTATAAGATTTCATCCAGTTAGCCTTTGAAATGTATTATGTTTTAAAGGGTTTTTAAGCTTAATCTCTTTTCCTTGTTTATAATGACTTTTAATAATTTGAAATACTTTTCTGAAATTTATTAAATAATTTTTGATTATTTTTGAATTGTAGGAGTCGCAAATTGTAATAGTAGTATTTGCAAGATAACCTCTTTTTAACATTTCTTGAGTAAAAAAAGTTGATAATAGTCTGTGGTTTTTCTTAAATACAAAACCAGGCATGGAGTATTGACCAAACACATCGATTGGAACATTTGATTCTTTAGATATATTCAACCAACTACTTCTCACTTCTTTCCCAATTTTTACAAGTTTTTTATTAATCTTATCTTTTTTAAGAATTTCCAAGGTTTTGTTTGCGGCTACAAAACCAATTTTGTCAGTCCACATTGTTGAGCTAATAAATGTATCTTGAGACACGTCCATAATTTTTTTCTTGCCAACAATTGCTGATATTGGGTATCCATTTCCAAGTGATTTTCCGTAAATAACAATGTCAGGATTAACTTTAAAATCTAGATGTATACCACCATAAGTATCGTGAAAACCTGATGTAATTTCATCGAAAATTAATACAATTTTATTTTTGGAAGCAATTTTTCTTATTTCTCGCAAAAAACCTTTTTTTGGTCTTACACCCCTCATGGGTTCCATAATAATCACACCCAAATCTTTTTTGTGTTTTTTAATAATTTTTTTAAAAGACTTTATGTCATTATAAACAAATGGGAAAATTGAATTTTTAAAAGATGTAGATACACCCTTAGTATTCAGTCCCTTTAGTAATTGTTTATCTAAATTATTTTTTTTGGAAATGTTTGCTGCTAGGTACCAATCATGCCAACCGTGATAACCACAAAAAGCAATTTTTTGTTTATTCGAGGCAGCTCTTGCAATTCTTATTGCAACTAAACAAGCTTCTCCGCCAGATTTACAAAATTTAGCCATACCTGCCCATCGATGAATTTTCAAAAGTTTTTTTGCTAATACAAATTCTTCTAATGCATTTAGTGTACACATGCCGCTAGCATCTAATGCTTTTTTAATTTCTTTATTGATTTTTTCATTAGCATAGCCAAGAATACATGAGGTTACACCCATACCTGCAAAATCGTAATATTGTTTGTTATCTAGATCCCAAACCTTACAACCTTTTGCTTTTTTATAATAGTTTGGCCAAACATTTGGCAAAAACAGCTCACTCCTTTTTGATAGCAACTGATTTCCACCCGGTATAACTTTTTTTGCTTGGAGTAAAATTTTTTGTCCGGTATTTACCATACTTACTTAATTTTTTTATACCTCATTATTATTTGTGTTTTAAGAAAATCAACCATATCGTCTATCTCTGATGCCTTCCATTTGTCCAGTATAAAACCGTACGTGTTTAAACCAATAAAAGATCTCTTTTTCAGATAGAAATTTGTTTTACTTATATAAAGATTTCCTGAAAGATAATACATCTTTGAAATGTTTTGTCTATTTTTATCAGGGCTATCATTTGAAATTTTTTTTAGTTTTTTATTTTTAATTTTAAAATTAAAACTAGGATGAGACGTTATATTTTGTGTAACAGTTACTAATGAATCTAAATTATTATTTTTAATCAAAATTTTTAGGGTTTTATCAATATCTTTAGTCTCGGTAAGAGGCGATGTAGGCTCCAACAAAATTAAATAATCAAATTTTTTATTTACCCTTTTTTTATAAAAATTAATTACATGAACAATTGCATCTGAAATTTTTGAAGAGTTTTGAGAAATCTTTTTTGGTCTTAAAAAAGGAGCATTAGCTCCAAGATTAATTGCTTTTTTTTGAATTTTTTTTGAATCTGTTGTCACCACAATTTCATCTATTATTTTAGATTTTTTTGCTGCTTTTATTGGCCAATACAAAAGAGGTTTACCATTAATAATCTTTATATTTTTATTTTTCAAACCCGAACTACCTGATCTTGCTGGTATTATGCATATAATTTTTTTTCCAAGATACATTAATCGTAATTGAGCTTGTTAATTTTTAGTATGGTGTTAAATAACATATTTAATAGCTATTTAAAATGAAAAACAGTAGTATTTTTTGGTGCACATCATGTCTCAACACATCAACAAGACCCAGAATAATTTTTGACAAACAAGGCAAATGTAATGCTTGTCTTTGGTCTGAACAAAAAAAAAAAATAAAATGGAAATCTAGGCTCAAGTTTTTAAAAGATCATTTAAAAAAAAATAAAAATCCAAATTCAAAATATGACTTAATTGTACCTGTAAGTGGAGGTAAAGATGGTTCATATGTTACATATTATTGTAAAGAAAAACTTGGATTAAATGTTTTATGCGTGACAGTTAACCCCCCTTTAAGAAGTGAACTTGGCTACAAAAACTTAGAAAATTTCAAAAAAAATGAAGTTGATTTGTTAGAGATAAATCTTCCTTACCACGCTCATATGAAATTAAACAAATTTGGTTTTGTAAAAAATGGAAGACCACTTTACGGATGGTTAATTGCTATATTCACAGCTGTTATTAATATTGCAAATCAATTTGATATTAATCTTATAATGTATGGTGAAGACGGGGAAGCTGAGTATGGCGGTGTTCAAAAACTTAAATCTAAAGCTTTTTTTGATATTGAATTTATTAAAAAAATATATTTGTCAGATCAATATAACAATTCATTAAAAATCCTAAATTTTAAAGAGTCCCATTGGTGGCGTTTACCCAAAAATTCAAAAACGCAGATGTCTCACTGGTCTTATTTCGAAAACTGGGACTCTTATAGAAATTTTGTAATCTCTAAGAAATTTATGAAATATGAGGAAAATACAAAAAAAAATGTTGGGACATATACTAACTTTGGTCAAAATGATACTTTACTGTATGACCTCCATTGTTATTTGATGTATCTTAAATTTGGTTTTGGACGAGCTACTCAAGATATTGGTATAGATATTCGGAGGGGATCAATGACCAGAGAACAAGGTTTACAACTAGCAAAAATTTATGACAATGAATTTCCAGATTACGCTTTAAATGATTATCTTGATTATTTTGATATCAAAGAGAAAACTTTTTTTCAAATTATAGATAAACACGTGAACAAAAAATTGTTCTTTAAAAAAAAAAAACATGTGGGTTCCCAAATTTTTAATTAATTGATGATTGGAATAATCGATACCGGGTCAAAAAATATTGGTTCAATTTTAAATTGTTTAAAACACTTAAAAATTGAAAATAAAATTATAAAAAATATCAATGAAGTGGATAATAAAATTTCTCACATAATTCTTCCTGGAGTAGGAAATTTTCAAAATGTTGTTCAAACACTCTTTTCAAATAATTTTAAAAAAAAAAAATTGATAGAAATTATAAACAAAAAAAAAACTTTAGCAATTTGTGTTGGCATGCAAATACTTTTTAATAAAAGTGAAGAAAGTAATATTTCTGGATTGAATTATTTTACGGGAGAGGTAAAAAGCTTAAAAAATTTAAAATGTAAAGATACCATACCTCATATTGGTTTTAACTCCATTAAAATTTCAAAAAAAATTAATTTGAATTTTTTAAAAAAAAGAGATTTTTATTTTGTTCATAGTTTCGCTTTAAATAAAATTGACTTAGTTAAAACAAACAAAGAATTTATTATTGGAAAAACATCGCACGGAAATGTTGACTTCATATCTTTAATTTTAACAACAAATCTAATAGCAACACAATTCCATCCAGAAAAATCTGGCAATTCGGGAATAGAATTATTTAAGTACTTTTATGGTAAAAAAAAGAGTTATATTTAAACTCATTTTTAAAGATGATGCCTTTCATTTGAGTAGAAACTTCTCGCTTCAGAGGGCGGGGGACACAAATTGGCTTTTCGATAAAATGAATTTTAAAAAAATTTCAGATCATATCGATGAATTAATAATTTTAAATGCAAGTAAAAATAATTCTATTAATCCATTACCAAATTTTTTTAAAAAGAGTATTGAAGAATTAATGCGAAAAACATTTATCCCACTTACCATAGGTGGCGGTTTAACAAATCTGGGTCAAATTGATGAATGTTTTGAGTTAGGGGCTGACAAAATTATTTTAACATCAGCAGTCAAAACATGTCCTGAACTAATTGATAAGTGTTCTAGGAAATACGGTGCTCAAGCTGTTTCCGTTGGTATAGATTTTAAAAAAATTGATTTAATTAATAAGAATAAGAAATCTTGCTATTTTTCCTATATAAATAATGGAAAAGATAAATTTATGTCATTAAATGAACATATAAAATTAATAAGAAAATTCAAATTTGGAGAGTTGATGATGACTAGTATTGATATGGATGGCACTGGATTTGGTTTCGACAAAGATGTTTTGAAAATTTTTGATAACAAAATAAGATTCCCTATTTTACTTTCAGGTGGCGCAGGCAAGCCTCTGCATTTTGAGGAGTTAATTGGAAATAAAAAAATTTCTGCCCTTGTCACTGGAAATTTATACAATTTTCTTGGAAGTGGCTTACAAACATTAAGAAAAAAAATTGTGGATAAAGGAGTAAATTTAAGAGTTATATGAAGAAAAAAATTCTTGTAACTGGTTCAGAAGGATTCATAGGTTCTCATCTTGTTGAGGCTTTAATTAAGAAAAATCATAACGTGACATGCTTTGTATTATACAATTCTTTTAATAATTTGGGTTGGTTAAGAGATCTATCAAAAACAAAAAAAAAAAACTTTAAGGTAATTTTCGGGGACATAAGAGACTCGGAACAAGTAAGAGATTCATTAAAAAATCAAGATGTAGTAATTAACTTAGCAGCTCTAATTGGAATACCATATTCATATAAATCAGTAAGGTCTTATTTCGAAACAAACGTCATGGGACTTATTAATATTCTTGAAGCATCAAAAAGCTTAAATTTAAAAAAGATTATTCATGTATCTACCAGTGAAGTATTTGGAAACCCAAAATATTTACCAATCGATGAAAAGCATAATTATTATTCCCAATCCCCTTACGCTGCTTCAAAAGCTTCAGCAGATCAACTTGCATTATCTTATTTTAATTCTTTTAACCTACCAATAACAATAATTAGACCATTTAATACATTTGGCCCACGACAATCCTTAAGGGCAGTTATTCCAACTTTAATTACACAATATCTTAATAATAGCAAAACTGTAAAAGTTGGCTCTTTATTTCCTGTGAGAGATCTTACATATATTGATGACACTGTTGATGCTTTTTTAAAAGTAATACATTCAAAGAAGAATTTATCAGGAATGTTTTTTAATTTAGGATCAGGTTATGGTATCTCCGTTGGAGAACTCAATTCTAAAATTTCTAAGATTCTAGGTGTAAAAAAAAAAATAATAATAGACAAAAAAAGAATAAGACCAAAAAAAAGTGAGGTCAATATTTTGATTTCTTCAAATAAGAAAATTAAAAAAGTTTTAGATTGGAGATTAAAATATAACAAAAAAAATTTTGATAAAGCATTAATCAAAACAATAAACTGGTTTAAAGACGATAAAAATTTGAAAGAATATAACTCAAAGAAATATATTATATAATATCAATGTTTAACAAGAGGTTTTTTAAGAAATTAGAGGATTCGATTCGAAGAGTATGTAAAAATGAAAAAAAAATAAATCTCCACGAACCTCTATTTTTCAGCGAAGAAAAAAAAAATTTAATTTCTTGTATAAATACTACATTTGTATCTACACAAGGAAATTATGTCGAAATTTTTGAAAAAAAAATATCAAAATTGTGTGGTTCAAAATATGTGTTAGCTACAAATTCAGGTACATCTGCACTTCATATTGCTTATATTGTCTCAGGAATAAAGCCTGAAGAAGAAATTTTAATTCCATCCTTAAATTATATAGCAACGTCAAATGTCGCAAAATATATTGGAGCTGTTCCTCATTTTGTAGAAATTGAGGAAGAAAGCCTTGGAATTGACGTGAAAAAACTTGAGAAATATTTATCACAAAAAACTGTTAGAAAAGGAAAATATTATTATAACAAATATTCAAAAAGAAAAATTTCAGCAATTGTACCTACACATTTGTATGGAAATATGTCAGATATAGAGGGCATTAAAAAGATTTCTAAAAAATATAACTTAATTTTAATTGAGGACGCCGCTGAATCAATTGGTACATATTATAAAGGCAAACATTCAGGCACTTTCGGTAGAATGGGTATTGTAAGCTTTAATGGAAATAAAACAATTACGACTGGAAGTGGGGGAGCAATTATATTTAAAAAAAAATCAGACTTTTTAAAAGGAAAAAAATTAGCAAATATTGGAAAATCTGAAAAAATTTTCAAAACAACTTTTGACTTACTAGGCTACAATTACAAAATTAATAATTTACAGGCCGCTGTTGGCATCGCTCAAATTAAAAAAATCAATCAGATTTTAAGACTAAAAAAAATAGTTAATGCCAAATACAAAAAAGAGTTCTTGAAATATGATAATGTTAAGTTATTTAAGAATATCTCAGAAAAATCATATAATAATTGGATTAATATTTTATTTCTTAAAAATATAAAAAAAATTGAGAAAATAAAGTTAATTAAATATCTCTATAAAAGAAAAATTAAAGTTAGATCTGCCTGGGATTTAATGCACTCAATTGTATATTTTAAGAATTCTCCAAAAATGGATTTAAAAGTCTCGAAAAAAGTTTTTAATGAAATATTAAACCTACCTAGTAGCCCTAAATATGGCTTATAAAAAGAAGATAATATTAGTAGGATCAGGTGGCCATGCCGAGGCATGTATAGACGTTATTGAAAGTGAAAAAAAATTTAAAATTTTAGGTCTTGTTGATATAAAAAAAAATGAATTATTTGATAAGTACAAAGTAATATCAAATCTCAATGATATTCAAAATTTAAAAAAAAAAACGAAATTTGTGCATATAGCGCTTGGTCAAATAAAATCTTCAAAATTAAGAACTGAATTGTTTAAAAGATTTTTAAAAGAGGGTTTTAAATTTCCTACTATTATTTCGCCTACAGCCATAATTTCGAAGTATGCCAAAATTAGTGATGGGACTATTGTTATGCATGGAGCTCACATAGGACCTAATGTGAAGATTGGAAGAAATTGTATAATCAATACTTTCGCGAATATAGAACATGGAAGCATCATTGGAAATTATTGCCACATATCAACTAGAGCAACAATTAATGGAAAAGTAATAGTTGGAGAGGGCTCTTTTGTCGGAAGCAAAAGTGTAATAAGAGAAAATCTAAAAATTTCAAAAAATTCGTTTATAAAAATGGGAAAGATAATTAAATGAATAAAGTTAAGATTATTGCTGAGATAGGTGTTAATCACGATGGAAAATTTGATAAAGCTCTAAAACTAATAAATTCAGCTAAGAAAATCGGCGTAGATATTATTAAATTTCAATTTTATAGGACCGAAAATATTTCTATAAAAAATTTAAGGTTGGCTGATTATCAAAAAAAAAATAGTAAATTTAAAAATCAATACGAAATGTTAAAAAGATTAGAACTCTCAAATAAAGAGATTATTAATTTATGCAAATATTCAAAAAAAAAAGGAATCAAGACATGCATATCTTTTTTTAGTCATCAAGACCTGAATATATTAAAAATTTGTAAAGTAGATTATGTTAAAGTTCCATCAGGGGAAATAAATAATACTCTTTTATTAAAAGAAATTTCTAAACTTAAAAAAAAAATTATCATTTCAACTGGAATGTCAAATTTTTCTGAAATAGATAACGCATTGAAAATTATAAGTAGAGGAATAAGTAAAAAAAATATTTCTATTTTACAATGTACAAGCTCGTATCCTGCTCCTTTTGAAGACTTGAACTTAAAGACAATAAATACGATTAAAAAAAAATATAGATTAAAGACGGGATTTTCAGATCATTCTTTAGGAATTGAAGCATCAATTGCTGCCGTAAGTATTGGCGCAGAAATAATTGAAAAACATTTAACAATTAATAAAAAAAGCAGAGGTCCTGATCATAAAGCAAGTTTAGATGTCAATGAATTTAAAAAAATGATTTATGCGATTAGAAATATTGAAAAATCATTAGGAAATAAAAAATATTTAACACCTAGCGAAAAGAAAAACTTTAAGATTGTTAGAAAAAAGATTGTTGCGAATACAAACATTAAAAAAGGCGAATTAATATCAATTGATAAAATAGGTATAAAAAGATCTAATGATTTTAACGCCCTATCAGCTGATAAGGTCGACTTGGTTTTAAATAAGTATTCAAAAAAAAATTATAAAAAAGATGAAGCAATCTAAGAATATTATTTTTTTTTCATCTGGAAGAGCAGATCTTGGAATTTTTATTAAAATTTTGAAAGGTTTAAAAATAGAATCTGCTAAAATATTTTTAATTGTATGTAACACTGATAAAAAAATTTTGATTGATAAAAAAAAATTAAATATAAAAAAAATCAAATTAATTCACATCAATAACAAAATATCAAATCTATCTTCAATTGCTATGAACTATACCAAAGTAATGAATGAAATGAACAGAATAATAAAAAGCATTTCCCCAAAACTTTTTATTATTTTAGGTGACAGAATTGAGTCTTTAGCTGCTGCCAGTTCATCTAATATTCACCAAATACCGATAGTACATTTTCACGGAGGTGAAATTACTTTAAAATCGTATGATGATTATTTTAGACACTCAATTACAAAGTTATCAAATTTACATTTAACGTCACACGAAAGTTATAGAAAAAGGGTTGTACAAATGGGAGAAAGCCCTAAAACAGTATTTAACGTTGGAGCCCCAGGTTTGATTGGAATAAAAAAAGAATTATATAAAAAGGAAGAAATACAAAAAAAACTTAAAATTAAAATTAAAAAAAATTTTTTTGTTATTACATATCATCCTGAAACCTTAAACTTAAAAAATTTTGAATTCAATATCAAAAACCTTTTAGATGGTATAAAACTTTCAATAGACAATGATTCCACATTTCTTTTTACTGCTCCTGGTGCAGATGTTAAATCCTTCATAATTACAAAAAAAATAAAACTCTTTTGTAAAAAAAATGCAAACAGTTTTTATAGAAATTCCTTAGGAAATAAATTATATCACTCTTGTCTAAACATATCATCAGGTGTAATTGGAAACTCCTCAAGTGGAATCATAGAAGCACCGTCTTTTAGGACTTGGATATTAAATATTGGAGAGAGACAGAAAGGAAGATATAAACCAAAATCTGTAAGCTCTATTAAGTGTGATTCAAAAATGATTTTCAAAAAAATTAAAATATTCAAAAAATTTAAACCAAAAATTGCAAACAATCCTTTTTATAAAAGGAATTGTATAAATTTGATTAATAAAATTTTAAATAAAAAACTAAATCAAAAACAATTAAATATAAAAGAATTTTATGATTTATAAAAAAATAATAACCGTATCAAAAGATTTAAACAAATTTTTGATTAAAGATCAAAAGAGAATAAAGGATGCAATAATTCAATTAAATAAATATGGAAAAAGAATTTTATTTGTTGTTGATAAAGATAATTCAGCCATGGGTTCTCTTAGTGATGGTGATATAAGAAAGGGCCTATTAAAAGGTTTGCAACTAGGTGATAAGCTAAATTTGGTTGTTAATAAAAAATTTATTTTTATAAAAAATAAAAATTCTCTAAAATCGAAGCTAAAAAATATTAAAAGGGACAATATTACCTTTATACCTGTCTGTGATGTAAAAAAAAAAATTAAAGAAGTTATTGATTTAAGAATAAACACTGAAATAAATGAAAAAAAATTTCCATTCCTAATTCTTGCTGGTGGTAAAGGTGTTAGAATGAGACCTCTGACAAAAAATAAACCAAAACCATTGTTGAGGATTAATAATAAACCAATCCTAGAACATATTATTCTTAATGCAAAAAGACAGGGTTTTGATCAATTCATAATTTCAATTGGGTATCAGGGAAAAAAAATTAAAGATTATTTCAAGGACGGATCAAAACTTGGGGTAACTATAGATTACATATCTGAAAATAAACCTCTTGGAACTGCGGGTTTTTTAGGGATGCTAAGACTTAAGGATAAAAAAATGATTGTGTCCAATGGCGACATTATAAGTAAAATTAATTTTAAAAATCTAATCAATTTTCATGACGAAAATAAGTCATTTGCAACAATGGCAATAAGAAAAAAGTTAAACAATGAGACTTTTGGGGTAGTAGAGACAAAGGGAAAAAAATTTATCAATGTCAAAGAAAAGCCTTTAATTACTTATAACATTAATAGTGGTATATATATTTTGAGCACAAAAGCTATAAAACTTGTAAAAAAAAATAAAAAAATTGAAATGACAGATTTATTTAACTTAATGAGAACATTAAAAAAAAGAGTATATGTATTTCCTGTTTATGAAAATTGGATTGATTTAGCAACAACCGACGATTTGTCTGAGGCAAACAAATTTTTTAAAAAATATAATTATTAAAAAAAGTATTATGAAAAATTCAAATTTTGAATTAAAAAATAAAAAAGTTCTTATCACAGGCTCAACAGGTCATGTAGGAAAATACATCGCATATGTGTTGAGTCAAAATAAGTCCCAACTAATACTAATCGATAAAGAAGAGAAAAAGCTCTTAATGCAAAAAAAAGTGTTATCAAAGTTTAAAAATAAGATTACGACATACAAGTGTGATTTTTTAAAATTAAATGAAAAATTAAATTTGTTTAAAAAGATTAAAAAAGATCATAAATATATTGATACTATTATTAATAATGCTGCTTTTGTTGGTGACAGCAATTTAAATGGCTGGGTAGAAAAATTTGAAAAACAATCGCTTGACACCTGGAGAAAATGTATAGAAGTAAATCTGACCTCAATTTTTGAAGTCTGTAAAGAATTGAAGAGTCTTCTTTTGAAAAGTAAAAATCCAAATATAATAAATATATCATCCATATATGGAGTTCTTGCTCCAAATTTTGATTTATATCAACAATCTGGTACTTATAATCCTGCAGCCTATTCAGTATCTAAAAGTGGATTAATTTATTTGACTAAATGGTTAGCATCTGAAATGTCTCCAAAAATAAGAGTAAATTCTATCTCATTAGGTGGTATCAAAAGATACCAAAAAAAAATATTCATAAAAAAGTACGTAAATTCTACACTCTTGAATAGGATGGGTACTGAAAAAGATATAATTGGTGCAATTATATTTCTTTCGACAAAAATGTCTGAATATATCACTGGGCAAAATTTAATTATTGATGGAGGTAAAAGCATAATTTAGATATGAAAAAGTGTAAAAAATGTTTACTACCTGAAACTTATGAAACAATTGAGTTTTACCAGAATGGTTGCAATATCTGTAACTCAAACACAAATTTAAAAAAAAATATTAATTGGAAAAAAAGGGAAGAAGATCTTAAGAATTTAGTAAATAAATTTAGAGGTAAATACGATTACGACTGTATTGTGCCATACAGTGGAGGAAAAGATAGTACATTCCAACTTTATTATGTTACAAAAATCTTAAATCTTAAACCTTTGGTAATCAGATTTAATCATGGTTTTTTAAGAAAAGTAATAAAAAATAATACTGAAAAAACTTTAAAAAAACTTGGGGTAGATTTTATTGAATTTACTCCAAACTGGAAAATTGTAAAAAAATTAATGCTCGAGTCCTTTGTCAGAAAAACTGATTTTTGTTGGCATTGTCATACTGGCATTTACTCTTATCCAACAAGATTAGCTATTAAGCTAAATATACCTTTAATCATTTGGGGAGAACCTACAGCTGAATTTAACGCATATTATGATTATAACGAATTTGAAACAGAGGACGAAGAAAAGTTTGATAGAGTCCATAATCTTGGTATTTCAGCTGATGATATGTATGGTATGATAAATTCTAAAGAGGACCCGATTGATAAAAGAGACTTAATTCCCTATACATACCCGTCTAAAGAAGAATATCTAAAAAACAAAATCACATCGATTGAGCTAGGCAATTATGTTGAGTGGGATTACCATAAACAGTTTCAAATAATTAATAAAGAATTAGGATGGGAGAGTGATGAATTAGAAGGGGTACCACCAGAAGCTCATCAATATGGTTCAAAAATAGAGTGCTTTATGCAGGGTACCAGAGATTACATTAAATTTTTGAAAAGAGGTTATAGCAGGATAAGTCAAAACATGGCTTATGAAATTAGAAACAAAAATATTTCAGAGGAAAAAGCAAAGAAGCTTATAAAAGAAGAGGGAAAAAAACCGCACTCTTTAGAAGTATTTTTAGAATATATAGGCCTAAGTGAAGAAGAATTTAAAGATATTATATCTAGTCAAGTCATACCTCCGCATAAGCCCAATTTTGAAAGCAATTTATTTTCAGAAAAAACTCATGATTACGACTCTTGGTATAAGGAAAACAATAAAAAAAAATGATTGGAATTATAGATTATGGCATGGGAAATTTAATGTCACTGTCAAATGCTTTGAAAAAAATTAATGTTGACTTTTCTTTTATTGAAAATGCAAATAATAAAAATAATTTTACTCATTTAATACTTCCTGGCGTTGGAGCCTACCCCTCAGCAATTGACGAAATTAAAAAAAGAAAACTTGATATTTTTTTGAATGAAAAAAGAGAGAAAAATTTACCTATTTTAGGAATTTGTTTGGGTATGCAAGTACTTTCAAATCTAGGAACAGAAAATGAGCAAAGTACAAATGGATTAGATTTTATACCTGGAACTGTAGAAAACATCTCTAAAATAAATGCGCTGAATAAATGTCATGTAGGATGGAATAATATAAAGTTTAAAGAAAATTTAAAAATATTTGAAAATATCAATGAAAATTCTCATTTTTATTTTGACCATAGTTATTATTTTAAAGTAGCAAATGATAAAAACATTTTGTGCACGTCTAATTATATGGATAGTTTTGCATCGGGAGTAATCGAAAAAAATGTTATAGGTTTTCAGTTCCACCCTGAAAAAAGTCACGATAAAGGTCTTCAAATTTTAAAGAATTTTCACAAAAATTTTTATGCTTAAAAAGAGAGTAATTCCAACACTATTACTAAAAAATAAAAGAATGGTTAAAGGAAAAAAATTTTCTAATTACAGAGATGTGGGAGACCCAATTTCTGCAGTAAAAATATATAATAACCAACATGCTGATGAGTTAATGTTTATTGACATTAATGAAGAAAAAGATTTCAAATTTTTATTAAGTACTCTAGAGAAAGTCTCAAAAAATTGTTTTATTCCCCTATGTGCAGGTGGTGGTATTTCAAGTATTGATCAGGTTAAAGATCTGTTAAGAGCAGGTGCAGACAAAGTTTTAATCACCACAAATAGTTATAAAAAAAAAAATTTTATTTCTGAACTTGCAAAAAAATTTGGTAATCAATGTATTGTAGTTGGTGTCGATTTAAAAATTGGGGAAGATAAAAAATATTATCTTTCCTGCCAATCTGGAAAAGAAATTATAACTGAATACACTATATCTGATTATATTAAACATATCGAAAAAGAAGGTGCAGGAGAAATTTTGGTAAATTTTATAGATAATGATGGAATGATGAAAGGTCTGCCAACAAAAATGATCCAAAAATTAACAAACTTAACTAAAGTTCCAATAATAGTCCTTGGGGGGATAGGAAACTTTCAACATGTAGTAGAAGTATTTAATAGCACTACAGTTTCTGCAGTCGCTTGCTCAAGTATATTTCATTTTGGATCAAATGATCCCATACGACTAAAATCTTACTTAAAAAACAACGGTATACAACAAAGAAGTTTAAAATGATTGGAACAGAAAATCATCTTGGCAAAATTTGGAAAATTCTTGAAAAAAAAGAAAAGTTATTTATTTCAATTTTACTTATTTTATCAATTTTATGTTCATTCCTAGAATTTCTAAGCATCTCTTCTATTATACCTCTTTTGAATGAGCTGGTTGGCGGTTTGAAAGAAAACTTAGTCATAAAAAATTTTGATCTTTTTTTTGAGGAAAAGAAATTTGAAGATAATAATAAATTTAGAATCTTAATAATATTTATAATTTTCATTTTTCTTATAAAAAATTTATTTTTTATTGTTAATACTTATTTATCAAACTATTTTGCTTTTCAATTAAGATATAGATTACTCAACAAGCTATATACAAAGTACTTAAAAAAAAGTTATGAATTTTTCCTTAATAAAAATTCAAACGAATTGATAAGAAATAGAGATACGGCAAGTGCTGTTGGATACGCAGCATTAATATATTTGCAAATTATCAATAATATTTTTCTTGCAATGACATTAATTTTCGCTTTTTTCTTGTTCATAAACTATCAACTACTAAATATACTAATTTTATTTGTTACTTTTTTAGTTATTTATTATTTTTTTTTTAAAAATAAGATAAAAAATTTATCAGTTAAAGAGCAAAAAAATGCTTTTTATGAAATTAAAAACTTTCAACAAACTTTTAAGGGAATTAAAGAAATACTTACAAATAGAAAAATAAGTAAGTTTATTAATAGTTATAACGATGTTACAAAAAAACAAAAGTATATGAATATAACACTTTCTACAGTACCTGAGATTTCAAGGTATTTTATAGAATTTTTAACTGTTAGTGTTTTGTGTGGCGCAATATTTTTTTTAAGTTATAATAATGATCTATCAAATCTCTTAGGTACATTGTCAATTATATTTGTAATTTCCTTAAGATTATTCCCAATTTTCAATAAAATTTTGCAATTA
>MDTA01202673.1_pt1 | contig 22634 bp, 20 predicted proteins | sample 811151 | NCBI WGS metagenome assembly MDTA01 (sample SAMN05326648, study PRJNA326480) | marine metagenome | isolation source: seawater | place: Indian Ocean: South | collected 2010
CCTCCCTACCCTCGGCGCTCTTGATAAGAATTGCACGTTAGTTTGTTAGGTAGGGCTTCTTGTCCTCAAGCAGCCGCAACATCAGTATTCGACCCGGCTGCTTGAGGACAAGCAGCCCTACCAAAAGGTTATCGGGCCGACTCAGCCGCCAATATACGACATTTCAATTTTGTTCGAATCTTGAATACCGCTGGCTCGTTTCTCGGAGTACCGATCATGTCGATTCATCCAAATTTTGGATATGGTATCGACAATTCTCTCTTCGTCAATTTGAGAACGTACCAGTGCCTTCAGGTCATGACCGTCAGAAGCGAAAAGGCAGGTATACAATTTGCCGTCGGCTGAGAGTCGAGCTCTATTGCAATCCGAGCAAAACGGTTTAGTGATCGAATTGATCAAGCCGAACTCCACGGGGATATCGGTGTAGCGATATCTAGCTGCGACTTCTCCACGATAACCAGGATCGACAGGTTCGAAATCGTAGTGCGAACTGATTGTATCCAATATCTTCTTAGCTGGATAAACTTCATCGAGTTTCCATTGATTGGTATTGCCAACATCCATGTACTCGATGAACCGCAACGTGATTCTTCGATCTCGGAAGTAGCTAACCATGGGAACTATTTCGCTCTCATTCACACCTTTTCTGACAACCATGTTGGTCTTAACGGAAAGTCCGGCTTCAAGAGATGCATCGATGCCCGCGATTACCGATTTCGGATCGCCTCGGCCGCCTGTCATCTTCTGAAAAACCTCTTTGTTCAAACTATCGAGGCTGACATTGATTCTGCTGAGGCCAGCCTTTTCGAGTTGCTTGGCGTAGCGAGGTAGGAGCGAGCCATTTGTAGTGAGCGACAAGTCGCGTACTCCCTCTACATCGCTAATGTCATGAACGAGCTGGACTAGATCCTTTCTTAGAAGAGGTTCGCCACCCGTAAGCCTAACTTTCTCGATACCCAGCTTAGCGAAAGCACGGACGAGTAAGACGACTTCGTCATTTCCCAGAAGCTGTTTTTGAGGGAGGAAAGCGTACCCGGGGCCAAATACCTCCTTTGGCATGCAATAGCTACAGCGAAAATTGCACTGATCTGTAAGAGAGATACGAAGATCCCTAATAGGGCGACCAAGTTTATCTGTAGCGGATTTGTTCATTGATACCCAACAGTCAGTTTACGAATAGCGAAATCTATTTGCTGCCGACAAGCTTTCGGCGGAGAAGATCCAGTGCCGTATGAAGAGCGCGGCGCTTGATTGCCAGGCGACCGATCTTCCACTCATAGCGATGAACCTCGGTGCCGTCGGGCGAATGGAGACCTAAAAATACGGTCCCCACTGGAGTGTCCTTGGATCCTCGATCGGGCCCTGCGTAGCCGGTAGCGCTTATAGCGTAGGTTGCGTTCAGCGATTTCGCTGCCCCAACAGCCATCGCTTCAGCTACGGATTGGCTAACAGCAGTGTACTTTTGTACCGTTTCGCGCGGGACTCCTAGTAGGTTCATTTTAGCTTCGTCGCTATAGCAGACAATAGAGCCACTGAAGACACTAGAGGCTCCAGGGATGTCGGTAATCGCATTGGCGATTTGCCCTCCTGTGAAACTTTCCGCCAGGGCGAGTGAGCCATTCTGCCCTTTCAAAAGATTCAAAACGATTTCCGGTAGCGAGTCGTGACCATAGCCGAGAAAGTCCGCTCCGAGCATACGTCGGCATTCTTCGCCGATTTTATGGAGTTCCTCCTCCCGTTCGCTGCTGTCTTGGAAACTGATGCGACAATCGACCTGTCCTTGATGTGCGCAATAGGCGACAGCAAGATTTTCGTATTGGTCAAACAGAGGTCGAAGCTCCGTCTCCAAGGCTGACTCGCCTATACCGATACTTCGAATTTGCAAGTAGCTCTCCCCTTGATCGATCAGGCCGAGTCGTTCCAGCCGAGGAATGACTTGATTTTCGAACATGGGCTGAAGCTCGTTCGGCGGACCGGGAAGCATGATCAAAATTTTGCCATCCTTTTCAAGCCATAGGCCGGGGGCGGTTCCGTTAGGATTCTCGATGGCGACCGCGCTCTCGGGACGGTAGGCTTGTTTGCGATTGTTGTCGCTCATAGGCCTCCCGATTTGGCGGAATCGCTCCTTTATGGATTCGAGAATGGACTCGTCGAATATCAGGGATTCTCCGAGAGCGTCCGCGATGGCCTCTTTGGTTCTGTCATCGACGGTGGGACCGAGGCCGCCGGTAGTGATCAGTACATCCGCTCGACCCCAGCAAAATGCGAACTGATCGTCGATGTCATGGTTTTCGTCGGAGATCGTATAATTGCTGTGCAAGGTGATGCCTCGCTGACGCAGTTGATCGCCTATATAAGTTAGATGACCGTTCCGTGTGAGTCCGAGAAGCAGCTCCTCACCGAGTGTAATGAGCATGTAGGTTGTCGCTTTATCGGGCATATCGTTCTGGTGATGGCAGCGGATTTAGGCTTCTCAAGAGGAGAGGGTTCTAGATAATAACGGGGCAATGCCAACGCTTGGTTCGAGCAAATTGAAAGAAAAGGTTCGTCGACTTCCGTCCAAGCCGGGCGTGTACCTCATGAAGGATCGCTTGGGCTCGGTAATCTACGTAGGCAAAGCCAAAAACCTGAAAAAGCGGGTGTCGACCTATTTTCAGCCTTCCCGTTCATTTACTCAGCAGCCTAAAATTCGAGCGTTGGTTGAAATGATCCGCGACTTTGAAACTATTGAAGTCAAGTCTGAGCCGGAAGCTTTGATATTGGAAGGCCAGCTTATCAAGAAGTGGAAGCCTAAATACAATACGGATTTCACAGACGATAAACGATTTCTTCTGGTTCGTTTGGATCGGTCAAGAGAGTTGCCTCGGTTCACCTTGGCTCGATTCAAAAAGGAAGATGGGGCTCGTTACTTCGGACCGTTCGCGCAGGCCTATCAGATTCGCAAGACATTGGGCGAGATGCGTCGCGAATTCGGTATCTTACTGAGCGACTCCAATCCCAAGCGACTGGACGATGGCCGTTTCCGACTATATGAGGATGTGCGATCAGAATTGTATGGGCATGATAATATTGTTACTCGGGAAATGTATTTGGATCGTGTCGACAGGGCTTGCAATTTTCTCCAAGGTAAATCTAAGGAATGGCTCGAAGACCTGAAAGCGAAGATGAACGCTGCTTCTGAGAAGAAGCATTTCGAGAAAGCTGCGGAGTACCGAGATATTGTATACGCGCTTGAAGCATCTCTTAAAAAGACTCGCAAATTCGAGCGGGAGGCTATGCCAACGGAAGACAGGAGCGGAACGCTTGATCAGCTAAAAGAGGCGCTGGAATTGCCTACGCGACCTGTCGCGATCGAGTGTTTCGACATTTCCCATATTTCGGGCACCTTCGTCGTCGCATCTATGGTTCGATTCGAGAATGGGGTCCCCAACAAGCAGCAATACCGTCGCTATAAAATTCGGAGTTTCGAGGGAAATGACGATTTTCGGTCCATGGAAGAAGTCGTTGGGCGCCGCTACCGTAGGTTAGATCGGGAAGACAAACCCTTTCCCGATCTGGTGGTAATTGATGGTGGCAAGGGCCAGGTGACTGCAGCTGTCAAAGCTTTTTTGATACAGGACCTTGAAGTACCGCCTTTGGTTGGATTGGCTAAAAAGGAAGAGACCATAATTTTTCCCGATGAACGCAAGCCACTGGTACTGGATGCCAATAGCAGAGCATTGCGATTGTTGCAGCGGCTCCGCGACGAAGCTCATCGATTTGCCAATACCTACAATGCGGATCTCAGAAGCAAAAAGCTAAAGGAAAGCTTGCTGGACGACTTCACTGGATTGGGACCGGAAAAAAGATCCCGGCTCTTGGCTCGTTTCAAGAGCATCGATGGCTTGCGTCAGGCGAACATCGATGAACTTGAATCGGTAGAAGGCATTGGCCGCATAACAGCCGAACGCCTTCAGAAATTTCTGGATACCAATCGCAAGCGGTAGAGAGGGTCGATTCCTTTAGGCATTAGATATTGGTAGCGGGCGATCTCCGAGCGCCCACCAGTAGTAGAATAGGCTTCCAGCGTGTTATCTTTTCGAATGGATACAGGCAGGATGCCTGTGCTACCATTTTAATTGGGCGCTTGGAGATCGCCCGCTACCGTTACCTCCTCGTAGGTGATACGAGGATTTTAAGTGAAGAATACTCCTCTATACCCGTGCAGGAATATTGAGAGACTCCAGTTTAAGAACGTTTTTGGGCGTTTCCGCACTCGAAGGGTGAGGAACGACTTTCCAGAATTTAGCTACTGTTGTTTCCCACTCGTTCAAAAGCGTTCTCGCTAGCGGGCTTGTGGTGGCATCGGCGTGCGCTGAAATCACTTTCTTGAGAGCGTCGATTTCGCCGCTTTCGTTGAGGCGTTCGATATCCACCATGGCGGGATTGTACCGCTGGTCGAAAAGGCCATCCTCATCGTAGATGAAGGCGAGGCCTCCGCTCATTCCTGCTCCAAAATTAACGCCAGTCTTTCCGAGGCTGACGATGAGGCCGCCGGTCATATACTCGCATCCATGATCTCCCAGTCCCTCGATCACAGCGACTGCGCCGCTATTTCGTACGCCGAACCGCTCCCCAGCGGTACCCGCGGCAAATAGGTGTCCTCCAGTGGCCCCGTACAAGCAGGTGTTTCCAGCAATGGTGTTCTTGGACCACTCGTAGGTCTCGCTTTCCCGAGGGCGGATGACAATCTCGCCTCCGCTCATCCCTTTGCCGACGTAGTCGTTGGCCTCGCCGAACAGGTGCATACGAATTCCTGGCGAGAGGAAGGTTCCGAAGCTTTGGCCAGCGGTTCCTTTGAAGACCAGGTCGATGGAGGCGGGTGGCAGGTGGTTGGACCCGCGAATGTAAGCGACTTCCCCGGACAGATGGGTTCCTATGCAGCGATCCGTATTCCCGATTTTGTATTTGCCCCGGAATGACGCAATTTTTCCGGAAATGACATCCTTAGATTCCTGGATGATCGTTTGGTCCAGGCATCCTTCGAAACCGAGCCGCTCATTGCGTGGTCTTGTGTGTATTCGCGGAGACTCTGCTGTCGGATCAGGATCGTGAAGCAGTCCGCTCAAATTGACCATGCGAGTCTTTGGATTTTCCGGATCATCTATTTGCTGGAGTAGATCGACTCGTCCAATCAGATCGTCCATCTTTCTAAAACCGAGTTGGGCTAAGTAGGCTCGGACATCCTCAGCAACAGCATTGAAATAGGTGATAACGTTTTCTGGAGTGCCTTTGTACTTGGCGCGCAGATCTCCGCGTTGGGTGGCTACGCCAACTGGGCATGTATTCAAATGGCAAACACGGAACATCGCGCAGCTAGCGGCAATCATGGCTGCCGTACCGAAATTGTATTCTTCAGCTCCTAGCATCGCGGCGATGATGATATCGCGACCAGTCTTCATTCCACCGTCGGTCCTGAGTGTAACACGATTTCGAAGCCCGTTCATCATTAGGACTTGGTGCGTTTCGGCCAGACCGATCTCCCAAGACGAACCGGCGCTCTTAATGGATGACAACGGGGAGGCGCCCGTCCCGCCATCGTGTCCTGAAACGAGAATGACATCCGCGTAGGCTTTGGCTACGCCGGCGGCAACCGTGCCAACGCCAGAACTGGACACCAGTTTGACGCAGACCTTGGCCCGAGGGTTGACCTCTTTAAGATCGAAGATCAATTGAGCAAGGTCTTCGATAGAGTAGATGTCGTGATGCGGGGGCGGCGAAATGAGCGTTACGCCAGGCACGCTGAATCTGAGCCGGGCGATCATGGGAGAAACTTTGTGCCCGGGCAGTTGACCGCCCTCCCCTGGCTTGGCTCCTTGAGCCATCTTAATTTCGATCTCCTTAGCTGTGGATAGGTACTCGGCTGTCACGCCAAAGCGCCCTGAAGCCACTTGCTTGATTGCGGATGAGGCGTTGTCTCCATTTTCCAACAACGAATAGCGACGCGGATCTTCGCCGCCCTCCCCGGAATTCGATTTGCCACCGATGCGGTTCATAGCGATGGCCAACGTTTCATGGCATTCGGGCGAAAGGGCTCCAAGCGACATGGCGGCGGTGGTGAACCTGCGGCGAATGTCTTCGATAGGCTCGACTTGCTCTAGAGAAATATCGGTCGAGCTAGGAAATTCGATTTTCAGAAGATCCTTGATCGCGTAGGGCTGGTGGTTGTCGGACTCGTTTTTGTACTTGTCGAAGTCCTCGGAGTTGCCGCGTTTCAGGAAGCGGTGCATGCCTCCCACGACTTTGGGATTCCAAGCATGGAATTCGCCGCCTTTGCGAACGACTTTGTAGTAGCCGGCGCTGGCGAAATCGATCTCTTCCTCGGTGTAGGCTGCTTGGTGGCGGGCCAGGAGTTCCTCGCCGATCTCCCGGTATCCGATTCCGCCGATAGGTGTGGGCGTGCCGAAAAAGCATTCGTCCACAAGTCTTTGCGATAGGCCGATCACCTCGAAAATCTGGGCCCGGCAATAACTGAAGAGCGTGCTGATGCCCATTTTACCCATAATTTTGAGCAATCCTTTTTCGATGGCGGCCCGATAGTTTTGGCAGGCTTGATTGGCGTCGATACCTTCTAGCTCCTCCGACTCGCCGAAGCGATTCATGATGGCCAGGGCGATGTACGGATTCACCGCATTCGCCCCGAATCCGAGCAAGCAAGCGATTTGATGGACATCGCGAGCTTCTCCCGTTTCAGCGACAATGTCGCACTTAAGCCGGAGGCCGGCTTTGACCAAAGTTTGGTGGACAGCTCCGGTTGCCATGAGCATGGGAATTCCGGCACGGTTCTTGTCCACATTGCGATCTGTGAGAATCAGGACCTTTGCCAATTTCTCCTCAACGGTTGCCCGAGCCCGCTCCATTAGGTCTTTGACTGCTTTTTCCAGTCCGTCTGCTCCCGCTGATGCATCAAAGGTGACGTCTAAACGGATCACACGGTCTTTGACGCCATCGACTCCAAACAAGGTATCGATTTCGCTATTATATAGAACCGGCGAGGAGATCTTGGCGAAGCCGGCGGTTTGCGGCGTATCTTCGAAGAGCCCTAAGCGTCCACCCAAGAACATATTGATAGACATCACTGATCGCTCGCGAATGGAATCGATGGGCGGGTTCGTGACCTGAGCGAAAAGCTGCTTGAAATAAGTGTAGAGCAGGCGCGGCTTGCGGCTGATGAAGGCCAGCGGCGTATCGTCGCCCATAGAACCAGTCGCTTCCATACCGGTTTCGGCCATAGGCTTCAAAATCACGTCGAACTCGTCCTTCTCGTATCCAAAGGCAAGTTGGCGGCGTATTTCCTCGTCCTCTGGGTTGGCCAGGCTAATGGTCGATGAGCTCGCCTGCTCGTGAAGATCGGTTAAGTGCTCTTGGCACCAGGTTTTGAACTTAGGATCCTTGCCGATGGCGCTCTTGATCTCGTCATTGTCGAGGAAGCGCTTTTCCTCGAGGTCGACGGCCACCATCTTTCCCGGACCGAGGCGGCCGGATCGTACGGTCCTAAGATCGGTCTCGTCTATGAGCCCTAGTTCGGAGGCTAGTAAAACGGTACCATCGTCATATATCTTATAGCGGGCCGGGCGAAGACCATTGCGATCTAGGGAAGCGGCCACGTAGCGGCCATCAGTGAAGGCGATAGCGGCTGGGCCATCCCAAGGCTCCAGCATACAGGCGTGGTATTCGTAGAATCCTTTCAGGTCTTCGCTTATCCGCTGGTTGTTCTCCCAGGCGGGCGGCATCATCATCATAGCGGAATGCAAGGCGCTGCGCCCTCCGAGGGTAATGAGTTGAAGGGCATTGTCGAAGCTGGCGGAATCCGAGAGATCTGGCTGGACGATGGGACGGAGATCGGAGAATCGGTCCCCCCACACCCCGTGGACGTTCGACCGCTCTCGAGCCCGCATCAAATTCCGATTTCCCCGGATGGTGTTGATTTCGCCGTTGTGGGCCATCATCCGAAAAGGCTGAGCCAGATGCCAGAAGGGAAATGTGTTGGTCGAGTAGCGCTGATGGAAAATCGCGAATGCGGTCTCGTATTTCTCGTTTTTCAGATCCTTGAAATAGGGTCGCATTTGCGGCGAGTTCAGCATTCCCTTGTAGACGATAGTCTGATTGGAGAAGGAGCAGATGTAGAATTCTTCGATTCCTTGCTCCAGGGCTTTGCGTTCCGCCGACTTCTGGGCCAAGAATAGTTTTCTTTCGTAGCTGGATATGTCGAGATCGTCCGTTTTGGCCGTTAGGATTTGCACGATCTTCGGCTGAGTCTCCTTGGCCTTTTGTCCTAGGCAACTGTCGTCCACTGGTACTTCGCGCCAACCCAGGATGGAAAGGCCTTCGTTTTTTACTGCGGTCTCAACGATTTGCTTGGCGTGCGATTGAGCGTATTCATCGTCCCTAGGAAGAAATATAACACCGACGCCTAGGTCGTCATCGTTATACAGGTGCTTCCCCTTCTCTTCTAAAAAGTCCCGGAATAGCGGATAAGGTATCTGAGTGAGAACTCCGGCTCCGTCCCCCGTAATGGCGTCGGCATCGATGGCTCCTCGATGAGCGAGATTCTTCAGTGCCTGAATGGTCTTCTTGAGGAGGCTGTGGCTGCGCTCGCCATTGATATTGGCTAGGAACCCGACCCCGCAGGCATCGTGTTCGTACTCGCGTTTGTAAAGAGGCGACGGTTTTAGGGAATTCATTTGTGCTGGAAAGTGTCTGATAGGTTTGGCCAATGGGCGTCAGAGAGCGTTAGGGCCGGATTGGATGCCGGCCCGTTCAGCGATTTCCGCAGATGCGGTTGGATCGGATGGACTATAAGAAGCGAATCTCTTGAGATTGCCCCTGCCGCATTTTCTCATGCTCTTCATCGGAGCACCCGCGGTCTGTGGGCGAGCCGGCCTCGTTCTCGGTGGGAGCGACGAGATTGTTCTTAATCATGTAAGTTTCCACTTCTTCGCCGCTCACATCAGCGAGCATAATCCCGTCTATTTCTACGCAGGGCGATAGAGGTTGTCCGGACTTGGCCACCATCTCGGCATAGTTCTCTTGGCTGTTGATGATGTCGATGTCCTCGTACCCGAGTTCGTACTTAGACATTATAGCCCTTACGCCCATGCTCCATCCGCACTGCGGCTTCAAATATGCTTTTATCTTCATGCTGTCTCAATTATTGCAGGTTTCGCGCCTATCGACAAGGTTTGGAGTCGTCATGTTCAACTGTGGAGCCCGATTGCTGGCAAGAATATTTCGATACTGGCATCTCGGTTGTTTGAGAGAAAATGGGTAAAATGCGGGCGAAATGGGAGCTAGATCCTATTTCGCGAATATAACTTATTGTGGAAAAACAAGTTATATTAAATTCCCCAGTTGAAACTGGGAAGCACGATGCCGGCCTGGGACTCGCCTCACCGAGGGATCGGGGCCGTTAAGACCTGTAAATGTGTCGGAACTGGGCAAATTCTTATAGCCTATGACAGGGAATGTCTGATGCCTATGGATATCCTTTGCAAATTATCGGCGCTTATTCTTGCCCTGAGATTTTTAGAAGGGCAGATTTGATCACCAACTAACCTAAAACGACAACGATTATATCAACTCTAATGGCAAAAGGCAAAACGACCCCTCTTCCCTCCAACGAAAACAAAGAAAAGAATGTGGAAATGGCGATTTCCGCGATCACCAAGCAATTCGGAGAGGGCTCGATCATGCGGTTGGGCAGCGGTTCGCATATGAAAGTAGAAACGATCTCGACCGGTTCTCTCTCAGTTGACCTGGCATTGGGGGTTGGCGGTCTGCCGCGGGGTCGGATCTGCGAGATCTATGGGCCGGAGTCATCGGGTAAGACCACATTGTGTTTGAGCGTGATCGCGGAAGCTCAACGCCAGGGAGGCATCGCCGCATTTGTGGACGTCGAGCATGCTCTGGACCCGAAGTACGCTCGCAAGTTGGGAGTGAATGTGGATGAGCTTCTGGTATCGCAACCAGACAGCGGGGAAGATGCGTTGAACATTGCGGAAACGCTGATCCGGTCGAATGCGATCGATGTGATCATCGTGGATTCGGTAGCGGCTTTGGTCTCTCGGGCGGAATTGGACGGCCAAATGGGCGACGCCACTGTGGGCTCCCAGGCGAGATTGATGAGCCAAGCGATGAGGCGGTTAACCGGTATCGTTAACAAGACCAAGTGCATTTGTATGTTTACGAATCAAATTCGGGAAAAAATTGGGGTCATGTTCGGCAGTCCCGAAACGACTCCTGGTGGTCGAGCCCTGAAGTTCTTCTCCTCGGTACGAATGGACATACGCCGGATCGGGCAAATCAAGGACACGTCTGGATCGGTGATCGGAAACCGTACCCGCGTTAAAGTGGTCAAGAACAAGGTCGCTCCCCCGTTTACGGATTGCGAGTTCGACATCATGTACAACGAAGGCATCTCCCGTATGGGCTCCATTGTTGATCTGGGGATTGAACATAAGATTCTGGAAAAGAAGGGGGCTTGGATTTCCTACGAGGGAGATTTGGTGGGCCAAGGACGGGAAGCGGCTAAGCAATTCCTGGCTGAAAATTCGGATGTGACGGCGAAGATATCCGAAGCGATTATTCAGGCGGTTAATCCAGAAGCGGAAGCAGCTAAAGAATTGGAAGAGGCGAAAGCGAGTTAGGCAATTCGCTTCCAGACTTTTTCGAAAAGGCCGATTTGTTCGGCCTTTTTTGTTTGTCCTTGTACGGTTGCAGCGACTATGTCGGTGATCGCTCGAGGAGGAATGATGGAAATTTAAATACCGCTGTATGCACGTGTCTGATACAATTGTGGCAGTGGCCACTCCGAACGGGGAAAGCGCGTTGGCGATGTTGCGGGCCACGGGCCCTGAATGCGAGTCGCTGTGCCGCTCGATCTTTCACCACAAAGGCTCCCTTCTGCCACGCCATGCTTACTACGATGCCTACCGTTCTTTGGATGGCGAGTCTATCGACGATGTCGTCTATTGCTTTTTCAAAGGTCCGCGTTCTTTTACTGGCGAAGATGTTCTGGAGATTTCTTGCCACGGAAATCCGCTTATCGCTACCCGGCTCCTCGAGGATTTGATTGCCAGGGGATGCCGCCAATCGGAACCGGGTGAGTTCTCCCGCCGAGCTTTTGAGAATGGCCGTATGGACCTAACTCAAGCCGAGGCGGTCATGGAGTTGATCCAAGCTCGAAGCGACAAGGCAATTCGCGCGGCCAACAATCAGTTGCGAGGAGCATTCGGAAGGCAATTGAATTCACTGAGGCAAAAGCTCATAGCCAGCATTGCTACTATTGAAGCGTACATCGATTTTCCCGAGGAAGATTTGCCGCCAGAGGAGAAAGAAGTTTACGTTAGCGGTATCCAGGAACTTATGACTTATTGTTCCAGGCTGATCGACAGTGGGCGGTACGCGGCATTTTTGAGGGACGGGGTCAAAACTTTGATCCTGGGGGAGCCGAACGCGGGGAAGAGCTCCTTATTGAACGCTCTCTTGGGATTTGATAGGGCGATCGTTAGCAGAGAACCCGGCACTACCCGGGACTTTCTCAGAGAGCGAGTAATTATTGGAGATCATAGTATACAGCTACTGGATACGGCTGGCTTGAGAACTGCTCGAAATGATATCGAACAGGAAGGCATTCGACGAACGATGGAGCTAGCGGATGAAACGGATCTGTTTCTGGTGGTGGAAGATTCCTCCGCCCCCTCCCCTAGCCTTCCAGATGGGATCCTCTCTCGGTTATCTTCGTCCAACTGTCTGCTGATCCGCAACAAAATCGATCTAGGTAAACAAGTGCCGGATGAGGCCGGAATCGAATGTTTCAGAAAAATAGAGCTATCAGCCCTGACTGGCGAAGGGATAGATCGATTACGATCAGCCATCGTCGATCTAATAGACTCGCACATCAGTTCAGACGAAGACGACCTGATCTTGGTGAATGCCCGTCATAGCTTAGCCTTGGGCGATCTGAAATCCTGTCTTGAATCGGCTTTAATGAAGCTGGAAGCGGATGAGGCTATTGAACTCATCGCCAGCGATATGCGGGGAGCCTTGGATGCAATTGGCTCGATACTCGGGAAGATCGATAACGAATCCGTACTGGATGAATTGTTTTCGACATTTTGTATCGGCAAGTAGATGGGAGCGATGGCGGCCATCCTTTTACAAGCGCTTTACCTATCCTATCAATTTTGAGCTAATCCTGGAGCGTTTTTAGGCTGCTTTCTCGCTTGAGGTCCCCTACTCTCCTCGCCTTTATCGGCTCCGATGGAAGATCGCCGAAAGGACTACGACGTTATTGTTTGTGGAGCGGGCCATGCGGGTTGCGAAGCCGCTTTAGCCGCTTCGCGAATGGGGGCTCGCACCCTAGTCCTGAGCGGTAACATCGACACAATTGCGGCTATGAGTTGCAATCCTGCCATTGGTGGAGTCGCCAAGGGTCAAATCGTCCGGGAGATTGACGCGTTGGGCGGCGAAATGGCCATTAACACGGATGTCTCTGGGATTCAATTTCGTCTGCTCAATGCGTCCAAGGGCCCAGCGGTACAATCTCCTCGGGCGCAGTGCGACAAGAAGGTGTACGCCTTGCGCATGAAACACATCCTCGAGCATCAAAAAAACCTGGACGTTTTCCAGGCCACGGTAACTGGGCTGATTTTCAAGGGAGTCGCTGTTGTCGGATGTCGGACGAATTTGGACGTAGAATTCTACGGCAAGACCGTGATCATAACCACAGGAACCTTCCTGCGGGGACTCATGCACATTGGAAAGAATAAAAATGAAGGCGGTCGTATGGGAGACTATTCGGCTAAGACGCTTTCAGGGAGTTTCTTGGATGCGGGTATTGAGTTGGAGCGATTAAAAACGGGGACGCCGCCAAGATTGCTGGGCCGATCGATCGATTTCAGCTGCCTTGACGAGCAACGCGGCGACGAGAATCCGACATTTTTCGCCTTCCACGACACGCGCCAGGATTCTGAAATGTTCCACGTGGAACATTCCGGCGAAACCTTTGCGGGCTGGGAGCCTGGAACGGACACGGTATCTTGCTGGGTAACTTACACAACGGAAGAGACGGCGGAAATCGTTACGAAGAATCTGACCCAATCGGCCATGTACAGCGGGGAAATCGCAGGTACGGGCCCTCGATATTGTCCTAGTATCGAGGACAAGTTCGTCAGATTCGAGGGTAGGCCGCGTCATATGCTCTTTCTCGAACCAGAGGGCAGAAACACGAATGAGTATTACATCAACGGACTATCAACGAGTTTACCGTTCGACGTTCAGATTGAGATGATCGTCACCATTCCCGGGCTGGAGAGAGCCCATTTGCTGCGGCCCGCCTATGCGGTAGAATACGATTTCGCCCCGCCAACGCAGCTATATCCCCACCTAGAGTCCAAAAAGGTGGAGGGGCTTTTTTTTGCCGGACAGATTAATGGAACGTCGGGCTATGAGGAAGCCGCCTGCCAAGGATTGGTAGCTGGGATCAATGCGGTTTTGAAGGTTAGGGGAGATGACCCCTTTATATTGAAGCGCTACGATGGGTATACCGGAGTGTTGATCGATGATTTGGTAACTAAAGGCACGCAGGAACCCTATCGGATGTTTACAAGCCGGGCTGAGTACCGGTTGCTTTTCAATCACGGCAGTGCGGAGCTCAGGCTCCTGGATTATGCTGCCAGGTTTGGATTGGTATCACCAAGGCGGATCGAGCTGATGAGGCAAAAGAAAGCCAGCGTCGAAAAGGCAAAAAAATGGATGGAGGCGAATCGAAACGGAGAGCAGAGTTGGGCTACCTTGGTACGAAGAAACGAGACCGCTCTAACGCTGCCTCAAGAAGTAGGGAGCTTGCCGCGAGAGGTTCTCGACCAGACGCTTTACGAGATCAAGTACGACGGCTATTTGCAGAGAGAGTTGCGGCAGATTGAGAAACTATCTAATGTTGAATCGGTTCGAATCCCTGACAATTTTGAGTTCCTGACTGTTAAAGGTCTCAAGCGAGAATCCGCGTTGAAGCTGAATGAGTTGAGACCTGCCAACTTAGGGCAGGCGAGTCGAGTAAGCGGCGTGAACCCGACCGACATCAGTATATTGCTGGTAGCGTTATCGGCTAATTAACCTGTTTGTAACCAACAACTTAAGGAAATTCGCTTAGGTTTTCGCTATTCCGCGATTCTTGGACTCGGCGTAACCGAATTGTAACGCTTCGGCAGTTGCGCTAAACTAATGGATTCTAACACTTTTTACTGTTTTAAAGTCATTTAGCATGGTCGCGACAGAACAGCCGAAAAAGATACTGGTCGTTGATGACGAGGTCGATGTCACAGAGCTCCTCAGTTACAACTTAAAGCAGCGTGGATTCGTATCCCAGTCGGTGAATGATCCCAAGCGGGCCTTAGAGGTGGCGAAGACATTCAAACCGGACTTGATCGTCTTGGACATTATGATGCCGGAGTTGAACGGTTTGCAGGTCTGTCGCATGATTCGGCAGGAATCATCCTTGAAAGGCATTCCGATTATTTTTCTCAGCGCGAAAACGGAGGAGGGTGATCGTATCGAAGGATTCGAAAGCGGAGCTGACGACTATGTTTGCAAGCCATTTAGTCCTAAGGAGTTGATGTTGAGAGTGTTAGTCATTCTCAAAAGGGCAGGGGATGCTGATGGCGGCGAAACCATTCTCCAAGTCAACGGCATCAATCTCGATGTGGAACATCACAGTGTACATGTCCACAACAAGTCGGTCGAGCTGACCGCCACGGAGTTTCGTCTGCTACGTTTGCTGATGCAGGAGCGCGGGAAAGTACAGACTCGGGAAACGCTTTTGCAGAAGGTTTGGAATTACGAGAACGACATGGAAACTCGGACGGTCGACACGCACATGCGTCGTCTGAGGGAAAAGCTGGGCGAAGAAGGATCTGGGCTTGAGACGGTTAGAGGAGTAGGGTATCGGATGGTTGAAAGCCGGTCTTAGCGGCTTTAATCACCGATGTCGTCGTATCTCCTTTTCGCTTTAGCGGCCCTGGTTGCGGTCATTTTCGCCTTAAAATACTATAAACAAAAAAGGGCGATTCGTCTACTGGCGGAGTCATTGTCCACTCGAACGTCGATCTTGACTCATTCTAAGGAGTTTCGAGGGACGAACGAGAATTGGATTCGCCTAGTAGAAGAGCTGAATTCGCTATTGAGCGACATCGATCGGCTAGAAAAGCAAAGCTCGGATCGGCTCAGGCAGATCGAAACGACGCTTGGAAACATCCAAGAAGGCGTTCTCATCATTGATCGCGACAACTACATTTTGCTAGTCAACGATGCGTTAACCAAAGACTTCGAAGTTTTGAACGACAGCGTCGGCAAACGCGTGGAAAGCGCCCTGCATAGTTCGGAGTTTCTGGAATTTATCCGTGTAGTGAAACGGGATGAAGGGGGTATTGGCCGGGAGATCGTTTTTTCGGAGCCAGAACAGGATATTTGGATGGAAGTGTCTGCTTCTAGATTGGAGGCTGCAGAGGAGGGAAAGGCGCCATGGTATCTCTTTGTCCTTCATAATATTACGCGCTTGAAGGTGTTGGAAAACATGCGGAAGCAATTCGTAGCCAACGCATCTCACGAGCTCAAGACGCCGGTTTCAGTGATCAAGGGGTACGCGGAGACCTTGGTCGGAGATCATGGAAGCATGGTCGAAGAAGATCAGCTAAGGTTTCTCGACGTGATTCATCGCCACGCGGAGCGGTTGGCTCTGTTGATCAATGACCTTCTGAGTTTGTCTCGCTTGGAAAACGAGTCTCCATCGTTGCATTGGTCCAATGCGGATATTTTCAACTGGATTAAGGAAGTTTCTTTCGATTACGGGCAAAGTTTGAAGGCTGATGGCCGCGATTTGATTATCGACCTGCCAGCAGGCGAATCGGCAACCGTACGAATCGACGTAGTGAAGATCCGCCAGGTACTGGATAATCTGATCGAGAACGCCCGCAAATACACCCCCGCTGAAGGCAAAATACGACTAGGGTGCACGGTGATTAATAAGGCGGTAGATATTTGGGTTGAAGATGAGGGCCCGGGAGTTCCCAAGATGGACGTGGCCAAGATCTTCGAGAGGTTTTATCGCGTCGATAAAGGGCGTTCTAGGGACACGGGAGGCACGGGGCTTGGGCTGAGTATCGTCAAGCATATCGTGGAATGGCATAAAGGGCGCGTTTGGGCAGAAAACATAGACGGCAGGGGACTGCGGGTCACATTTCGCTTACCAATCGTGGAGATGCCTGCTAAAGCGGAGGTGGTTTAGAACTTCGATCCGAACCTCAGGTATTATGGGGCGCGCCGTTTTTTAGAACGGTTCTTGGTTGCCCTGTTGGGTCTCCGGATTTTTATGCCCGCCAAAGTGGTTTCTGAAGTCCATAAGAAGCATGTAGAGGCTCGCCAGGCGAGACTCAAAAAGGAGCTGGATTCCGTTCTTGGCAGTGTCGATCGGTTAGGCCTGGAGATTGGATGCGGTCATGGACATTGGTTAACCGATTTCGCGGCTAGTCAAAATAGCGGATTCTTTCTTGGGGTCGATCTGATTGGCGACAGGATTGAAAGGGCGAACCGCAAGGCCCAGCGAGCGGAGCTTGATAACATCGCTTTCATCAAGGCCGAGGCCTCGGAATTGATCGAGCTTTTGCCCAGAGGGGTATCGATTGAAGCTGTCTATCTTCTCTTTCCCGATCCTTGGCCGAAAAAGCGGCATTGGAAGAATCGGCTGGTAAATCCTGCGTTTTTAGAGCGATTGGCCGATCGGTGCTCGCGGGATTGCAGTCTCTATTTCCGTACGGACCATGAAGAGTATTTCGACTGGGCATTGGACACCTTGGAATCTGTGGACTCCTGGAGCTTAATCGACGGAGCGGAATGGCCCTTCGAGCGAGAGACCGTTTTTCAAGCCAAGGCCCAGAGCTATCAATCTTTGGTGGCCGAAAGAGCTTAGGCTCCTTTAGCTGTAGAACGCTAGAGCGACGACTTGCACCACGATCGCCAGGAATAGCAAAAGAACGCAAAACAGGTAGAACGTATCGAAAGACCGACGCTTGAAGAGCGACGGGTTTTTCGGTGGAGGGTTGTATTTGCTGCGACGCGATTCCTTGCCGCGCTTCTTGTCACCAGCTTCGAAAATCGCTTCTGACAGATCCTGATTGGGCATAGGTCGATAGGCTATTGTATAAGATATGTAAATTCAATGAATTGAGCCCCGTTATTAGCATTTGTTCTAAGTTCAACATTGTTTGCTACAATCCAAATCATATCTACTGGAATTGTCTCTAGAGAGTTGACCCGCGTAAAACCATCAATCAACAACACAAGCTTTTATACAATCTCAATGGCCACGAAGCTATTAAGATGCGAATCAAGAAATCATCCTCACTCTTACTAGGTTTCCTCGCAACAACGGTATTGATTCAGCCGATGGCCAGCGCAGCGGTGTCTCCGGCTGCAGAAAGTTTGTTTACCGTTTTTGGATTGCCGATCACCAATAGCATGGTGACCAGCTGGGTGGTCGTTGTTCTGTTGGTCATGGGAGTGAGATCGATGGTTGGCAAGAAGCCTCAGCTGGTTCCTGGGCGTGGCCAGGCCATTATTGAAAACCTTGTCGTCGGGTTGAAAGACCTGATTGAGCCGATCGTGGGTAAAAAGGCGACGCCTGCGACGCTACCGTTTGTAATCGGATTTTTCATTTATATCGTCATACAAAACTGGAGTGGGCTCTTTCCAGGAGTGGGTACAATAGGGTTAGGGTACCACGATGCGGAGGGCTACTTTCACGTGACGCGTCCTTGGATCCGACCGGCGAACGCGGACTGGAATGGGACGATCGCGTTGGCATTGATTGCGATGGGAGCTTGGCTCTATATCGTATTGCGATACGCTGGTTTTAAGGCTCTGGTAGTCGATCTATTTGGAAATAAGGCCGATAAGAAGGAAGTGGGAGCGACTATGTGGATGATGCTGATTCCGCTTTTTCTGTTCGTAGGGGTGATCGAGGTGGTTTCCATTGCCATTCGCCCGCTAACGCTTTCGGTACGGCTCTTCGGAAACATCTTTGGTGGAGAGAATCTTCTCCACGGAATGTATTTTCTTCCGCCTTTCTATTTTCTGGAATTGCTTGTCGGTCTGGTTCAAGCGCTGGTTTTCGTACTGCTATTCAGCGTTTATATTGGATTGATCTGCAACCATGGTGATGATCACGAGCATGCGGAGCAGCATTAACGAATTTTGCGCGTCGGGACCATACGCAACGTGTGGGCGGCCGCATCAACAATAACGACACAACACATATATACAATACAATGTTACATCTCCTAGCTGAAATTAATGGCAACATTGCCTCTGGTTTGGGTGTTCTCGGTTGCGGACTTGGCGTTGGCCTCGTTGGATCTAAGGCTGCCGAAGCCGTTGGTCGCAATCCGGGGGCGTCGGGCAAGATTCTCGTTCAAGCGATTATCGGAATGGCCCTGGCGGAAGGACTCGGGGTAATGGCCCTGTTCTTGGCCAGCTAAGAACCTTTTATTCTCGGGCGAGCCTCCGGTTTCGGATGGCTCGCTTGGGCTAAATTTCTAAACAAGTATGATCGACTTCTTCTCTATTCTCGCTGCCACTGATCCCAATGCCGCTAGCGGCGGCATCGTCGAGAAATTCGGCATCCATGTGGGTCACATCGTTATGCAGGGGATCAGCTTTTCGCTTCTCGCCTACATACTTTATCGGTTCGCTTTCAAACCTGTTTTCGCGACAATGGATGAGCGCAATGCCAAGATAGCAGACGGTTTAAAGTACGCTGATGATATGAAGGCTCAGCTCGAAGAGGCCGAGCAGGAAAGAAAAGAAATCATTCAGAAAGCATCCCAGGAAGCGCAGGGGATCGTCAATGAAGCCAAAACCGTGGCCGATGAGAAGATTTCCAACTCCACTCAAGAGGCTATCGCTCGAGCCGAGGAGATTGCCGCAAAGGCCGAGCAGCAGATCGAGCTTGATCGAAAGAAGATGATGGACGAAGCGAGAAGCGAAATTACCCGTCTTGTCGTCGCTACTACAGGAAAGGTATTGTCGAAAGAACTGTCGCCTGAAGAACAAACTCGCTATTCGCAATCCGCGAGTTCCCAATTGGTCGAATCCAGTAACTGATCGCGTTGCTAACTAGATGACTCAAGCAAAGCAAATTAAGGAATTCGCCAAGCAGCTTTTCCGAATGAGTCTCGAGGACGGGGAACTTTCCCCAGAACGTGTCGATGGTGTCCTCAAGGCCCTGGAAAAGAATCCGCCCCGCCATCTGCTAGCTACTCTGAAGGCCTATTTAAAGTTCGTGGAGCGTGAAGTTGCCAAAAGCACAGCAGTGATTAGCCATGCGGGTCAGCTAGCGCCTGAGATCGTTGCGAATATAAAAAGCCAGATGGAAGGCAAATACGGACGAAAACTCGATACCGTCGAGCGAGACGATCCGGACTTGATCGCCGGTTTGCGTGTCGTCGTCGATTGCGATGTTTACGATGCCTCCATCCAAAGCGCCTTATCCACACTTGAATCCTCCCTCAACTAATTTTTGAATCCATTTAACGAATACACTTATAATGAGTTCCGTCATAGAGCAGATTGAACAGCAAATCGCCAACCTTCAAAATAAAACGGTCGCAACCAATACCGGCAAGATTTTGACCATTGGGGATGGCGTCGCGAAAATTGATGGCCTTTCCCAGGTTATGTACAACGAGATGGTTGAGTTTCCTGGGGAAACCATTGGGATCGCCCTCAATTTGGAGGAAGACGAAGTTGGGGTAGTCGTTCTTGGAGAGGCTTCCCATCTTAAAGAAGGCGATGAGGTAAAGTGCACGGGACGCCTGCTTTCGGTACCAGTTGGCAAAGGCCTGCTCGGACGCGTAGTGGATGCCTTGGGCCGCCCCGTTGATGGCAAGGGAGCGATTGACAGTTCGGAAACCTATCCAGTTGAGAAGATCGCTCCAGGCATCATCGAGCGGAAGTCCGTCGATCAACCTTTAATGACTGGTATCCAATCAATTGATTCCATGATCCCGATTGGACGGGGCCAACGCGAGCTGATTATCGGAGACCGTGGAACGGGGAAGACCACAATCGCGATCGATACCATCATCAACCAGGCCAATATCAACAAGGTGGGCCTGGCTTCAGGCGATCCGGATTTTCGTCCAGTGTATTCAATCTACGTGGCGGTGGGCCAAAAGAATTCCAATGTCGCCCGAACCCTAGGCATCCTTGAGGAAAAAGGCGCCCTCGAGTACACGATCGTCGTTTCCGCTCCTGCCGCGGATTCCGCTGCCAACCAATACTTGGCCCCATATACCGGAGCTGCGATGGGCGAGTGGTTCATGTCGAACGGGATGGACGCGTTGATTGTCTACGATGATCTTTCCAAGCACGCCGCCGCCTACCGTCAAATGTCGCTCGTTTTGAAACGCCCGTCAGGACGTGAAGCCTATCCGGGCGATGTCTTCTATTTGCATTCCCGGTTGCTGGAGCGCTCGGCCCGGGTTAACGAGAATAATGGCAATGGTTCGCTAACTGCTCTCCCGATTATCGAAACGCTGGCGGGCGACCTCTCAGCTTATATTCCTACGAACGTGATCTCTATTACGGATGGGCAGATCTTCTTGGAAACGGATCTGTTCAACCAAGGTATACGCCCTGCAGTTTCAGTGGGTTTGTCGGTATCTCGTGTTGGTTCGGCTGCTCAGATCAAGGCCACCAAGCAAGTGGCGGGAAAAATTAAACTGGAGCTGGCCCAATTCCGCGAATTGGCTGCCTTCGCTCAGTTCGGATCCGATTTGGATGCCAAAACCAAGGCTCAGCTCGATAGAGGCTCTCGAATCGTCGAGCTATTCAAGCAGCCGGCCTTTAATCCTATTCCAATTGAGCAGCAAGTAGCGGTTTTATGGGCCATGCAGAACAATTATTTCGACGATATCGACGTATCCAAAATCGTAGAAGCTAGCAATTCGCTGCGGGAATTTTTCTCCTCTAGAAAAGAGGGATTACTCACGTCGATACGCGAAAAAGCCAAGATCGATGATGATCTAGCGACTGAACTCAAAACCGCCGTCGACGAATGGAAAACGAGCTTTAATTAAACGAAGAATTAAGATCGAAGAAGGAAGAAGTGGATGACACAGACCTTAGAGAACGAACATTTAATTTCTCGAGACGGATCATTCGGCTCTATGCTTCACCTGCCAAGGAATCACTATCACAAACTATTGGAAAGCAATGCTTGCGAAGCGGGACGTCTATTGGGGCAAATTACAGGGAAGCTTACCGAGCTCGATCGAAGGCAGGGTTGTCGCAAAAATCGGAGACTGTTTAAAAGAGGCTGAAGAAACACAATACGGGTTGGAATTGATGATTGCTGAAGAAATAGTGCCCGAAAACAAATTAGATAAGCTTGTCGCAGAGGCGAACGAGCCAGTGGCAATCTTCGTTTCCTCGATGAACACAGCCAAGAGCAATGCCACTTCTTAAATCTTCATTCTTACTTCTTAATTTAGATAAATGCCGAATTTAAGAGAGATCCGTCGCCGCATTAAGTCGGTAAAGAACACTCGCCAGATTACCAAGGCGATGGAGCTGGTGGCTGCGTCTAAGATGAAAAAGGCTCAGCAGTCGGCTCTATCGGGCCAGCCTTATGCAGCCCTGTTGGCAGAAACGCTCTCCCATATTTCGACTAGGATCGAAGAGCTGGAACATCCTTTTTTCGAAGAAAGGGAAGTTAAAACTCGCGGTATCATACTTGTCACTACAAACCGAGGACTCTGCGGTCCGCTCAATAGCAATCTGTTTCGGGAAATTATCCGAGCTGAAACTCCCATGAAATTCGTCAGCGTGGGGCGGAAGGGGAAACAGTTCCTCAGCCGGTCTGATCGCGATCTTATGGCCGATTTCGTCATCGATGATGCGGTTCCCTATGTGCAGATCAAGCAGATGACGGAGTTCATGATCGACAAATATCTTTCTGGCGAGATTGATACGGTAGAGGTTTTGTATCCACGCTTTATTAACGTCCTTACTCAAGCGCCATCATTCGCTAAATTGCTGCCGATCCACGGGCTCGATGAAATGATAACCGAGCTGCGCGGGAAAAATGCGGAACCGTTTGAGTCGATGAATGACGATCGGAACTTCAGTTTTGAGCCGGACCCGAAGAGTATTCTTAACAGCTTGTTGCCGCTTTTCGTCGATAGGCAGGCGTATCAAGCGGTTCTGAGCGCTCGAGCTTCAGAGCACAGTGCGCGCATGGTCGCGATGAAGACGGCCAAAGATAACGCGACAAAACTGATCGATTCACTCACCTTGCAATTCAACAAAGCTCGGCAGGCGGCCATCACCCAGGAAATTCTGGAAATCGCGGCCGCTACCTCGAGTAATAGCTAGCGCTGCCCACTTCATAATTTTTAAATCTTACTTCTTAATTTAATAGATGAGCAATACCGGAAAAATCCTACAAGTCATTGGACCAGTCGTTGATGTCCAATTCGCCGAAGATGCGTTACCCGCAATCTACCAGGCTCTAACAATCGATTTTACTGTTGGTGGCCAGG
>MDTA01077488.1_pt1 | contig 22629 bp, 14 predicted proteins | sample 811151 | NCBI WGS metagenome assembly MDTA01 (sample SAMN05326648, study PRJNA326480) | marine metagenome | isolation source: seawater | place: Indian Ocean: South | collected 2010
CTTCCTCTTCCTCTTCCTCTTCCTCTTCCTCTTCCTCTTCCTCTTCCTCTTCCTCTTCCTCTTCCTCTTCCTCTTCTTCTAAGTTATCATCAGTTATAGCATACATAACTCCAGTTTTTTTACACTTTAAGCAATCAGGGTCATCATTATTAGTTGTAAATCCACACTTACAACATTTGTACATTTGATAATATACTTCTTCTCCATCTGTTAGTTCCATATTTTCTTCTTTCAAATTTTTATCAAATTCAGTTTCACATTGGTAGCAAATAACAGTATTAGATTCTTTATTATATTCTGCTTCTTCTTTACATGAAGGGCAAATATTAATATCAGAATCTGATGATACATTTACAATATTTTTATCCTGCATATTAACTATTTTAACATCATCACTATCATATTCTTCTAATTTATAAATAATATTTTCTTGTTTAATATTAGTTTTTTCTTGTTTAATACTAGTCTTTTCTACCTTAACCTCAACTAGCGGTTCATCTTTATTATTAGCGTTATAACTATTATGTTTATTTAAAAGTAAATCAACCATTTTTTTTAACATATTATTTTCTTGATATAACTTTTTATTTTCTCTATTGGCTTTTTTTAAAGCCTTTAGAGTTCGTTTGACAATAGGCAAATTGCTAATAGCAAAATAATTTGATGTGAGTTCAGTATTGCTTACCATAGTGTATAATTATATAGAAATTATATAATTATCTTTATTCAATTTTTTACCAATATATTTTTTGCCAGGTCTTAGGAAATAAATCACTAGTATCGTGTTTAATAGAAGGACCAAACCATATATTTGGATAACAAACAATTTTATTATCATTAGTGTTTAGATATGCTGCCCACCAACTAAATGTGCTATTAGCAATAATGTTATGATTACAATTACTCATAAGTAACATTTGTTCCCAATCTTCAAGAGAATCAGATGCTTTAATAAAGTTAATATTAGTAAATCTAGGTATAAGTTTATTAATAATTTTCATTACATCATTATAATCAATATCTTGGCAAAAATATAAAACATTAATTTTGATATCTTTTTTAGACATTATAATATTACATAAAGCATTATAATAATAATTTATAGTTAATAAAGGATGAACATTCTGAATATTAATATAATCACCAAATCTAAAATGCATACTAATAGTAATAGTATTTTGGAATAATTCTTTATAATCATTAATAATAGATTCTTTCATCATATCTAGCTTAATTTTATCAGTAATCAAGTTTATATATTTATCAAAATATTTATAACTTTGATAATACCCATGTAACATTATTTTATCTGGTAATTTTGATGGAATAGTTGTATATTTGAAAGATTTTTCGTTATATTTGGGAAAATTATATAATGAATCATTAGTTTCGTTAAAAGACTTATTAAATACAGTGAAGTCTTTAAGATGTAATAAAAAAGAATTCCAATAAGTATTTCGTATAGTTCCAGTAGTTAATATATCGTTATATGGAAATATAATATTATAATTATGTTCCAAACCATATGAAATACAAGTAAAAATTTGAAATAATTGGTTACCTAACCCACCCATTAGGTATATTGAAATAGTTTTAGTCATAATTGTATAATATTATGACAAAATATTTATATTATTTACAATCCAAATGTTTCACGTAAAATATCTGATTTACTAGGTCCTTTTTGTTTTTCACTCTGTCGCTTAACTTTATAAACCCCAGAAACATTATTATTTTGAGAAGGTTTATTACCATATTTATTATTAGTAAAATCTTCATTATCTTCATGTAATTCAGGAAGAATACGTGTCATAGGTTTATCAATAACAAGTAACATATGTTCAGATTTTAATAGTTTTCTGTATTCTTGAATTGATAAATTACCATAGAATTTATCCAACAAATAATAAGGATTAGGTGCGGGTTTAATATTTTTTTGATAATTATAAACTTTACCGTATATCTGGTTAAGTAAATGGTAGCGTTCAAATTTCATAGAGTCATCGATATTTTCAGTCATTAAAAAAGCAGCTGCGCATTCTGGTCTGCAAAATGACCCGTACCCATAAGTAACATTATCCATATCATATCTAGGTATATAACAAGAAGGATTATCATATTCATAAGTGCACCAAAAACATGCGACCTTTTTATCAGGATAATTACCTTTATATAAGTCTAACTTTATTTCTTTTAATTTTATGTTAATTTCCTTAAGACTAATATTCTCTTCTTCTTTTTCAATGTTATTATTATTTTCATTATCAGATTTAATATTAGATTTACATAAGTTACAAATATTATTATCTAGTATAATATCTGATTTATTATTAAATTCTGTAGTATTTTCTGAAATGTTGTTATTTTGTTCATATATAGAAAAATTATCATTATTATTATATCCGATAACAGAAGGAGGTGCGTTAGGATTATATGAAAGAGGATCATAAACAATGTTAGATAATTCATTATTATGATTTATCAAATCTTTCATACTACATTTTAAATATAATATAACATTAGAAACAGTATTTGTATTAACATCAATACTGTTATTTTTTGTTATTAATTTCCCACCTTTTGGTTTTCTACCGCGTTTTTTAACAGTAGGTTCTTCAGGTTGTTCATTAACTATAGTATTATTAGAAAGAGCTTCAATTTCTGACTTCTTCTTTCTACCACGTTTTTTTTTAACAGGTTCATCTACTACTACTTGTTCTGGTTTTATATCCATTAATAACAACTATACTTAATAACTGTTAATAATTTTTATATTGTTTATAAAAATTATTTGAGCAAAAACATAATATTATGAATTATAACAATTTCGGCACATTGGAGCATAATTAGATGAACCAATTACAATTTGTGTATCTTCACATGATAATCGTTTTGAAAATATAGCTAATCTGCCACACATTGTGCAATTAGCTTGTAATTTTATAACTTTATCACATATAGGTATTAAATCTAAAATACTTCCAAATTTTAATCTTTTAAAATCTCCATCTAATCCGCATACATAAACTTCTTTTTTGTATTTTTCGACAAGTGTTAAAGTAGTTTCATATAAGTCTTCAAAGAATTGGCCTTCATTTATAAGTATAACTTCAATGTTATATAAGTCTTCTGGTTTGCATACATCGGAAATTTTATTAGTAAAAACACATGGAATCATATTTTTATCGTGAGTAGATAACATCGATTCATGGTATCTTTTATCACCAATATAATTAATAACTTTTATGTTATTACAATCGGCTTTAAAGCGTCTGTGGTATATTTCTAATAAACGAGTTGTTTTCCCAGAAAACATAGGTCCAATGATTATTTCCAAATAACCGGTGTTAGAATAATCCATTATTTATAATATATAAATGTTATAATTATATAGATTTTTGATATAATTATAAAATCAATTTTCCTAGATATTATAATATATTAATTATATAAATAAATTATTATATAATTATCATATGACAACAAACTTACAAAGTATTCCGTGTGTTGAAAAGTATAGACCAAATGACTTTGAAAATATAGTATTAGATCCCACTAATCGTGAAATGTTTGAGAATATATTAAAAAAAGGTTATTTTCCAAACTTATTGTTTTATGGTCCTCCAGGAACTGGTAAAACAACAACAATTATAAACTTAATAAATAAATATCAAGATATTTATAGTCGAATAAATAAAGAGAATGTAATACACTTAAACGCATCAGACGAAAGAGGTATTGATATTATTAGAAATCAAATCCAACAATTTGTAAAATCTAAAAATTTCTTTGAAAAAGGGATAAAATATGTAATACTAGATGAAGTAGATTATATGACAAAAAATGCACAACAAGCATTAAAATATCTAATACAATCAACTAATTATAATGTTAGATTTTGTTTAATTTGTAATTATATAAGTAAATTGATTCATACTTTACAAAATGAATTTTTATGTGTCCGATTTAACCAGTTACCTCAAAAAGAGATTTACAGATTCATAAAACATATATCAACAAATGAAAATTTAAACTTATCAGATACAGTAATAGATACTATCCAAAAAACTTATAAATCCGATATTCGTAGTATGATAAATTTTATACAATTAAATCAAAATCTATCAACATGGAGAAATTGTATTATAACGAATAACATATGGGAAAAAATATATAATATGCATATAAGTCAAAATACAACAAAATTACAAAAGTACATAGACGAAATAAGTATAAAATATAATACAGATAAAAAGAGCATATTAATTAAATATTTTAATTTCATTATTAATAATAAACTAGAATGTATAGGTGAATCATTTTTAGATAATATAGAAGTAATCATACATTCACAATCATCAAATTTGAATACCATAATGTCGTTTTTTTGTAACAATTTATCAGAGTGTTATATAAAAAATTGAAATAATATAAAAGATTTTTTATATTGATTATAATAATAATTTATAATGTCTATTGATGACGAATGGAGTTCATTTATATTAAATCAAGATACTAATTATGAATTTACATCATTAGTATCTAATAAAAACAATAATGATAATGATAACATTAATGAAGTAGAAAATAATAATTTAAACGATGTTATACCAGAATGTGAAGATTTATACATATCAACAACAACAAAAGTATTATTTTTAAATCAATCAATACCATTTCAAGAAATATTTTGGAAAATTCCAATAATAGAATATTGGAAACCAGAATCAGGCGTCTTAAAAAAACAAATGAAAGTAGTATCAACAACAGAAGATGAATTAATAAAATATCAAGACAAATTAAAAAATTTAAAATATTATAGCGAATTAATAATAAAACAAATCAATAATCCAGATGCTCGACGTATTAAATTTAAAGATGAAAGAAAAATAACAATAGGTCTTTCAAAAAGAGATATAATGACATGTAGAGGTAAAGTAAAAAACGCTTTCTATAATTGTTTTGCGTTAGTAATGCGTTTTAAATATGAAAATACTTACCGTGAAATTCATGTAAAAATTTTTAATACTGGAAAATTAGAAATACCAGGAGTATTAAATGAAGAAATATTGAATACAGTAAAAAATATGATATTAAATATAATACAACCTTATTTAAATAAACCATTATCTTTTTTAGAAAATAATACAGAAAATAACGTGTTGATAAATTCAAATTTTAACTGTGGGTATTACATTAATCGTGATAAATTATATTCAATATTAAGAAATAAGTATGGTATAGAAACATCATATGACCCATGTAGTTATCCAGGTGTAAAATGTAAATATTACTTTAATAATGAAAAAGGATTTGATGTAAATGACCAAACTGGACAAGTAATATCAATAGATAGAAATATGAAAATGGATTAACTAGGTGAAAATATAAAATATACAGAAATATCATTTATGATATTTCGCACAGGAAGTTGTTTAATTGTAGGTAATTGTTCTGAAAAAATATTACGGTTTGTATATGATTTTATAAAACAACTATTTCACGACCAGTATTATAATATATGTGTAACTAATACAAACACAGAAATTAAAGTAAAAAAAGAAAAAATCAGAAAAAAAACGTTAAATATTACGTTAGAATATTATAACCATTTATATTCATGATTTATATAACCAGCTAACAAATTCTTTCATAGTTTTATTTTCATAATAATCTTTAAAAATATTACTACCTGTAGTTACTTTTTCTATAACTACATCATTTTTTTCTTGTTCAGTTATAGAACCACTTCTTATCCGTTTAGTTTTATCATTTTTAATTAACATGTTTTCTAATAAATCTATATATTTTTCAGGATAAGTTACAAAATTTTCTTGTATGTATTCTAAATAAAATGTAATAAAATCAAGTCTTTCGATGTTTAATAAATACTCTTGTAAAAATAATTTAGATAGTTGTATTCTAAAGTTAAAATCAAATTTATTATTATTCCAATTAAACAATACGTTTAAAAATTTGGAAATTCTCATAAATAACTTTCTCCATTCTTTGTCATTTATATTTACCGATTCATTAGTTAATGTCATTATGTTACTTAATGTATGTGAATTATCATTTATACCATCATGAAATTCAAATATAGATTTTTTATATACAAACATAACAGCATCGAGATGATTTAATTTATTGGTAAGTCCCGAATTAACAATTTGTTCAATATATTCTAAAAAAAAGAAATAAGTTTGCTGTGACTGATAATAAGCTTTATCAATATTTTTTGTTTTTAAAATCATATATTCAAATACACGATGAATAGCGTTTAAACCAACAGATAAACTAGTAACCGAATATTGTGATTTCGATATTACATCAGATTCTTGTATTTTATCAAAATATTCTTTAATAGTTAAATAATAAGTTTCAATAATTTGCTGTTTGTGTGTTTTTATAGAATTCATTATTATTATATAATATTATAATAAATTGTTAATTAACTATTTAAAGTAATACATCATAATTTACATATATTATAGAAAATGCAATCTACTACCGAAAAAAATGATTCATCTAATAATATTAGATTACCTGAAAATAATACATTGCAACACGCTACAAAGTTAGCAATAGTAGAAGATAAACCAGTCATGTTAGATTATTGGTCAGCTTCTTTGGAAAAAACCGTTTTAATAGGTGTAAAGGAAAATGAGGAGAAATTATTAGTAAAGAGTGAAGAAGAATATACAAGTCCAATTTCAAAAATATATAAAATAGGAAAAGAATATATTATAATTACGGAAAATTCCATTTATTTGGTAGATATTGAAATACCAACAAAGAGAATATCATCATAATTTATTTTAATAATAATGATTAAAATAAATAAAATTATGGTAATCCATTAGCAATATGATTCATTTGTTCATTAGTCAAAGATTCAGGATATTCTATCTCAAATTCAAAAATTAAATTACCCTTCTTATTATCACGTATCATACCCATTGAAGGAACTACTTTCTTATAGCCGGGTTTAATAATATTAATAGGATTAGTATTATTCATTCCTAATTTTTTACCACTTAAATGTATAAATTCAAATGAAAACCCACATAAAGATTCCTTTAATGTAATTTTTTTATAATAAATTAAATCTAACTTATCACGTTTAAAGTCAGTTGTATTTTTAATTTGTATTATTAACTTTATATCACCTTTTGATTGTTGATTAATAGTATTACCTTGATTATGTATCATAATAGTTTCTCCATCATTAACACCTTTTGGGATAGTTAGTTTAAATGGTACTTCTTCTATTTTTTTCGTATTATTTTCTTGAACCCATCTTTGAATAATAACATCAGTTTCTTTACCATTATATGCTTCTTCTAAAGAAATTTCTACGTATTTTACAATAACTTGTGGTTTTTGAATTGAATGATTGGTAAAAATTTGTGTAGTATGGTTTCCATTTCTAAAAATTTTTACATTTGACGAACCATTCATAGGCATACCGTTAAACATCATATTAAAAACATGATTCATATTATGAAAACCATTTCCTGGATTCATATTAGGATTTATTTGAACACCATTTAATTCATTATCATAAGCCTTTTTTTTGTCTTTATCGCCTAAAATTTCATAAGCAGCATTAATATCTTTAATTTTTTCACTAGCATCTGGATCTTTATTTCTATCGGGATGAAATTTTAATGATAATGAACGATATGCTTTTCTAATAGTATTATCATCTGCGGTTTTATCAACACCTAAAGTTTGATAATGTGTAGTCATTTATATAATTATATATACGTTTTTTTATTATTTTTATAACAAATGATATAAATTATATATTATATATAATATCAAATACACTATGTTAAATGGAGATAATATGTTTGTTAATAAATATAAACCTTATTTTATAAATGACTTTTGTATGGATGATAATTTAAAAAAAACAATTCATACTTTAATTGATATTGATAATTTAAAATTATTGTTTGTAGGAAATCAATGTTCTGGTAAAACCACTTTATTGTATGCTATTATAAGAGAGTATTATAACTTAGATAAGAACACATCATTTCCAGAACATAACATGTTAATAATTAATAATTTAAAGGAACAAGGAATTCAATATTTTAGAAATGAAATGAAAACATTTTGTCAGTCAAGGTGTTCAATTCATGGAAAGAAAAAATTAGTAATTGTTGATGATATTGATAGTATAAATGAACAAAGCCAACAAGTATTTCGCAATTATATTGATAAATATAAAAATAATATTCACTTTATTTCTGTATGTACAAACATACAAAAGGTTATAGAAAGCATACAATCGAGAACTCATATAATTAATATAAACGTTCCAACAAAAGATGATTTAATACGAATAATGAATACTATAGTTACAAATGAAAAAATTATTATTGATGATGAATCGAAAGAATTTTTAATAAAAACTGTAGATAATTCAATACGATTATTAATAAATTATCTTGAAAAATTTTATATTCTTGATAAACCAATAAATATTGATTTATGCAAGAAACTAGTTTCAAATATTTCTTATAATTTATTAGAAAAATATATTATTCATATTCAAAACAATGAAATAAATGAAGCTATTATATTGATTACTAAGATACATGATTATGGTTACTCAGTTATAGACATTTTAGATTATTTTATTACATTTATTAAACAAACAGATATATTAGATGATAATACTAAATATGAAGTAATACCATTTTTATGTAAATATATTACTATTTTTCATAGTATTCATGAAGATGGTATTGAATTAGCATTATTTACAAATAATTTAAAAACATTGTTAAAAAAAATATAAATAAAAAATTATGTTAATAAATAATGGATAATAATTCAATAGATTGTAGTGAATTAGATAGTATAGTAACTAATGTATTAAAAAAGTTTGTATCACGTGCTCATTTTGGAAGTAAAAAATATGGAACAAATCTAGACAGAACAGATTTAACTACAAATGATTGGATACAACATGCACAAGAAGAGTTAATGGATGGGATATTATATTTAGAAAAATTAAAACAACAACACCCATAACATCTTAGATAAAGTATAGTTAGACGTTAATAAATTTTATATAATAATATATTATATAAAATAATGAATTCACAAATATTTAAGAAACACATATCCGTCACAATTTTATATGATTTATTAGATAAAATATGTTTTAAAAGAGATAATTATTATGTATTTGATATGAATTCTTATAAAAAAATGATGTATAACGAATATCATATAGAATTTCTTGAAATTTTACGAGAATATTACCATACAGGAAAATTATTTTATTTAGACAGTAAATTAACATATAATGGTTTTACTACAATTTTAAGACAAATATGCAAACATGAAGCAGTTATGTATACATCAAAAATAAATTATAATAAATCTAAATATAATATTGATTACACTATTTATTTTCAATAAAATAACATTTATTTAATTTATATAAAAAAGCTCTATTGATATAATATAAGAAACGCAATGTTATTTAGTTCAAAGAATACATCTACATATTTATTTACTGTGGGTATTGTATTAGTAGCTAGTTATTTTGCTAATACGTATAAACAAAATTTTGAGACGAATGATGAGTATGAACTTATCAAAAAATATTTATTAAACGATTCACCATTATATGGACATAACCGTCCAAAAATTTGGGTTCATACAGAATACAAAATAAATTCTCGTAAATGGAAAGATTTTTATTCTAGAAATACTACTGATTTAAACCAGCCATATATTCATTTAACTATAAAAACTATTATAGATCATTGTGGTGATGATTTTAATATTTGTTTAATAGATGATGAATCATTTAGAAAATTAATACCTTCTTGGGATTATGATTTAGAAAGAATTGCTGAACCTAGAAAATCTCAACTACGTGAATTGGGACTAATACAATTATTATATTATTACGGTGGTATGTTAGTTCCAAATTCGTTTGTTTGCACAAAAAATTTAAAACTATTATATGAAGATGGTATTGTATGGAATAAACCATTTATTTGTCAAAATATAAATCATACTACTAATTTACTTAAGAAAAAGAACAATTTATTATTTATGCCCAGCACATGTTTTATGGGAGCTAGTAAAAATAATGAAACTATTTTACAATTCATAGAATATTTAAAAGCACGCAACAGTAATCAACATATGTATAATGAAAATTAATTCGTTGGTGATTCGTCACATTGGTGTTTAAATCAAGTTAATAATAATAATATGAATTTAATTGATGGACAACTAATTGGTGTAAAAAATATGGATAATAAACCAATATTATTAGACAATTTAATGGAAGAATCATATATTAATTTTTATCCTGATATGTATGGTATTTACATACCATCTAATGAAATATTAAAAAGACATAAGTACGAATGGTTTGCTTGTTTATCATCAAAAGAAGTATTACAATCGAATGCTATTATATCTAAATACTTACTATCAGCTATTGCTGATGGTGATGATATATACCAACAAAACAGCGAGTTACGTAGTGTAGTTACTATTTAATTTATTAAAAAATACAATATAAAGTTATTTGTATATTATATTGTATTTTAGAATGGAAAATATTAGTATTTCTCAACCGAATATACATGATTGTATAAAAGAATCTATTGAAAACATAACTAGTATTTATGAAAAGTATGCGAATGATGAATATATGATATCTAAAATTCATACTTATGTTAGTAATCAACTGCCTAATATTATTGATAATATTAAATATACACATGATCAGCGAGTATTACGAATTGAAGAATTAACTACAGAACAAGATGCTTTTATTCATTCATTCTTAAATGATAACCAATATTTTTTTATAGCTGCTACAGATAGATTTTTTTATTATAATGGTATTCATTATCAAGTAATTAGTGAAGATGATATATTACATAATGTATTAACTACTATTACTCGAGGAAAAAATTTAATGTCTTGGAAACAACGAACTAAAATGAATATAATGAAACGAATAAAAGAATCAAGTTTATTAAAAAGCATTCCTGAATCTAAAACAATTCAAAATGTTATTGATGCTTTGTATCCAGCTATATTTAGTACAAGAAATGAAGCAAAGTATTTTCTTACGATTTTAGGTGATAATATAAATAAAAAAAACACTCATCTTATTCATTATATTCAATCGTCTTCTAGACAATTTTTAAAAGAGTTAAATTACGTATGTCAATATTTAATAGGTGTTGGATTAGCACAAACTTTTAAAAATAAATATCATGAACATTCATATGATGATTGCCGCTTAGTAAATATTAATGAAACGGTTAGACATGAACATGTATGGAATAAACTTATTCATAACTTACCATTAGACCTTATTTGTGTTGCTTCACATTATTCATTACGTTTTGGTTCTTCAGATGAATTTATTATTAATTCTAATATTGATTCAGAACTAAAAAACAGTGTATTCTATGTTAAAAATATGAAACCTGATGTATTAGTTACACAATTTATTACTGAATATTTAGATATAGACTTATCTGATAATCATATTCAGGTTATTTCTGGAAATAGCAATCGTTCCCCTCAAATTACATGGAAAAATATGCAATATTTATGGAAACATTTTTTAGATATGAAAAAATTGCCACCTATTATGTTTTTAAACACATTTAAATCGATTTTACAAGATAAATTAAGTAAATATTATGTAGAAGATATTGATTCATTTGTTGGTATTTGTTCTAAGCATCTTCCTGCTATACAAAAATTCCTTCATTTTTGGGATGAAACGATTATATTAGATAATACTGAACTAGATTTTGAAATAGAGGAAATAGTTACATTATTTAAACAATGGTGTAATACAAATAATGCTGGAACTACTACATTAAATGATAAGCAAATAATAGATGTTATACAATATTTTTTTACTGATATAGATATTGAACGTGATAAATATATTTCTGGTATTCGTTGTAAATTATGGGACAAACAATTAGATATCCAAGTTGCATTAAATTCATTAAAAGATTCATTACGAAGTAAAATTGATAATAATGGTGTAAAATCACCTAGTTTAATACAACCGATTTCTATTTATGATACATATATTCATTATTGTAAATTTTATTCTACAAATTCTCATCATATTGTAAGCAAAACTTATTTTGAAAAATATATTTATGATAATTTTGAAGAAGATATAATCGATAATAAATATTTATCAGTAGATTGGTATATACTATAAGTTGTATTCTAATATAATTTATTATTATGTTAGAATTAATCTTTTTTTTGTTTGCGTGTTTTATTTACCTTAACATATCCAAATTTCCCTTTTTTGGCAGAATATCCATGTTTTTCTAAACGCATTTCTTTTTTTGCTGATTTATATTTTTTTGAAGATACTATTCTACCACGTTTATTCATTAATATATCATTATTTGTTAATCCTGCTTTTGTTTTATATGCGGTTCCATTATAAACTTGTTCTCTTGAACCAAATAATTCCTTGTATTTTTTACCCTTTATTGTATATGTTCCATCTTCAGCGCGAACAGGTCTTTTCATTCTTTTATATACACTAGATATATTTTGTTTTTCCTTTCCACCTTTTATAGGAGTTCTAAATACATTCATATCATCATCATCATAATCATGAAATAATCCAGGTCCTTTTCTAGGGGATTTATCATCGTCCTCATCATCGTAAAATAATCCAGGTCCTTTTCTAGGGGATTTATCATCGTCCTCATCATCGTAAAATAATCCAGGTCCTTTTTTAGGTGATTTATCATCGTCATAAAATAATCCTGGTCCTTTCCTTTTCTTTCTTTCTATTTTTGGAGGGTTAGGAATTGTTTTATTTTTTATTAACTTTTCATATTTTAAATTATCTTTATTACATATTACTAATTCAGCATCTAAGTCATCCACAAATGATTTCCCTTTCATATTATTTGCTGCATAACCATTGAACTTATTTTCACATAAATATTTTGATAATTTCCTGTCTTGTTCTCCAATTGATTTTCGTATATGACCATTATGAAAACCATAATTATTATCCATAATTTTCTTTATATTTTCAGGAGCATCGTTAAATAACTTAACATTATCTTTATCCATAGCTACTAAATAAATATCTTTTATTGTTTTAAATTCAAATACATTACCTTTTTCTTTAGAATATTTACTAGCATATTCATTTGTTAAAGCAAAAAATGTATGTTTATTATTATTTAAGTCTTCGTGAGAATCTATAGTATCACTTCCGTGATATAATAGTTTTCCTTTTGGTATAATATAATATGTAATATTATCTTTGACTGTAGTTTGAAAATCAAATAAGTCTTGCATTATATATTATATTATTATATTTAAATTATATTCCACGTAATTGGGTTATTTGATGTTATCCAATTAGGATACGTGGTATCTAAATGGTCTTTAGCTGTCTGAGTTATATTTATAGTTAAATCGTTCGAAGCCGCATTCTTAAAAGTATCTGTTCCTAGTGTCATATTTGTATTATTTGGCATTGTTAAAGTTTTAAGAGGACCAGTTATAGTTGTATTAAGTTGTAGGTTAAATGTTCTATTTGATATATTAGTAACACTATCAGGTATTACAATATTTTCAATATTATAACAATTTTTAAACGCATCAAATCTTATTTCAGTAACTCCATCTGGTATTATAACTTCAGTTAAGGCATTAGCGTTATAAAACGCATAATATTGTATTTTTTTTAAACTAGATGGTGTAGAAAATTGTAGAGTTTCAAGATCATATATATAACTAAAACAGTATGATGGTATTTCTGTAATTGAATTAGATATAGTAATACTTGTTACTTCACTTTCAGCAAATGATCGAGTGGATAACTTAGTAACAGAATCTGGTATTGTTATATGACTACCGTTTAAAAGAGTACCAGAAAATGCCCTTTCTCCAATTTCTGTAACTGAATTAGGTATTACAAAACTTGTCATTCTACACCTATAAAAACAGTAATTTGGTATTATTTCTATATTACTATTAATTATAATATTTGTAAAATAACTCCAGTAAAATGCCCATTCGCCTAATATTGTAACGCTACTAGGTATAGTTAGAGTTCCAAGTAGGTTACTTTCACTAAACCAAGCGAACCCATAATCTTTTATTTCTGTAAAATTAGAATTAATAGTCAAATCACTATTAGATGTTAGTGGGTCTTTATGTGGAATATACGTTACAATCTGAGTTTTATTTATATCGCATATAAATCTACCATCTACCGCAAAATTGGTATTATTTTCATCAATTATAATATTACTTAATGATGACTTATAAAACGCATCTACTCCTAACGTATTTACATTTATAGGAATGGTTATTTCAGTTAGAGAAGTGCAACCTTCAAATGCTTCAGTATCTATTTTTGTAAGGGATACTGGTAAGGTTACATCAGTCATATCAAAATTATTTTTAAATTGTTCCTGAACTATAATAGTTACACTTGATGGTATTATCATACTGTGTATGCTAGGATAAGTAGAACTTGCTGACTTTTCTATTCTAGTAACAGGATAAGAATTATATGTATCTGGAAAAGTTATAGTATTTCCATCTAATGAATTTTTTATATTATTACCAGTTGTTGTTAAACCTGTAATGATTGCGTTATTATTTTCAATCGAATATACAAATTCATCAAACACATCTGTTACAGTTATTGTAAATTCAGTAGTTGTTCCGCCATTATTATCACTAGCTATAATATTAATTATATATGATGATTTTAATTCATAATCTAAAGGATTTATTGTAGATAATACATTTCCATTAATTTCAAAATAACTAGAATCAGTGCCTGACAATGTATATGTAATAGTATCACCTTCATTATCTGTTGCGTTTATTGTATTTGTATAATTTTGATTTTCAGCAACAGTAGTAGAAGATGATAATACAATAGAATGTGGGACTGTATTAAACGTAATAGATGTTCCTGAAATATAAGCACTAGAATTATATAATGATACTATATTAGATGTTGTATTTATAATAACAGAACTCAAATTAGTAAATGCGTTATTTTCAATTGTTATAGTTGGCGACACCATTAAAATACTTGTTAAATTAGAACATCCATTAAACGCATATTCTTTAATTAATGTTACACTACTTGGAATAATAAGGGATGTTATTGTTGTATTATTTTGAAAACTATAGCTATCTATAGTTGTTACTGTTAAGGCATTACTATTATTTATAAGTATTCTTGGTATAGATAAAATTGTAGGAGAATCACCGGTAATCCCTTTAATTATTGCGTTATTATTATCTATATCAAATGTAAAATCATCAAACACATTTGTAATATTTATTACAAAATCTTGTGTTAAATTTGAATACCCGTCACTAGCATTTATTTGAATATTATAAACATTTTTAAATTCATAATCTAATCTTTCTCTAGAAGTTAAAGTATTCCCATTAATTTCAAAAATATTATTATCAATACCATTATTTGTTAATGTAAATAATAATGTATCATTATTAGGATCACTTCCACTAATAGTAGCAGTATAATAATTATTTTCATCTGTTATTAATGGTGTTAATGAAATAGATGTAGGTGGGGTGTTAAATACAAGACTTCCACTATTTGCAGAAAATACTGAAGTATTACTACTATATGTATTAATAATATACGAAGAACATATTATTACTGCACTTCCTATTCTTTGAAATGCAGCAAAATCTATTTGAGTGACACTATCGGGTATTACAATATTAGTAAGAATTGTACAATAATTAAAAGCATACGAGCTTATACGTGTAACACCATCTGGAATTACAATTGATTTCAAATCCGTGCTTCTGAAACATTGACTTGAGATATTAGTTATATTATTAGATAAAGTTAATATAGATAGAGCTGAACAACTGGAAAAAGCTTCATTTCCGATTGATGTAACATTATTTGTCATAGTTACTTCGGTTAGACTATAGCAACGTTCAAATGCTTCCTGCTCAATGTGAACAATATTATCAGGAATATTAATAGATGTTAAGCCCGACAGATAAAAACATTCTGTATGTAATCTTGTCATACTTGATGGTATTGTAATTGTTTTTATATTAGGAGTTCCTCTAAACATATCTTGTCCAAACAGAGTAACCGAATCGGGGAAATTTATTGATGATAAACTAGAACAGTTTCTAAAACACAAATTTCCTATTCTTTCACAAGTCGAACCTATTGTAATATTAGTTAAATTAGTACAGTTTTCAAAACAACTATTGTCTAGATATGTAACACCCGAACCTATTATAATACTAGTTAGATTAGTACATCCGTAAAAACTATAACTAGCTAAGGTATATAGGTTACTACTATCATTAATAATAACTGATGTAAGACTAGTGCAATCACTAAAACACCTCTGACCGATGCTATACGAATTATTAATCGAATTTGCTGGAATAATTAATTCATTAATTGATGAATTACGAAAAGCGAAATTTGAAATAGTTGTAAGATTAATGGGATCACCAATAAATATAACAGATGTTAAATTCTCACAGTTTTCAAAGGAATTAGAACCTATATGTGTTACAGTTTCTGGTATAGAAATTTGTTTAAATGATAAATCTTTAAAAGCATTATCCCCTATAGAAATTACTGGAATTGAATTTATACTAGGAGGAATACTTAATATATCAGGATAATTGTTATCAACTACACCATTTATAACTATTGTTGAGGTGCCACTATAAGCAAAATTATCATATACATCTATTAACTGTATAGAAAAATTGTTACTATTTTGTGCTCCATAAGAATCAGTAGCCACTATAGTAATATCATATATAGATTTAACTTCATAATCTAAATAAGTATTACTATTAATTATATCATTATTAATTACAAAATATGAAGCATCATTACCTTCTACCGTATATGTTATATTATCTAATTCAGGGTCTATACAATTAATTGTAGCATTGTATTTTTTATTTTCTTCTAATGAAATTGAAGATAATGTAATTATACCAGGAGGTCTATTATACGTAATAGAAACTCCATTAAAATAACTTGAATTACCATATGTATTATAGTTTTCATCTGACACGGATACTAATACAGTACCCATGTTACTAAAAGCTTGTTCATTTATTGTTATATTACTTGGTATTACAATATTAGTTATATTAGAACAATATGAAAACGCATTTTCATGTATTGTAATATTATTAGGTAATGTTAATGTAGTTAAACTTGAACAGTTATAAAAAGCATTGGAATATATTTCAGTAACAGTATCTGGTATATTTATGGAGGTTAAGTTAGAACAATTATAAAAAGCTCCTGACTGTATTTTAGTAACAGAAACTGGTATATTTACAGCAGTTAGGTTTGTACAATTATAGAAAGTAGATGATTGTATTTCAGTAACAGCATTTGGTATATTTATAGAAGTTAGGTTTGTACAATTATAGAAAGTAGATGATTGTATTTCAGTAACAGCATTTGGTATATTTATTGAATTTAAGTTACTACAATCATAAAAAGCTTCTGATTGTATTTTGGTAACAGTATCGGGTATTATAATACTAATTAAATTAATCATATTTTTGAAAGATTCACTGCCTATTAATAATAAAGAATCCGGAAGTATAACATCTGAAATTATATAATCTTTAAAAGCCATATTACCTATTTCTGTTATTGTATAAACAACATTAGCAGATTGATACTGATATTTTGGAACTGTTATATTACCAGTTAAAGCGGTTCCTTCTAATGTTCCTGTAATTCTTGCTGTAGTACTATCAATATTTTCAATTGTAAAATTATCATAGACATCACTTACATTAATTATAAAATCATTTGAATAAGTTATATTATAATGGTCTGTCGCGCTAATAGTAATTTCATAACTATTTTTATATTCATAATTAAATGGTATTGTAGATTCTAATATCATTCCATTTATTGTAAAGAAATCTTTATCATTACCAGTTAATACCAAATTATGTAAGTTAGCATTTGATACACGTGTATGCTGTATCGCAGATGTATAATATTTATTTTCTTCAATATTACTATTTACTAATGTTATTTCGCCATCTTTAATGAAAAATGAAGCATTATAGAAAGTACCAGGTGTTAAAGAAGAATATAAAGAATTTGTTAGTAGGATTGTTACAGTATTATTACTATAATTTCTTCTAAATGCGTTTGGATGTATCGATGTTACTGAGTCAGGTATATTAATATAAGATAAGCTATCTGTATTTTGAAAAGCATATTCATCTATCTGTAACAAACCATCTTGAAGTATTACTTCAGTTAGAGAACTCAAATTAGAGAAAGCCTGGATTGTAATAGTAAGCATAGAAGACGGAACAGTAATAGTTTGTATTCCACATCCATAAAATGCATATTTACCTATTGAAGTTAAAGTAGTGGGTAATATTATATTTTCTAACGAACAATTATAAAATGCGCTACCACCTATTGAAGTTAAAGAAGTTGGTAATATTATATTTGTTAATTGAGAACAACCAGAAAAACAGGATGATCCTATATTCTGAAGACTATTAGGTAATGTTACATCAGTAAGACCTGTGTTATACAGACCTGTAATATATGTAAGCTGAGTACATACTTCTAGATTAATTGTATGTAAGTTAGTACTATTAGAAAATGCACTAGTAGATATTGTATGAAGATTACTGTTGTTTTCTATTATAACAGATGTAAGATTATCACATTGATTGAAAGTATATAGTTCAATTTTGGTTATTGTGTTAGGTAATACAATAGATTTAATGTATGAATTATTCTGATATAAGGAATCACTAAGATATTTTACTACACTATTATTTATATAAGATGGTATAATTACATTTTCAATCTGGTCGTTAGTTACGTGATAAATATTTTTATATGTTGAGTGATAAACAAATTGTTCTTGATCATCTGTTACTACTATATTAACGTCAGTTGAATAACTTTTATTATAACTATCTGTTACAGTAATTGTAATATCATAACTAGATTTTGTTTCATAATCAAACAAATTATTAGCTGTTAATATGTTATTATTTACCGTAAATTCATTTGAATCATTACCACTAATACTATATGTAACTGGTGCAACATTAGATGAAAGAGATGTTGTATATAATTTTCCTTCAGGAGTAGTAGTATTCAGTGTAATTGTGTTTGGGCCATAATAATAAGTTATAGATGTTCCAGAAAAATATGTTGAATTACCATAAGTTGAGTGAATATCTGATGATATAAATATGAGAACATTTCCTAATGAAGAAAACGCGTCTTCACCTATATAAGTTATACTTAATGGAATACTAATAAATGTTACATTTGAAAGATTTTTAAAACTATTTGCTTCAATACGTTTTAATCCTTCTGGTAAAATTAATTCGGTTAAACTAGTGCAACCTGAAAATGAAGAGGCACCAATATATGTTAATCCTTGTGAAAAATTAATTTCAGTTAAATTTGTGCTCATTTCAAAAGCTTTGTCTTCTATTTCTGTAACACTATTTGGTATAGTTACAGATAGTAGATGACTTATATAAAAACTTTTTGTCCCTATAATTAGTGTATTTGTAGGTATTGTATAAGTAGTGTTATTTTTTGTGTATTGAATTAGTTTATTGCCTTCTTTATTAAATAAAACATTTTCAATAGAACTATAATTAAGATTATTATTAGAAACGATAAATGATGTTAAACTTGAACATCCATTAAATGAATACGTGTCAATATATGTAATATATTCTGATACTGTAAATGTATGTAATTGACTACAATTATTGAACGCAGATTCTTGAATTTCAGTTATAGTATTTGGAAGAATAATAGTTTGTATTTGATTATAATTTTGAAATGCTCCAGTATTAATAGAACTAATAGGTATATATGTCTGTATATCTTGCACATAAATATTTTTAGTTATAGTTATATCACCAGATAATACTGATGTATTATCTATTGGACTTATAATTTTTGCGGTTGTTATACTATTAACCGTGCTTGTAGTTACATTTAAGTTATCATATATGTCTATTACTTGTATTATAAAATCAGACGATAAAGAAAATTCACCATCATTAACAGTAATAGTAATGCTATAACTAGTTTTTGTTTCATAATCAAATCTATTATTTGATGTTAATATATTGTTTGTTAAAGTAAATTCAGAAGCATCATCACCTGATAATGTGTATATTAATGTTCCAGTAGGTGTAAAATCAACAGACGTAATAGTAGCTATGTAATTTTCATTTTCATGAATACTTGTAACATTTAAAGAAATTGATTCGGGAGATTCATTATTTATTTGAAACGTAACACTACCACTTGACGCACTAAACTGATTTGAATAATTAGAATATACATTATAATATAATTTAACTACTGGGTTTTCACCAATATTTGCAAAAGCATCTGTTCCTATGGTTGTATTTTTATTTTGAATATCTATAAATGTTAAACTGTTACATCCATAAAAAACAGAGGAGTTTATACTATTAATATGTGATGGTATAGTTATAGATGTTAATGAAGTACAATTCGATAATAAAGTCTGTTCTAAAACTGTCATATTATTGGAAAATGTTATAGATGTTAATGAAGCACAATTTTTAAAAACACCATAATTTGCCCAGGTAACGCTATTTGGTAAGGTTACTGATGTTAAACCAGTATTCGCAAATATATATTCTGATAATTGTGTTATATTATCAGGAAAAGTAATTGAGGTTAATTCAGAACAATTTTTAAAACAACTATGAGATAGATTAGTTATACTATTTGGTAATGTTACTGATGTTAAACCAGTATTCTCAAATATATATTCTGGTAATTGTGTTATATTATCAGGAAAAGTAATTGAGGTTAATTCAGAACAATCTTTAAAACAACTATGAGATAGATTAGTTATACTATTTGGTAATGTTACTGATGTTAAACCAGTATTCTCAAATGAATAGGCACCTAAATAATTTACATTTGAAAAATTAAATTCTTGTATAGCAGCATTTTTAAAACCATAATTATCTACATGTGTTACACCATCAAAATTAATTAGTCTTCTTAATGTATCTATATGACTAAACGCGAATTCGCCTATATATTTTAAATCATTAGAAGCTGTTACTTCGGATAGATTATTACATGACCAAAATGCATAGTTATCTATATACGATACAGAAGTAGGTATAAAGACCTCCCGTATAGTATTATAATCACTAAACGCAGAATTATTGATTTTTGTTACCGGATAAGTAAAACTTTGAATATTTATAGAATTACCCATATTACTATGGTATTGACATCTATAATATAATGTATTTGGAGCATCTGATGGAACTATAAATACTATTGTTCCATTTTCAGTTCCATTTCCATTAATTGTATATAAATTAGAAGAATCATATTCTCCTCCATTGTTTGTAGTTTGAATATAAAACGGGTGTCCTGGCGAATTAATGTTAAATTTATATATTGAAGTCCTATGTAATGTAATAGATGGTTTATTCGCATTAATGTATTCTCCTCCATTAAATACATAAGCACCAGAAGCAGCCGTAACATTATAATTTATAATACTATCTACAATCATTATAGAATTTCCCATACCACTATGATATTGACATCTATAATATAATGTATCTGGAGCATCTAATTGAACTGTAAATATTATTGTTCCGTTATCAGTTCCATTATCATTAATATTAATTGTATATAAATTAGGATAATCATATGTTCCTCCATTATTTGTAGTTTGAATATAAAATGGGTGTCCTGTCGAATTAATGTTAAATTTATATGTTGAACCTCTAACTAATGCAAGAATTGGTTTTTGGGTGTTATTATACTCCTCTCCATCAAATACATAAACTCCAGAAGAAGCTGTAATATTATAATCAATATAATCTTCAATTGTTTCTACAATGTTTATAGAATTACCCATACCACTGTGATTATGACATCTATAATACAATGTATCTGGAGCATGTGATGGAACTGTAAAGGTTATTATTCCATTATCTCTTTGATTTCCTGTAATTGGGTATAAATCATATGCTAATTCATTATTGGTAGTATGAATAGCAAAAGGATGAGAAGGGGAATTAATATTAAAGTTATATGTTGAACCTCTATGTAATGTAAGAGAAGGTTTCTGAGTGTTACTATATTCTCCACCATTAAATACATAAGCACCAGAAACAGCTGTAATATTATAATTTGTAATATTATTATTATCCGAAATATTATCAATATTAACTATAAAACTGTCTGGTATTATCACAGAAAAATTATAACCATAACCAGTAATTCCTATATAATTATTACCATGATTATGTCCATTTATTGTGATTTCATCATTATTAATAGTATAATCAAAATCATATAAAATATTTTCATTTACGTCTGTAACAGTTATTATAAAATCCGATGTAGTTGTTAATCCATCGCTATCTGTCGCAGTAATAGATATATTATACGTATTCTTTATTTCATAATCAAAGACACTATTTGCGGTTAAAATATTATTATTAATAGTAAAATCAGATGCGTCAGCACCACTTATAGTA
>MDTA01196052.1_pt1 | contig 22626 bp, 21 predicted proteins | sample 811151 | NCBI WGS metagenome assembly MDTA01 (sample SAMN05326648, study PRJNA326480) | marine metagenome | isolation source: seawater | place: Indian Ocean: South | collected 2010
AAAAACAGTACTAACCTTGTGAATGACCCTTCTATGGAACTAGACAAGACGGGAGTTCGATTCTCCCTACCTCCACCAGCCGCCTTCGGGCGGCTTTTTCTTTAATGTAGGAACTACTTATATTGTGTCAAAAGTAAAAGAACAAAATTTTACTAATACCTTGATTTTAGATACAAATGTTTATCTAACTGAGGCTAACTCTTTATTTTCATTTGGTAAAAATGATATAGCTATTCCAACAATCGTTTTAGATGAGATAGATAAACATAAACACAGACAAGATACTGCCGGACATAACGCTCGTACAATGAATCGTGTCTTAGATAAATTAAGAAACAAAGGTAGTTTATCTAAGGGAGTTCCTTTGGGCAGAGGGAAAGGTAGAGTATTTGCTGCGCCTTATGATCCTCGTTATATGCCCGCAGGACTTACTCAAAATGATTCCGACAATAAAATACTAGCAATTGCTTTACGGTTGGCCTTAGAGGGACGTTCTGTAGTTGTAATATCTCGCGATCTTAATATGAGAGTTAAATGTGATTCTTATGGCATAAAATGTTTAGACTATGAACCTCAAAAAGTAATAAAATCAGTAGATAGTTTATTTGATGGTGCGGGTGAAGTTGTTGTACCTGATGAAAATATAGAAAAATTCTATAGCAATGAAGAGATTTTATTAGATTCGGCTAAAAAATTATTGTATCCCAATCAATATCTGGTCTTAAAGTCTGAAGATGATCCTAAAAAAACTGCTTTGGCTCGGTATTTCAATGAACAAACACCCCTGAAAAGAGTTTTTACGTACAGTGATATATGGGGATTGTCGGCAAAAAACAAAGAACAAAAATATGCCATGGATCTACTGTTTGATAAAAATATACACATTATAACCTTAACAGGTCCGGCAGGAACAGGAAAAACCTTAATAGCCGCTGCGTGCGGATTAGAACAAGTGCTGCACAATACAAAATCTTCAGGAGGGTATGACAAATTAATTATTACTCGCCCTGTACAACCAATGGGTCGCGATATTGGTTTTCTTCCTGGAACTTTAGAGGAAAAAATGATGCCATGGATTGCTCCTTTGCGAGATAATTTAGAGTATCTTTATGGGGATAAAACTGCGCTTGATATGCACATGGAACAAGGAGTGATAGAAATTGAAGCCATGACATTTATCCGTGGCCGTTCTATTTCTAATGCTTTTATGATTGTAGATGAAGCTCAAAACTTAACAATTCATGAATTAAAGACTATAATAACACGAGTAGGACACGGGACAAAATTGGTATTAACTGGGGATATTCAACAAATAGATAATTCTTATGTTGATTCAGTATCTAATGGTTTAGCTCACGCAGTAGAGAAATTTAAACCCTATGATATTTCTGGTCATGTGACGCTATATAAAGGGGAAAGGTCCACTTTGGCAACTTTGGCAGCGGAAATTTTATGAGTATCTTAGAATATATTACCGAGACTAAAGATAAAGGTTATCTAGCAGTTAATGGAGTAGAATTCCATGAAGTAGATAAATTACCACCATCTATTACTCTGGGATCCATTGTCAAAAAAATTAGAAAAATTCTTCCTTACCATTATTTTGAAAATTTAGAAAAAGTAGTGATAAAACATTTAGATGAATTCAACGATAGACACATAACTGCTGTTTATAAAGACGGCGTATTTTACCTTACTAATAAACAAGAAAATTTTGAAGACGTTTTAGATGACGTGGTACATGAGTTTGCTCATCATGTAGAAACACTTTTTAAGGAAGAAATTTATTCTAACGGTGAAGTAGGTAAAGAATTCTTAAAAAAGCGATCCCAATTAGAGTTTGAATTGAGATCTGAAGGATATTGGACACAAGAGTACAATTTCAAGAGTGTGGACTACGATCCAGAGTTGGATAATTTTTTGTATAAAAGAGTTGGACGCAACATGTTAAAAATGTTAACATCAGGTTTATTTATAAGACCTTATGCTTCCATATCTCTCCGGGAATATTTTGCTACTGGATTTGAGGCTTATTATCTAGGTAAAAAAGAAGAACTTCAAAAAATAAGCCCAACTTTATATAAAGTTATTGATAATCTTCATACCATGAATACAACCAAGTAAACGAAAGTAGGTTACATTGGCTGGCAAACATATTTCCTACTCTGAGTGGCGGAATTGGCACATCTGTCCCCATTATCATAAGTTAACCTATATCGATAAAATAGCTCAGTTTGAGGGTAATATTTATACTGCCTTTGGGAAAGCGATTCATACTGTTTGTGAATATACTTTGACTTCCCCCGAAAAGTACAGAGAGCCGGGCAAAATTGATGCGCTAGTTAAAGAGAAATTTCTAAAAGAATTGAAGGCTCTGCCCGAAGCAGCACAATATGATGCTAAAGCCAATTTCAAACTCAAAGAGTGGCTTGTAAATGGTTTAGATATTATTCCTGACCTTTATCGCTGCCTAGTGGATAAGTTTGGTAAACTTGGTGAGGACTGGGAAGTGCTCCGAGCGGAAGAGCATCTGTATGTTCCTATTACCGAATTCACGGAAGCAGAAAAAAAGTTTAAAGGCTTTATTGACCTCGTGGTCTATTCCAAGAAGGATGAAAAAGTTCATCTGATTGATTGGAAGACCTGCTCGTGGGGCTGGCGTCGTGAAAAGAAGAGCGACAAGATTATGGCATATCAGCTTGTTTTTTATAAACATTTTTATGCCCGTAAATATGAGGTTGATCCGAAAGATATAGATTGTCATTTTGTCTTATTGAAAAGAACTGCGAAGCCCGGTAAAAAAGCAGAATTTGTGCGGGTGACAGCAGCGAAAAAAAGAACAACAGATGCACTTAACGCTTTGACTAGAGCACTGCATAATATTAACAAACAGAATTATATTAAAAACCGTACTGCTTGTACAAACTGTAAAGACCGTTTCGGAATTTGTGAGTTTTATCAGACGGAACATTGTTCATAGGAGGACATTCTTTTGTCAAACAAAAAAATAAAGATATTAACCCTTAGTGACCACCCTTTGTTACCTTCTGGTGTTGGTACTCAGACACGGTATGTTATTGAGGCTTTGTTAAAATCTGATAAATTTCAAGTTCTTTCACTTGGAGGAGCAGTAAAACATACAGATTTTACTCCGCAAAAAGTTCATGAAGATTGGGTGATCATACCTGTAGATGGGTACGGAACCCAGGAGCAAGTTACTCAGCATATCAATCATTTCAAGCCTGATATTTTATATTTTATGACAGATCCACGTTTTTATGAGTGGCTTTGGGTTATGGAAGACAGTATTCGCCCACAAATCCCACTTGTGTATTATCATGTGTGGGATAATTATCCTTTCCCGCAATTTAACAGAGGTTATTACGAATCTAATGATTTCATAGCAACTATTTCTAAGGTCACTAGTGACATTGTTCAGAATGTTGCCCCAAATGTAAAAGAAAGATATATTCCTCATGCGGTTAATTCAAATATTTTTTCAAAAATAACTGATAATCAAATAAAAGATCTAAGAGAAAAAGTTATCCCCGGAAAAGAGTTTGTATGTTTTTGGAATAATAGAAATGCCCGACGAAAACAGTCTGGTACTCTTGTAAAGTGGTGGAAAGATTTTTTAGACCAAGACCACATTGATGAATCTAAGGTTTCATTAATTATGCATACTAATCTAAGTGATCCTCATGGGCAACCATTACATCACTTGGCAGAATTATTTGAACTCAATAAAGAACATCCCCAGCAAATTGTTTTTTCTACAGAAAAAGTCATGCCTGAACAACTGGCAGGTTTTTACAATATTGCAGATTGCACTATTAACATAGCAGATGCTGAAGGTTTTGGTTTAGCTACTCTAGAATCTTTATCTTGTGAAACTCCTATAATTGTGACAATGACAGGCGGACTTCAAGAACAGGTAACGGATGGGGAGAATTGGTTCGGAATAGGACTCGAACCAGCCTCTAAGGCACTTATAGGATCTCAGCAGGTTCCTTATATTTATGAAGATAGAGTTTCTCAAGAGGACTTTTTAGAAGCATTAAACAAAATGTATGCTATGAGTTCGGATGAGAGAAAAACTCTTGGACAAAAAGGAAGAGAGCATGTAGAGAAAAATTATAACTTTGAAGATTTTAACAATACCTGGGTTTCTACGATGGAAGAAATTTACGAAACTATGGGATCCTGGGAAAATCGTAAAGGTTATCAATCTTGGAAAATGGAGATTATATAAATGAAAAAAAAGGTTCTTCTAATTGGTCCGCTCTTTAATATTAGCGGCTATAGTGATCATGCTCGGTTGATAGCAGATGCTCTATATTCACGCTCAGATTTATTTGACGTTTATTTGCTAAGCACTCAGTGGGCCCAGGCAAGCAGCGACTCTTCTTATGTAGATAAATATGTTGAATCACTCGTAAAAACTCAGACTCTTTTGGAGGAAAGTCAAAAGAATGGCACTCCTTTGGGACAATTGTTTGATTGCACTTTTCAGGTGCGACCTCCGAATGAATTTGAACAAATAACAAATTATGATATTGGTGTAACGGCAGCTTTGGAAACAACAGCGGCTCCTCAAGAATGGATAACACAATGTAACATGATGAGAAAAATTTTAGTGGTTTCAAATCATGCAAAACAAAACCTCAAAAATGCCCGGCATTCTCAAACAGGTGAAGTTATTAACACACCCATTGAAGTAATTCCTTTTTATAACACTATAACTGAATCAATTGAGCCTTTTGCAGCGTATGATAATATTAAAACCTCTACAAACTTTTTAACCATTTCTCAATTGGCTCCTCGTAAAAACTTTTATAATCTTTTAAAGTGGTTTGTAGAGGAGTTTAAAAATGATGAGGATGTGGGTTTAATCGTAAAACTTCATCACATGAATAATTGTACCCTGGACTTTTATCATGTTAGGGATAAAATAAAATCTATACTTCACGAGAACAATTTACAAGATAAAAAATGTAAAATTCATTTTATTCATGGTAGTTTGTCAGAACAAGAGATAAAATCCATGTATCAAAAAGATTTTATTAAAGCTTATGTGACAACCACTCATGGTGAAGGTTTTGGCGTTCCTATGTTTAACGCTGTTTGTTCAGATATTCCAGTAGTAGCCCCTTCATGGTCAGGTCATATGGATTATTTGAGCGCCCCTTTTACTAATGAAACTAGCGGAAAATCCAAGGTAAAAAACTTGTTTCTTAAAACAAAATATGAAATTGGACCCGTCAAAGAAAAACACTTAATGCATGGATTAATTACAAAAGAGTGTAATTGGTGTTATGTTGATGAGTCTTCTTTTAAGAAAAACCTCAGAAGTGTACTGAGTGGTGAAAAGCTTCACCAAAAAAATGCCAAAGTCTTAGGAAAGCACATTAGAGAAAAATTTTCAAAAGAAAAAGTATTTCAAATGTATGAAGATGTGGTCTCCCAAGTTCCTCAAACCACACAGCCAATTCAAACATTCAATATTGAAGTTGATAAAATGTTTGATGCTATTTCGGGTAACAATTCATAGTGATCGTTTTTGTATCTGATATCTTTGCCGAAGATTATGTCGGCGGGGCTGAATTAACCACGGATGGGATCCTACAAGGGACTGATCTTCCTCTTGTAAAATTAAAATCCCAACAGGTAACTAGAGAAGTTATAGAAGCTCTTAAAGATCGATATTGGGTTTTTGGAAACTTTGCCCATGTTCAGACCCCCCTGTTACTAGAATGTGTTAAAAAACTTAACTATTCAGTGATTGAGTATGATTATAAATTTTGTAAATTTAGACTACCTGAAAAACATATAGCGACGGAAGGTCAGTGCAATTGTCACAATGAAACACAAGGAAAACTCATCGCCCTGTTTTATCATCATGCCAAGAGTTTATGGTTTATGTCACAAGCTCAGATGGATATTTATTTAGATCATTTCCCGTTTCTCAGAAAAGAAACCACTGAAGTGTTGAGTTCTATTTTTGATTCTTCATCTTTGAAGTTGTTCCATGATCTTAGAAATAATACCAAAAAAGATGTATGGCTAATTCAGGACTCTCCTTCTTGGGTTAAAGGCACAGAAGACGCAATTAGATATGCAAAAGAAAATAACCTACCTTTTGAAACATTTAAAGGAATTTCATATGAAGAAATGCTGACTAAATTTTCAACATCAAAAGGTTTCATTTTTCTTCCGCGAGGTGCGGATACTTGCCCCCGCACAGTAATTGAGGCTAAGATGCTCGGGTGTGAACTTATACTAAATGAAAATGTTCAGCATAAAAATGAGGATTGGTTTTCTGGGACAATTAAGGAGAGCGCCGATTATTTATCCTCTCAGGTGAATTATTTCTGGAACAGAAATTATGAACACATGCCCTATAATTTACCCACTTATAGTAAATGTACGAAAGATACTCATTTTAAAATAATAGTACCAGCCTATAATTGTAGGGAATGGATTCATAAAACTATCAATAGTATCAAAAAACAAAATTATAAAAACTATCAGTGTGTAATCATCGACGATATATCTACAGATAATACGTGGGAATCTATAGAGAATCTTACACAAGGAGATGATAGATTTATTACTATTTGTAATACAGAAAAAAAGTTTGCTCTCCGAAATATTCACGATGCTATATTAGAAATAAAACCGGATAATGATGATGTTATTGTTCTTCTGGATGGGGATGATTGGTTATCTACGCAAAATAGCCTACACCAACTAAATCAATATTATCAAGATTCTAGCTGTTTTATGACTTTTGGAAGTTTCGCCAGGCACCCTGACGGAAATATAGGACCTGAATCTAGTGAATACCCATCTCATATTATTGAGTCATCTTCTTTCAGAAAGGATAAATGGCGAGCATCTCATTTAAAAACTTTTAAGATGTTTTTATGGAATAAATTAAATAAAAATGATTTAAAAGACAACCACGGTAATTTTTACGAGAGTTGTTATGATCAGGCTATTATGCTTCCCTTATTGGAAATGTCTCAAGACAGAATTAAATACATCCCTCAAATATTATGTATTTATAATGTAGGTAATCCCAATGCTGTAAATAAGCTTAAGATGCAGAAACAGTTTGAAACAATGCAAGAAATCAGAAAAAAATTACCTTACAAGAGATTACCAAATGAAAGTATTTTTTGATAATGTAAATTTTGAATCTAATTCAGGCCCAAACTCTTTTGGGAAAAAATTAGCTAACACTTTTACTAAAAAAGGTCATATTCTTACGCACGAAAATCCGGATATCCAACTATCATTTATCCAATCTTATAATCATGTTGCGCCAATAGTTCTTAGATTGGACGGAATTTATTTTAATTCAGAACAAGCTTGGGAAACTCTCAATGCTCCGATTAAGTCTTCATACGATAAAGCTGTAGGGGTTATTTATCAATCTAATTTTAACAAGGTATTAACAGAAAAATATTTTGGAACCAAAAAAAACTCAACAGTAATTCATAATGGTACTGATATAGATCTTATAAATAAAATTCCCGCCTTATCTTCCAAAACTTTAGATAACTATGAAACGGTATGGTGTTGTGCCTCCTCTTGGAGACCTCACAAAAGACTTTCAGAAAATGTACGTTATTTTCTTGAACATAGAAATGATAAAAGCTGCTTAATAATCGCAGGTAATAATCCCGACTATCGTATAAATCATCCAGACATCTATTATACCGGGAATTTAGATTGGACTAGTCTGATATCGTTGTACAAGAGATCTCAATATTTCATTCATCTCGCATTAATGGATCACTGTCCAAATGTTGTAGTAGATGCTAGAGCCAGCGGGTGTCATATTATTTGTGCTTCTAGTGGAGGAACAAAGGAAATAGCTGGAAGCACATCAACAATTATTAAAGACATAGACTGGGACTATCAACCTTTTAAATTGTATGAGCCTCCGTCATTAAACTTTTCCAATAAAATTAAGTTAACAAAAACCAATAATATTGATATTAATAAAGTATCTGATAAGTATTTAGATTTTTTAAAGGCTAATATTTACCACTCATAAGGACACTGATAATGAAAACCAGAGAATATGACAATTACGAAGATTACATTAAATTCCAATCTTCTAAGACTTTAGATCCAGCCCGCCGCAAAAAGTGGTTAGGAGAAGAGTGGCAGTTAAAGATTGATGGCTTCAAAAAAGAATTTAATAAATTAAGTAATTTTTTGCAACCCGAGACACGATGTCTCATGTTGGGAGCCCGAACCGGACAAGAGGTCGTGGCCCTTAATGAAATGGGTGTAGAGAATGTTGTTGGTATTGATATCGTACCTCATGAGCCTTTGGTTGTAGTAGGAGATATGCATAATTTAGATTATGAGGATGAGTCCTTTGATTTTGTTTATACTAATGTACTAGACCACTCTATTGATCCACAAAAATTAGTAGATGAAGTAGAGCGAGTTTTGGCACCAAATGGAATATTTTTCCTTCAGATACAATTAGGATTAAACCAAGATGAATTTACTGAATTTGTAATCCATAATCCTGTATTTGATGTCATCACTCTTTTTAATCAAAGTTATTGTATTTTGATGAGACCTATCCCTGGTGGGACTAATTTTGCCGCCATGAATTTTGAATTTATTTTCGTTAAAGACCAGGACTTGGCAGAAGTATATAAGAATTATGGCTCTATCAGTACGGTGACCGTTCCTGAAAATTATCAAAAAATTTGGGATGAAGTAAATCTAAACATACAAGAAGGAAAACTTAATACATCTAATATAACTGATCCCGATCGTCGTCAAAATATTTTATCTACTTTGTCCAAGAGGGGTTATTACCTAACCCGAATAGCTGAACAATATAAGGCGAAAAACATAGTAGAAGTTGGAACCGCTCAGGGCTACCAATTTTATTCATTTGCGGAATATGTTAGTCAAGAAGGAGGTAAAGTAACAACCTGCGATATCAGAGATGTCAGGAATAAATCATATGTTGACAAATATAAAGACTCTTCTTCAGTAAACTTTGTTTCAGGGACTAGTTCAGAAATAGCCCTTCAAGCAGATAATATTGAAATGTTTTATATTGATGGCTCACATGATAAAGGTGCTGTCATTCGAGATGTTGTTAATTTATCCCCAAAACAATCTGAAAACCCCATATGGGTTTTTGATGATTTTGATACCCGCTTTGGTTGCTATAATGATATTTTACAGCTTACTACAGCAGGACTTCCTTTCAAGGTATATTCCGTAGGTGAAACAGCAAGCGGCTCCCCTAGTCATCAGGCAATTGTGAAAGGCAAATACACAATTACAAATCAGAGTTAATATTATGGGAAAAGTATATTTAACAGCGTGTATAGGGTTGGATCATGATATTGTTCTTTTAGATCAATTTTGTTCTCATTATAAATCTTTAGGCATAGACCCGCAAAATTTCCTATTAGTTTTAAACACTTCTCAAAGAGGAAAAATTTCAGAACGCATCAAAGAAGGTATGGATATCCTGGCACAGCACGGGATTGAACCCATGGATATTTGGTGTACTCGTTATGAAAGTCAAGAGAAATGGAGTCGGGTCCACACTCTATTGAATAAGGTTGTTACACAAAAAGACTGGGTGGTGCATCCTGATACTGATGAGTTTCATGAAATTCCTACATCTACCTATCAAGAGTTATTTAAAGATTTTGATAGTCAGGGTATTAATGCAGTTCAGGGGATATTGATTGATAGATTGGCAGCCAATTGTAGGGTGCCTGTAGATATTATGGCTAAAAATGTCTTTGATGAATTTCCTGTTTGCGCTGACTTGAGTTCTTTGATTAAATTAGCAGGGGTAAAACTTATGGCCTATCGTGGTTTCTTAAGAGCTAATAACGGATCCGGACAAGTTCACGAACAACTTAAGAGCCAAGCTGTTTATCCACATGGAAAGTCACTATCTTATCATGAAACTCCCGAATTTATTAAATGGGTGGGAGATCCTGACTATCATTCACGCTCACAAGAACCAGAAGATTGGACTAATTTAATGCCTCAAATTAAATCTGAACTTAAATATTTAGTTCATCACTTTAAGTGGCACGGACGTGTTATAGAAAAACTTAAGGAAAGAGTTGAAACGTATACACGCTTGCAGCGGGCACAAGTAGATCAATCTATACGAATATTGGATCACTATAAAAATAACGGTTGTTTCAAGTTATCACAAAGGGAAAATAAAACATGAAGAAACTTTGCGATATTCAGGGGTATTAAATGTGTGGCTTTTTATATGCATCATTTAAAATTGATGAAGAATTGATAAAAAAATCAGAAGACCGTATTCAAAGACGAGGGCCTGATTATACAAATGTTGAATATATTGAGGGTGAAACATTCGTTCATTACTTATTGCATATTACTGGGGATAAAACAACTCAACCCTTAAGATCTAATGATAGCAAGCTGGTATATAATGGAGAAGTATACAACTATAAAGATTTTGGAAATTTTAAATCTGATGGTTATTCTATTTTAGAAGCCTACAATTCTGAAGGTATCGTCGGGATACAAAAATTAGACGGCGAATTTTCAGGAGTAATCAAAGATAAAGATACTCTAATTCTTTTTAGGGATACATTTGGTACAAAACCTATGTTTATGTCATGGGATGATCGTGGTATTTGTATTAGTAGTTATACATCTCAGCTTCAATCATTAGGGTTTGTTAATATATCTACGGTTCCTCTTAATTCAATTATATCTCTAAATCTTAAAACTCAAAACATGAGCACAACTGAGTACCGAACCTTTAATTTAAAACAACACAAAGACAGTTTTGATGATTGGGAACAGGCGTTCTATAATGCGATGCAAAAAAGAACAAACAATACGCAAGTGTCCTACTTTATAGGTTTAAGTAGCGGTTACGATAGTGGTCTCATATCTTGCTTTCTAAATGAGTTGAAAGTAGATTATAGATCATACTCTATCCTCGCAGCAGAAGATGCAACTGTCTTAAGGGACCGAGGGGCTTTGGCACCTCATAATGAATTTATTCACTTGACCCAACAAGAATACGAAACACAAAAAACATTTCTTGAAAATCATTGTGAGCCGTTTACTACGCCTCCCCGCCGAACGCGAGCCAATGGTTACAGTGTTCTGAAGGATAAGGGTGCTATAGGTACGGGTATTGTTTGTGAAAAAGCAAAACAAGCAGGATGTAAAGTCTATATTTCAGGACAAGGATCCGATGAAATATTGAGTGATTATGGACACAACGGACGCATCGCCCCAGGGTTTTTGCATTCCACAATTGGTGGACATTTTCCACCAGACTTATCGACTGTTTATCCTTGGGAAAATTTCTATGGAGGAACACAGGAAGAATTTTTAGCTAAAGACGAAAATGTTGGTGGCACATATGGTCTAGAATGTAGATACCCATTTTTAGATTTTGATTTAGTGCAAGAATTTTTATGGCTCAGAAACGATCTCAAGAACGCCAATTACAAATCACCAATATTTCATGTTCTGACAAAAAGGAATTTTCCAATTGCTCCAAATGGTCTCTTTAGTAAAGTAGGTTTTAGAGCAAATAGCGGCTTTAGGGGATAAAATGATTTTCTTATCTATGATGATTATGATAACCACTTTGGTTGTTTCTCGTACTCTTTTGCCCCTAGATGAAAATAGAACGTATCTTAGAAAATATTACTTACCGACTATATTTTCGCAAAAAATAGCAATCTTCACATCAGTATGTGTTTCGGTGTTAATATCTTTGTTTGGATCTATGCCCGACCCATCCACTTTGCCGAAAGTTATGAATGTTTTTATTGGAGCCGCATGGCTGTACAGCACCATCCCTACTAAGCCTCTCATTACTCGAGAAAAAGAAATTTTCAAGATCAATAAATACTCTCATGTTTTGTTGATCATGTTATATTTGGTGTCTCTTGTTTATCCTGCTTTTTTTATAGCGTTATATTCGGTGTGTGTAATTTGGTATTTTTCAAGATTTAATAACGTATCAGCAACAGAAATTTATCTTACACACAATGTGTCATGTTTGTTGATAGCATATTATGCCCTAAGTTTGTTTTTTAATATTCCAGATGATCTGTTTGTAATCTTGTTGTCTATTGTGACAGGAATACATTATTTTAAGTCTGGAATTGGTAAACATCAAATACAATGGGAAAGATCTAATTATTTGCCCAATATCGTTGCTGCGGCAAAAATCCAAAATAACTGGTGCTTTTTTGCAGACAGTGTATTTTTCAAATACTTTAAAAAAATAACAGTACCAATTCAAACTACTGTGGTTTATATGGAAATCTTAGCTGTTGCATCTATAATAGATTACAGACTGGCTATTGTCGTTTTTTCGTTCCTTTTATTGATGCATATTATCATTTTTATTAGTACTGGTATATTTTTCTGGAAATGGATAGCTGTCTTGATTCCTCTAATATACTGCTTGTATCAAGTAGAACTTACAGGAGACATATTAGTTGCTAGTCCTGAATTATTAGTGTCAATTATAGTGATAGGTGCCTTTTCTTCCTTATTGTCATATCTACCGGAGTTAGTATGGTTTGATTCTCCCATTTCCTCCAAAATCACCATACTTTTAAAAAATGAAGACGGATCCAAAGAATATTCTCTAAACCCGTATGACGTTAGACCACTTGATATGAATTATTCTCAAGCTAGAGTAGGAATTTGTTTTCCTATAGATAGATTTGATATAGTTGGTTGTTTTGGTGCTATAAAACCTCAATCTAAATCTGTTGATCTGTTTATGACTAAGTGGCCCATGATGCTTAACTCTATTAACAAGGAAGATATTCAAACAGAAGAGGAAGTAGTACAACTTCTTTCACAGGTGTTAAACGCTAACCAAGATGTGGATCAATATCACACAAAAAACAAGAACCTATCCCTACAACAAGAGTTTCAAAAAAATATAGGTCATTTTTTAACGAATCTTATGAGAAATTACGGCAATTCTAAAACAAATTTTTACTTTCCTAATTTTCATATTTGGAACAATAAAAAAAGAGATGATAAGAAAGTATTAAGATCTTTATTGGCTTCTGAGTCACTCACTATTGTATTAAAAAGAGAAATGTTTTTTTATTGGGATAAGGAAAATAAATACATAAAGTTCCATGAAAATAATTTAGAAGCACCGAATATTGAACTGGAGCGATTTAAAGGATGAAAATATGGTATGACTCTGACTGTGGGGTGTGTACAGAATTTGTTGTGTATATTACAGGAAAGATTAATTCGCCTGAAGTTGTTTTCATATCAAACTCTTGTAACGATTCTGTTCCTAAAAGTTTAGGTTTGGAAAAATTTGAAGCCTTAAAAAATACTACGATAATATGTGAAGATGATGATGGTACTGTCTATACACATCACCGAGCCATGGCAAAGATTCTTAATAGGGCTGGGATGGGTTACAGATTGATTAGCAAAATCATAACATTCCCTATAATATCAATTTTCTTTTATGTTGGATATAAGATTTTTTCTCGTTTTAGACACAAAGTTAGTTCTCTTTTTGGGCTAAATGAATGTAAAATAGAAAATCCCTATAACTTTTAATAAAAATGATTTAGAATAAAATTAGAGGAAACATGAAAAATAGAATTGGCATCATAGGTTGTGGTTTTGTAGGGAGTTCCCTGAGAGCAGGACTCGAACCCTCTCATAATTTAAATGTATTTGATAAGTATAACCCCAACCTTTCTACGGTTACTAGTCTCCCACAATTAGTTAATCAAAGTGATATACTATTTGTATGTTTACCTACGCCGATGAAAAAGACGGGAGAGTGTGATATATCCTTAGTGAGAGACACAATTATTAGTATTGATGATATATCTCAACAAAGTGGAAGTGGGAACAAAATTATAGTAATTAAGTCTACTGTACCACCCGGAACAACAAAACGATTACAAAGTGAAACATCATCAAAATGTTCAGTAATTTTTAATCCAGAATTTTTGACTGAAGCAAACCACATAGAGGATTTTAAAAATCAAAAAAGGATTATTCTAGGGGGGGATGGGTGTAAAGAAGCCTTAATACAGGTAAAATCTATGTATATGAAGCAATTTCCTACAGTTCCCTATGTATTGTGTGGATCATTAGAAGCGGAAATAACTAAATATTTTTGCAACTGTTTTTTGGCAACAAAGGTATCTTTTGCAAATGAGATGAAACAATATTGTGATGCTGTGGGTGCAGATTATGAGCGAGTTGTAGAATCTTCTATATATGATGACCGTGTTGGTAAAAGTCATTTAGCAGTGCCTGGACCTGATGGACACAATGGCTTTGGAGGATCCTGTTTTCCTAAAGATATAAATGCATTAATTTTTAGCATGAAACAGCAGGGTTTAAATTCTGTTTTGCTTTCTGCCGTTTGGGATAAAAACTTAGAAGTTAGGCCCGAAAAAGATTGGGAAAGTTTAAAAGGAAGAGCAGTTACAGATGGGTAAGAAAAAGTGTTTAGTAACAGGGCACAAGGGGTATATTGGCTCACACCTATACAGGGCTTTATTAAATCGCGATGATTGTGATGTAATAGGTATTGACAGTAAAGATGTGTGGAACAGTGACATCCTTAAAGTGTTTAGTGGAGATCCTGCATATAAACATTTACAAGAAAAACTAGAAGAATGGAAACCCCAATATATTTTTCACCTAGCTGCCATTCCGAGAGTGGGAGAAAGTATTGATAATCCTGTCCAGACTATGTTAAATAATGTTATGGCTGGTAGTATAATCTTAGATTTTGCAAAAAAGAATGGAACAACTAGAGTTATCTATTCTAGTTCTTCTAGTGTTAAAGGAAATGGTGATGGGCCTCTTAGTCCATATGCTGTCCAAAAATACACCACTGAACTAGAGGCAAGCGTTTATCCAGATATCTATAATGTAGATACTGTTTCTTTAAGATATTTTAATGTGTATTCAAACAATCAGTCTGCCGAAGGGGATTATGCAACTGCTGTAGCAAATTGGATGAAACACATAAGGGATGGTAAAGATCCTTTTATTACTGGTGATGGTGAGCAGCGACGAGATATGTTACATGTTGACGATGCGGTCGCAGCTAACCTATTTGCTATGGATTCTAAAAGAAATTTTAATGGATCTGCGTTTGATGTAGGTACGGGATCTAATATTTCACTAAATGAAATGAAAGAAATTGTTAACTCACATTTCCCAGATGTGAAATTTAATTATGTTGAAGATCGTAAAGGCGATGTTTTAGAAACAAAAGCTGATATTAAAAGTTTACAAAAACTTGGATGGAAAGCAAAAATAGATATTAAAAAAGGCGTCGATAGATGCTTTAAAAACTTAAAAAAGGAGATATCCAAATGAAATTATCAAATCAAGCGGTAGGAGCACTTCTCTTCACTCTTCAAAAGTGCTTAGCTGAACAAGAGGACATTACGGAGCTTTTGGGAAAATGGGACCTGGAAGTACGCGATGATGAGGTTTACGTGACTAATCCTCCTCCCATGAAATCTACCATTGTAGGTACAAGTGAATAAAAATGCCACAATATGTTTATGATTGTTTGGAGTGCAAAAAACAAACAATTATCAGACACGGGTATAAGGAAACAGGTTTTCAGTGTACCCATTGCGGTTCAGAGTCCATTGTGAAAAATTTATCTACGCCTTACAATAATTTTAAGGCAAAAAATTTCAATCTAGATAAAAAACAAGATGGTGAAGAAGTGAAAGAAGCCATTAAAAATAATTCTGAGGAACTTAAACAAATGAAGAAAAAGATTACCAATCGGATTTATAATAAAAAATGATGTATATTCTTTCTATATTATTGACCTTGGCTCTTGTCTGTGTTGGGGTTCTGATATGGTATATCCGCAAACTAGTTCAATACCTCAGTGCAATTGAAGAAGATTTTTATGCAGTTTCTACTGCTGTAACTGAATATAATACTCATTTAGAGCAAGTATATAATTCTGAAAGATATTATGGTGATGCTACCCTTGAGGGATTAATGAATCATACCCAAGCTTTGTCTCAAGAATTAGGAGTTTTTACGGAGAGTCTGAATGACATAACAAGAGAATCAACAGGACCAAATGAAGAAAAAAAAGAAAAATAAAAACCATTATTTTACCAAAGATACTGAAAATGCCATTATAGCTTATTGTGATACTGAGGATCAAGCAATACGATCCAAATTGTATATTGATGAAATTCAGCCGGCTTTTAATGAATTGGTAGACAAAATAGTATACACATACAAGTTTAATTCGTTAGAGAATATTGAACACCTGAAGGATGATTGTAAGGTGTGGCTCACTACTATTTTAAGTAAATTTAATCCTAATCAGGGAACCAAAGCGTTTTCCTATTTTTCAGTAGTCACAAAAAACTGGTTCACCCATAAGGCAAAAAAACAAACTAAAAAGCATCGCCGAGAAGTGCATTATGACTCTATGATTAGAGAAGTGGAGGCAGTGTCGGCTACGCAGCATAATGATTTTTATGATGAAGCCGAGGAAAAGCAGTTCTGGATTTTCTTGTTAAGTGAAATTGAAACGTGGCGAAATTTAAAACTTAAACCTAATGAGGAAAAAGTTTTAAACGCAATAGAAACTCTGATGAAAAACATAGATCAAATTGAGATTTTTAACAAGAAGGCTATCTATCTTTACATGCGTGAAATAACTGGTTTAAACACCAAGCAAATAGTAATTTGTCTTAATAAAATGAGGGCTCGTTATCGTATTTTTAAGAAAAAATGGGATGAAGGAGAAATTAATTAGTAAACTAGTTAGTGTATGAAAAAGAACCTAGAAGCTCTGATAGAGCAAGCACTTGAAAATATAAATAACGATAGACAGGAAACAGAACAACTCCTGTGTAACCTTAAAGAATATATGTCTGTATCACCAGAGAGATATTCAGATGCCGGTTCTACCGCTGCCAAGTTTATGGAAACACTTCAAAGAAGTAATGAACAATTAGTAAAATTAGCTACCCTGGTACACAGGAAAGAAACTCAAAACAATGAACGAGGATTATCTGATGAGGATAAGAATTCTTTATTTGATATCATAAAGGAAAACGATTAAATTGGCTAGATCTGATGCAAAAAAAGACTGGTTAGATCCATCAATTAGTATTGAATCTAATACTGATAATCTTATCAACAATGCATTGGTTTATGGCGAAGATCCCGCAACTCATCTCCTTCGCAAATCTATAATAAATCAGGTAGGTGTGAAGCCAGTAGCTCAAGACCAAAGTATAGCGGCTCGTGTAGTTCATGTTCCGGCTTTAAATGAGGGCAATCAGAGTTATTTTTCTAAAGTTTGGCCCTATTCTATACCGTCAACACCAGAAATAGGAAAATATCCCTATGTTCGTGTTCAAGTTGTAAAAGACAATAGAGATGCTTTCTTATTTGCAAGACCTCCTGACTCTAATGACTCCCTCTCAGGGCGATTGTATCGTCTCGTTTCTAATCCCTCTGGTTTTGAAATAGGGCACGGTTCAGAAGTAAAAATTGTTCTTAATAATCCGCGAATGCAATTTGGATCTAATCCAAATATACCCGTTGGAACCATAGTTGAAGTAGTGGGTATGAGTTCACAAAACCTCAATGGAGTTCAGGGTAATTGCAACCCTCGCAAGCCAACCGGAGATGGTTCCAAAACCGTAGAAGAGTCCTGTAAAACTGTATCAAGAGGACCGAAAAATAGAAATTTTATTTCATTACCTACTCCTCCATCAACTGCACAAATAGTTTATCCTACTAACCCGGTCTCGGTTGAGAGTGCTAATCAGGCCAAAGATGCGAATGGTGCAGATGTTTTATCACAGGGTGATTTCTTTCATAAATTTGTAACTTCAGGTATTGGAGCACGAAATACAGGACTGGCAGGTGCCAGTACCAATCATGGTGGGGTAGATTTTGCAGCCCCTTTGGGAACTCCTTTTTATGCATCTTTGGCAGGAAAAGTAGTTCGAGTAAGATTACAAGGTTCTCCTAGTACTAAGGTTGGTTTTGGATGGTATGTAGTTCTCCGACATGATGATTTTGTAACTTCGTATGGAGGACCTCTTTATACTCTTTATGCTCACATGAATAAACCTGTGGTAAGAGTAGGAAACAAAGTATCTCAAGGACAACAATTAGGAACTTCCGGAAATACAGGAAAGAGTACTGGACCGCATCTTCATTTTGAAGTGTGGTATGACCCACGAGGTAATAATAAATTAGGAGTCAAGGGACAGGTTATTGACTCATTAGAACCTATATCTCAATTTTTGTTTGGACCAGGGTTTGCTGTTAAGGGAACCACAGGTGCTAACCCTGGTGGTGCGTATGGAGGGGAAAATGTCTAATTTCCCAAGTATTATGCCTTTCCTTCAGGCTGCGGCGGTTGCTGGTGTTGAAAAAGAGGATCCCAAATCAATAGCTCAACAGGGCAGCGGACTTGAGCAGACCCCACTTTTAACAGAGCCCAATCCCAGTTATCTTATTGCTGATGCTGAAACAGTTATGCAGGGTAAGTGTGGAAGTATTATTATTCAAGGTCGCGACCGCCCAGGTAGTCTACAGTCAGGCACCGGATCGGGACTATCTAAAACAAACATTGAAGACAGATTAGCACAACCCGGTTTGCCGGAACCCAAAGGGGTGCCAGTCAGTCACGCAGCATGTATAGACTTAATAGCTGGGTTGTCCGGCGTTTTAAAAAGAGAAGTAAATGCTGCCGGCGCACCGGTATTGACAAATAAATCTACAGAGTTGGATTGTTCACGAATTTATATGACTCAGTTAGCTGCTGATATTGATTCTAAGGAATATTTTAATATCGCAAGAGGGTCTGATGTAGGTCCAATGACTAATCGGGGAGCTATTGTTATAAAGTCAGATTTAGTTAGAGTAGTAGGTCGTGAGGGCATAAAAATTGTAACGGGAACGGATGTATTTCAAGGCTCCCGCGGGATGAATGTTTCCGGTACTCCTGGTAGAATTGATCTTATAGCTGGTAATAATGATGCTGAACTAGAGCCCATGGTAAAAGGTGACACGCTGGTTACAGTACTAGATAAAACTACCGATCTAATAGATGATCTTCAGTCTAGTGTATATTTTAATTTAGAATTAATTACTTTTTTGATGTTCTCAGTCGCCGATCCTTCGGGAATTTCTCAGGCACGTTTAAAGAGTTTACAAGCCAGAATACCAGCAGCTTATTTAGATCTTTGGTCTGATCAGCTTAACTTTGAATTTCATAAAGCAAATTATGGGGGCAAAATGGACCCAGAGCTTAAAAAAATCTACAATCCTGTACCCAAATTTAACTTCAGAAGCAAACACTGTTCAGTTAATTAGGTAAAATATAATGAGTGTTAATCTAACCGCTAGGCAAAAAAATATAGTAAATCCTTATGCTGATCAAACATTTCAAGACCGCCTTGAAGGACAGGTTGGTGTTGCAGCATATGAGTATAATGAAATACGAAATAAATTTGTTTTAGATGCTATACATGACAGTTATATAAATTTTCAAAACTTTCCTCGCATTGGACAAGTATTAAATCCAGATATTTCGGTAACAGAAGATCAAAGTACAATAACACCTAGAGATGCCAGGGCATACTTTTCTCTTTATCCGCAAAATGGTAGGGTAACCACAGATCCTGTTACAGGAGAACAATCTATGGTTCCATGGGGAGGTGATGAAGCCAACGCAGAATTGGATACTTTAGTTGTTCGGTTGATACAAAATGGGGTATTAGAAAATTATACTACTTTGACCACTGAATTGTCTCAAGCGGATGAAAATACACCTGATAGAGTAAAAAATAGAAATAATCTTTTAGCTCTGAAGCCAAACCACTCCTTTCCATATTTATCCCGATTAAGGGCATCTTTGGGTTTATCTACCGAAGATATTTTAAATATCAGTGAGGACCCTTTAGAGAATACTTTACTTGCAGGGGATTTTACTACATTTATTAGTTCTGATGCTAATGTAAATCTTTATGATTGGGTGGATAATACACAGCCTGGAACGGATAAAGAAAAAGTTTATTTTAATGTTGTTGATAATAGGTTTTATTATGTAGTCCGAACCGAACAACCAGATTTCGCAGCTTTAGATATTGCGTGGGTGGTTCCTGAAATAACCGATCGGGCGGTTTTTGAAAAACACGATGCTATTGCGGATAGAGGTATAGACGAAATATTAAAATTTTCGGGGCGATTCTCATCTGATAATAAAGAAGCAGTAAAACATGGAAGAGCCGGACTCGAAGCCCCAGAATATCTTCAATATAATTTAGAGGAAGATGATCCTCCCCGAATGCGAAGGTATAATCTTTTTACCTCTAAGGACCCCCGTCCCGGCTCGCGCTGGGTAGCCGCTGTAACCATTAGTAAAGATGTGGTAGATAATTTACCTGTAGAGCAGGCTATTTCTTTTGAAGATGAAGAACTTAGTGCTTATGAAAGATCAAAAGTAATAGTCAACAGAGAGAAAACGTCTTTATTACAAAAACAACCCCGTTTTTATGAGAACCTAAGCCTAGCTCGTAAATTAGAAGACGTTTATGAATTGCTGATAGAATATTCAGAACAATTAAGGGAAGAATCTATAGGACCTATTTTAACAAATAATGTAGATTTAGAACAAGAGGCACTGCGAATAGATACTTTTTATGATTTGTTTGGTACCTTTTATTCGTTTAACAAGCTTTCTCTTCAAGATGATGATTTGGTTCAATTTTATTTTAATAGTTCTTATGAATTGTTGTATGTGTGTATTAATGGAATTGCCTACACTCGTGGAACTGGAAATGCCGAGTTTCAAAGAATTTCAGATGATGAAGAAGACAATGAACCTACGGCAGTTTTAAATGCGTTTTCGTTTCTAACTTCAACAACTTTTTCCTACATATACAATGCTTTTGAAATCTCAGAAGAATTCTTAATCTCTACTCCTGATACCAGAAGACCGTGGACCACTTTTTTACCTCGTTTTACATTTCCGACTCTGGATGTTTCTCCTGAAAAAATTGATCAACTGAAAAGAAACGAGTCCACTTATAATTTAAGAAATACCTTAGCTCAACAGAAGAATATTTTTACAGCCTTATCCAAAGTAAGCCGGATGCCGGCAGATAAAAGAGAGCAACTTTTTGATGAGAGAAAGAGGTTTCTCTTTTTAAGTGATGCTGTGTTTTCAGCAGGATGTGACTCAGGTGCAGCGACAGTGCTCCAGGAAACTCTTGTTGCTCTGGCGGTATTGGATGGTAGGATTTCCATAAGAACATATTTACGTAAAATTATCCGTCTTTTACAAAGGGAAGTAATTCAAGATGAAACAGCTAAAAGAATTTTACTCGCAGGAGCGTCAGCAGATCCAGCAGTGATAGGTCGTGAAGTTCAACGTCTTATAGAAAGTCAGATCTTTTGTGCTTTGGATGTTCTTGGTGGCACTCTTGGTTCCGCTGTTTTGCAAGCTACTGATTCGCCTCCTGTTGCTAATGAATTATCTAGAGTTGTAAAAAATCCATCTTTTTCTTTAGAATTTAAAAAAATACCGCTCCAAAACAAACAAAATAAAGCTAAAAAAGCCTACCGCACAGTTATTAACCAAATAATAACTAATTTCTTAAAGTCGTTAGTAGCTACTATGGCTCGTGATCTTATTAAAGCCGTTGCGGGCTGCGCCCCGGAATCTCAGGATGACTTGTTAGATGAACTTCAGGACGCTTTCCGGAAATATAATTATGGATCCGCTGAACTTGAAGAACTAGTAGAAGAGTTAGATATAGTCCAGATTGCTAAAGATGTAGATTTAGTAAATGTATCCGAAGAAATTGTAGACGGAGAAACAGTAGTTTCCAAGTCTGATCCTACTGTAGAACAATTACAAGAACTGATCGAAGATGTTTCAAAAATGATTACAGCTACTGAAGCCGCAGGTATTTTAGGAGGGGATGCTGATGATTTATTGTACCGATTGATTGTAGAGACATTAACTCACCAGAACATCCGCTGGCCTGTTGGAGTGCAACGAGTTGACCCAGGAGACCAAAATGTTGGAGAACAAATAATCCAAGCGATCAAGGATGAATTTCTCGGAGAAGATTATGAATTTATATACGAATATATTGATCCCGCACCTTACAATACTTTTGTCATAACAAAAGAAAAAATTAGAGATTTTTTTGCTGCCATTGGTGCCGCTTTGGGCCAATTAGATTCAGATAATTCCGAAGCTGCAATTGAACAATTTTGTCGCGACCGGGACCCAGACTTAACCACATTAAAGTTGAGATTAAGCGAGGCACAACTATTAGGACAGTTTGACCAAATTGTTAATAATAAAATTAACCGTATTAATTCTTATTGTGATGCTTTAAGAAGTGTTCAGAATATACAGTTTCAACTAGATGCGTTATTGGCTAGTCTTCCTATAATGGAATTTTATGGGGATATTTTGCGGCTTGTGGCTAAATTGGCTAACTATCTCTTTAATATGGGTGCAGCTTTATTTAAAAAATTATTTGATGAGCCTCCCAAATACGCAACTGA